>JGI26381J51731_1001557_pt1 | contig 10384 bp, 9 predicted proteins | sample SaaInlV_165m_DNA_3_FD_51731 | JGI IMG/M metagenome (IMG submission 51731) | reverse complement strand
AAGGGAAAGAGGTCACGCTTGAGGCGGCCGTAAAAAAAGCAGCAGAACTTCTTGCGTCTTCTAATCAGACTTTGATTGGTGGCTGTGCAACGGATGTTAACGGAATGCGTGCTTTAGTTTCGCTCGCAGACCATAATGGCGCAGTGGTCGATAATATTGCGTTTAATGCGTCGCGCCGTAATATCCTTGCCTTACAGGATTCTGGCTGGATGAATACAACGCTTGCTGAGGTTAAAAATCGTTGTGATTTATTGGTGGTTATCGGTACTGATTTAGAAAAAGTCTCACCTCGCTTCTTTGAACAGTTTATCTGGAATGAGTCGCCCATGTTTCTAGAGGATAGTACGCAACGTAAAGTGGTTTATTTGGGTAAAGAGCCTTCAGGTCAAGCCGGGGTATCACCGGTGGGTGCTCAGGTTAAAGTGTTACCGTGCGCTGATGAGGATTTACCGGAATTAGTGGCNGTCTTAAGAGCTTTGATAAAAGGTCGTGATATCCTCCATTATGAAATAGACGGTATTGCTATAACTGACTTGAAGGCGTTGGCTGAGCAGTTAAAACAGGCTNCTTACGGGGTGGTGGCGTGGTCAGCCAGTGAGTTAGATTTTTCGCATGCAGAATTGACGGTCCANGTGATTTGTGAGTTGGTAAAGGACCTTAATGAACAAACACGTTGTTCTGGCTTACCGCTTGGGGGCTGTGAAGGCGATCAAACAGCTAATCAAGTCAGTGCNTGGTTGACTGGGTACCCTGCTCGAGTGTCTTTTGCAAAAGGCTTTCCAGAGTATGATCCTTTTCTTTATGAGGCACAGTTATTATTGGAGAATGCAGAAGTTGATGTGCTGTTATGGGTGCATGATTTTAATACCCAAGCATTGCCGCCCTCTGATGTAATCCCTTTGATTGTAGTGGGTCGATCTGGAATGNATTTTGAAAAAGAACCTGATGTGTTTATTCCGGTTGGAACACCTGGAATAGATCATCGTGGCCATGCCTTTCGAATGGATGGCGTGGTTGCTATTCGATTACAAAAATTAAGAGAGTCAGGNCTGCCCTCAACGGCAGAGGTNTTGACGTTAATTGATCAGGCGCTGTAAAAAATGATAATAAAACTTACCGGTGGGGTAGTTTACGACCCAGCTAATAATGTTAATGGCAAAGTTCTAGATATTTATATAAACAATAATAAAATTGTTTCTGGAAAGGATGTNACACNGGTCGATCAGGAAATTGATCTGCGTGGCAAAGTAGTGATGGCTGGTGCCATAGATATGCATACCCATGTTGGCGGCGGAAAAAATAATATTGCTAGAATTTTATTACCAGAAGATCACCGTTCTGATCCTGTTGCCGCTACTGAATTAACACGATCAGGAACAGGGCGTGCTTTGCCTTCTTCTTATGTGACCGGTTATCGTTATGCTGAAATGGGATATACCTCGGTTTTTGAACCGGCAGTATTGCCGGTTAATGCTCGTCAAGCGCATATGGAAATGGGTGATATCCCTATTTTAGATAAAGGCGGCTATGTCTTGATGGGGAGTGATGATTATTTCTTGCAAATGATGGCGGCTAAGAAAGATCAACAAGCAATCAACGATTATGTCGCTTGGACACTGCATGCTGCAAAAGGTATTGGTGTAAAAGTNGTTAATCCAGGCGGGATTAATGCCTTCAAGTTTAATCAACGGCAACTTGACTTAGATGAAAATAATCAGTTTTACAANGTGACGCCGAGAGATATTCTCAGTGTTTTGGCAACAGCGGTTAAAGAATTGGGTATTTCACATCCATTACATGTGCATGGCTGTAACCTTGGTGTACCGGGCAATAAAGATACGACCTTGTCAACCATAGAGGGTGTTGGTGGGTTGCCTATGCATTTAACCCATATACAGTTTCACAGTTATGGGGTTGAGGGTGATTTTAAATTTTCTTCAGGAGCTGCAGAAATTGCCGAAGCAATTAATAAGAATAAGAATATTACCGTAGATGTGGGTCAGGTTATGTTTGGGCAAACGGTTACGGCGTCTGGGGATAGCATGAAACAACATGCTAATCATAAGCATGCCAGCCCCAATAAATGGGTTTGCATGGATATTGAATGTGATGCGGGTTGTGGTTTGGTTCCTTTCAAGTATCGGGATCAGAATTTTGTTAATGCATTGCAGTGGGCGATTGGCTTAGAAACCTTTCTTTTGGTTGAGGATCCTTGGCGAATATTTTTGACGACAGATCACCCTAATGGCGCTCCTTTTACCTCTTATCCACATTTGATTCGGTTACTGATGGATAGGAGTTTTCGCAACGATATGCTGAAAACAATTCATCCTGAGGCGCAGAAAATGACAACGCTGGGTACCATTGATAGGGAGTATTCATTGCAAGAGATTGCAATTATGACGCGTGCAGGAGCGGCAAAGTTAGTGGGTTTGGAAAATCGAGGACATTTGGGTGTGGGTGCTTGGGCTGATATTACGGTATACACAGCTGATGATAATCGAGAAAAAATGTTTCAAACGCCTGATTATGTGTTTAAAGATGGCGAATTAGTGGTTAGAGACGGTGAAATTGTCCATATTAAATGGGGCACAACACATATTGTTACGCCTGAATTTGATNGTGGTATTGAAAAGGATTTGGCGAAATATTTTAATCGCCATATGACCATGAAGTTGGGGAACTTCAAAATTAGTAATGATGAAATAACCGAAGACGGGCGAAATACCTTGACTGTCCAACCCACCAAAAGGGGCGTTTTATGATCATAAATGGCGTCTTGATTGATCATACCTTTGCAGAAGCATTCCCGATGAAGGCTACACGTGTCATTATTACGGCGCAAACAGAGCGCTGGGCTTATAATGCGGCCAAGTCGATGACGGGGTTTGCTACGTCAGTNATTGGCTGTGGTTGTGAAGCAGATATTGANCGTTANCTAAAGCCTTCGGAAACTCCGGATGGGCGCCCAGGCGTTTCTGCCATGTTGTTTACCATGGGGGCTAAATCATTAGTAAAACAGCTTGAAACGAGAGCGGGGCAGAGTGTGTTGACCTCCCCTACTTCTGCTTTGTTTTCAGGTATCGATGGCGGTATCCGAATTCCCNTAGGCAAGAATTTGCGTTATTTTGGTGACGGGTTTCAAACCTCTAAACTGATTAATGATAATCGTTATTGGCGAATTCCTGTGATGGATGGGGAGTTCCTCGTTGAAGAAACAACAGGGCAGGTGAATGCTATTGGTGGCGGTAATTTACTTATTCTGGCAGAGTCTGAAATAGATGCATTAGAGGCTTGTGAAAAGGCCGTTCTTGAAATGCGTAAAGTACCTAATGTTATCTTGCCTTTCCCAGGGGGTGTGGTGCGTTCGGGTTCTAAGGTTGGGTCAAAGTACCCGGCTTTGACCGCATCGACTAATGATGCTTTTTGTCCAACTTTAAAAGGTATTACAAAATCTGAATTGTCTCCAGAAATTGAATCGGTCATGGAGATTGTTATTGATGGTTTGACCGAGGCTGATATAAAAAAGGCGATGCGGGTGGGTATTGAGACCTTTTGTTCGATTGGTGCTTATAACGGTGTGAAGCGTATTAGTGCCGGTAATTATGGTGGAAAATTAGGCCCCTATCATTTTCATTTACAGGAGATCATGAATGACTGATTTGACGTTGACAATGAAATATAGACCTAATCAGCGTGTTGATATGTCGCCCATTACGTGTGATAAATTGGCCGGTTTAGAGTTGGCTGATATAGCGGCTATTGAACTGCAAAATGGTAAAAGAAAACTGCGTGTTGATGAGTTGTTTTCGATTTCAGGCTCGGATGCTTGGAATATACACATTGATAACAGTTTTGCTAAATTAGATTATATCGGTCATGGGTTAGAGGGAGGTAAAATCCGAGTCACCGGTGACGTGGGCGCTTATTTGGCGATGGAAATGCGGTCGGGGGAGGTAACGGTGTCGGGTGATGCTGGAATATATGCGGCTTGCCAAATGAAAAATGGGCTTTTACACGTAATAGGTAATGTGGGTGATTTTCTGGCCGGTGCGTTGTCAGGAAATAAAAAAGGTCTTCAAGGGGGTACGGTTATTATTAGCGGCAATGCAGGTGATCGTGTCGGTGATCATATGCGGCGCGGAATGATTATGATTGAGGGTAATGCTGGGGATTATTGCGGCGCTAGGATGACGGCTGGAACTATTGCAGTGATGGGTAAGACGGGTCGAAATATTGGTTATGGTATGCGTCGGGGTACGTTGTTGTTGTGGCAACAGCCTAAGGTTCCGGCAACATTTGGAGACTGTGGAACGCATACCTTTTCGTTTTTACCGATGTTGTTTGACGCCATGTCAAAATTTGATTCTAAATTTTCAGATTCTTCTAAACACTTTAATCGTGTTCATCGGTATGGTGGAGATATTGCGGAAATGGGTCGGGGTGAGATTTTAGTTCAGGTGGAGAACGCTTAGATCGTTCTAATAGTTTTTTATGATCTGGGTGATTGATTCAATATAAAGCATAGCTTCAATGGCTTGTACACGTTTTCGTAGTGTTTCGACAGTATCATCGGGGTGAACGGGAACTTCTTGTTGAGCAATGATCGGACCATCATCATAAATTTCATTGATGAAGTGAATGCTGGCGCCACTGGTTGTTTCTTTTGCGTTAAGTACCGCCTGGTGGACACGGTCACCATACATCCCCTGGCCGCCGTGTTTAGGAAGTAAGGCAGGGTGAACATTCAGTATTTTGTTTGAGAAGCGTTTAAGTGTTTGCTGTCTTATNCGTTTCATATAGCCGGATAAAATGACAAANTCTGTTGCAACTGCAGTCAGTGCATGCTTAATGGCTTTATCTTCTTGCTCGCCATCTGGGTGAGTCGAAGTGCTAATGCAGGTGGTTTTTATACCGTTCTCTTGGCACCATTGAGAAATGGCAGAATTTTTGTTATTAGTAATAACCAGACCAATATTAGCGAATAACGTTTTATTTTGTATAGCCCGGATAATTTCTTTTGCAGCAGAGCCGCCGTGAGAAGCGAGAAAGCTGAGCGTGGGTTTTTTAGTCACAATGCGTCGTGTTTTTTTGGGTAAATCAAATGGAAACTGAGCTCTCAGTCAGCGCTTTGAATGCCTGTGCGGTTCAGTTGTTTTTGATAGTTGGGCGAAGTACCTAAGGTCCACGTCAGTGATTGGGCCAGTAAACCTTAGGTTTTATTTCAGGTTAGTTGCGCCTAAAATTAGATTTTACCATCAAGTCCCATTTGGAAATATTTATGGGTAATGTTTTCTTGGTTTTCTAGTAACCAGTCGATGCTAGGCTGGTGGTTCATCGCTTTATGAATGGCTTGAGCCGTTGCTTTGCGATGAATATCAAAAAGAATTTGGTGATCTAGATTATCATCTGTGGCAACGCTGGGGTTAAGCCATACGGAAACGATAATACCTAAGTCGTTTGCCTTTTCTTTAGGAATGTCNCCGGCCCGAACAGCATCTAAAACACCGTTTGCAATAGCCGCTTGAACAGTNCCCATTAGGATATTAGTATAGCGATTATCTTTAACAGTGACTTTGCTCACCATTAAGGTNACTGGGCGAACTTGTATNTCGGTATTTAAAATGGCAAAAACGCGNGAGTGNCCTTTGACTTGATCGCCCGTTAATGTTGCTAGAGCAGTACCAACGGGACCGTCCAATTCACCAATGATTATTTCAGGNTCTGCTGCTGTTCCCGGAGGACCGCCAGCGACTAAGGATTCACCGGTCCGCAATACAATTCTTTCACTCATGGTGTTTCTCCAAAAAAAGGTAGTTAAAAAATATTTTGATTAGTAATCTAAACGAATAGAATANCATATTTGCTGGTTATATTTATTTGCTTTATGGCGACAAAATTAACAACTCAAGATCATAGTCGTGATGTGGCGGGATTGACTTATGTTTATCCGGTTTTGTCGAGGCGAGCAGGTGGGGTTTCTGTAGGCATTAATTTTAATGTGAATAATGCCTGTAACTGGCGCTGTGTTTATTGCCAAGTACCTGATTTATCTGTCGGCAGTGCAGCTGATATTGATTTGTTAAAATTAAGAAAAGAGCTGTATTTTTTTCTAGACTATGTCGATTCGGGACGTTTTTATAGCGACTTTTCAGTAGATCCTAAGTGCCGAGGTATTAAGGATATTTCTATTTCCGGAAATGGTGAGCCGACGAGTTTAACGAGCTTTTATGAGGCTATTGAAGCGATCAAAGAGGTTTTGGAGAGTACATCCAAGATAGGGCAGATACCCTTAGTGTTAATTACCAATGGTAGTTTGTTGCACCGAAAGGGCGTTAGGCGAGGATTGGCGTTATGGGGTGCATTAGGCGGGCAAGTTTGGTTTAAAGTGGACAGTGCAAGTTTAACAGGACGGCAGATAATTAATAATACGATGATGGCTGTTGAGCAGATGATGGATAATTTAACGTTTGCCGCGCAAAATTGTGATCTTTGGCTGCAAACGTGTTTATTTAATTATAAGGAAAAAATAAACTTTGACGATGAGTTGAGGGCTTACCATATGTTTTTGCAGAGCGCGCGCGCGAAGGTCGATATACAGGGTATATATTTATACACAACCGCACGTCCTTCCTTGCAGCCGGAGGCGTTGGCGATTTCTCCAATGCAAGGCTATCAGTTAGATCGGGTAGCAGATAGTATAAGAAGGCTTGGTTTTAAGGTTCAAGTGAGTTATTGACGGGTTTATTTCTCAGGTACGTGTAGCTTAAAAATAACGCGGTAATGAGTGTTAACCAGATAGTTACCATGGGGCCTATAACACCGTCATAATTGCTGACCATAAAATACCAGTCAGAATCAGGGTTTCGATTTAAGAATGCGGAATTGGTTTTAATCAGAAAGACCCAGCCAGCATGGATTCCAATGCATAAACCAAGACTCATGGGGAATTTGGTTCGTATTGTGGCAAGAAATATACCCACGCTCATGAGGGCAATGAATGCAGATAGGTTGTCAGGGTTGGTGAGTTGGGTGAGAGCGTCGGTTATTAGATAGTAACTACTGGAGAGGCTGGCTTGGTCGGCAGGAATTTCTGTTTTACTTTTAAGAAAATGTAGTCCGGCATAATAAAAAGCGCTGAGAGAAATTGCCAATAGAGTCCCGTTTACACGCTTAAGACTTGCCAGTAAAATGCCTCGGAACAATGCTTCTTCCGGAACGGAAATAAGAAATGAGATAAGCAGTATTTTAAGCATCTTTTCGGTCATTATTGCGGGTGTGAATTGAAAGTTTTCATCAATAACCCAGATGTTAAGGTAGTAAAAAGTAAGAAATAGAGGGGTTAGGATGGCGATGCCGATAAGCAACCCTGCCATGATTTGTAGCACAAAGTTTTTCTTAGGCATAATTCCTAAGTCTGCCTTAGAAAATTTCAGTAAATACATCGTTGGAAATATGGCGAGTATTAAAAGTATCAATGCCGTTTTGCTAATGAGTTTACGCAAAGGAATAGCTCCATCAATAGCGATAAATAAAAAATAACCAAGAATGCCCGCGATAGCGATTGCAAGGGTTAATACAGCAAGAGGGGTTAGTGCAGAAAGGAGTTTTTTCATAAAGTGAACAAATGTTTTTTTTATTGTTAGGTAGGGAGATATTAAGTTATAATACCGATAATTCAAATGCGAATGTGGCGGAATTGGTAGACGCGCTGGTTTTAGGTACCAGTATCTTTGATGTGAGAGTTCGAGTCTCTCCATTCGCACCATACTTTATATTCTAATGGATGTTAGTTTGACCCGTCTATAACTGGATTAGTTACTAGAATGCTGTTAGCAGAACATCATCAGACCCGATCTATATTTTATATCCCCGTAAATTTATTGAGGTAAATAAATGCAAATTTCTGTTGAGAAAGTTTCTGATTTGAGCAGAAAAATGACTGTTCGTGTTCCCGAAGAAATTATTCAAGAAAAGATGGAGACCCGGCTTAAGACGTTGGCTAAAGACGCGAAGTTAGATGGTTTCAGGCCAGGTAAAGTGCCTTTTCATGTCGTCAAGAAAATGTTTGGTGAACGCGTTAGGGGTGAGGTGATCAGTGCGTTAATTGAATCTTCTTATTATGAAGCGTTGCAAAGTGAAAGTCTGGAGCCAGCAGGACCGCCACATATTGTGCCGAGTGAAAATCAAGAACAGGATAATGGCTTCGAATATATTGCAGACTTTGAAATTTTGCCGAAAGTTAATTTGGAGGGGATCGATAACATTGAGGTCCAACGTCCTGTTTGTAGCGTGCAGGCAGAAAATGTTGAAAAAACAATTGAAACTTTACGACACAATAAAAAAGAATGGAATGGGGTGGAGCGTTGTAGTCAAATGACTGATCGTTTAACGTTTCATTTTTCTGGTGTTTGTGACGATAAGAACTTTACAGATGGAAAGGTTGAGGATTATCAGTTGGAATTAGGGACCAATCAAATGATTCCAGGGTTTGAAGATGAATTGTTAGGTCTGGAAGTTGGGCAACAGAAAGTTTTTGATATTGTATTTCCTGAAGAGTACGGTAATGCCGACTTAGCAGGTAAAACCGCTACATTTGATGTTGAGATCGTTCTTGTGGAGGAAGTCAGTTTGCCTGTTGTTAATGAAGACTTCATTAAGTCTTTCGGCAGTACGGCGCATGATGTTGATTCATTTAAGAGTGAAGTGAAATCAAATTTAGAAATTGAATTAGGCCAAGCGATTAAACGTAGAGTTAAGACTCAGGTCATGGATTCGTTATTTGATAAGTTCTCTATTAACCTCCCTGATGTGCTGATTGATCAGGAGATAGAATTGCTTAAGCAGCCTTATAAAGAAAATGCTAAGCGTCAAAATCAGGTTGTTGATGATAACGATTTACCGCGGGAGATGTTTGAAGATCAAGCTAAACGGCGGGTAACGTTGGGGCTTGTGTTGGCTGAAATTATTCGAGAAAATGCTATTCAAGTGGATGCAGCCAGGGTGCGTCAAGAAATTGAAGTGATGGCTAATACTTATGAGAAACCGGATGATGTGATAAATTGGTACTATGGGGATAAGAAACGTTTGGATGATGTTGAAAAAATGATTCTTGAAGAGCAGGTGATTGATTGGGTCATTGATCAAAATACAGTGGTTGAGCGGACGTCGCGTTTGATGAATTAATGGCGCCACAGAATTCAGGGGTTGTAAATGGCTGATTTTAACGAAAGCGCTTTTACTATGACCAATAGTGGATTAGTGCCAATGGTTATCGAGCAAACGGCTCGAGGTGAGCGTTCTTTTGATATTTACTCGCGATTATTAAAGGAGCGGGTTATTTTTCTGGTCGGGCAAGTTGAAGACCATATGGCTAATTTGATCGTTGCTCAATTGCTTTTTTTAGAATCAGAAAACCCTGATAAAGATATACATCTTTATATAAATTCCCCGGGTGGATCTGTTTCTGCCGGATTGGCTATCTATGACACCATGCAGTTTATTAAGCCAGATGTTTCAACTATGTGTATTGGACAAGCGGCGAGTATGGGAGCTTTGTTGCTTACTGGGGGCGCTCAAGGTAAACGTTATTGTTTACCTCACTCGAGAATGATGATTCATCAACCTCTGGGCGGTTTCCAAGGGCAAGCGTCTGATTTCGACATTCATGCTAAAGAAATTATTTTAGTTCGGGAACGGCTTAATCGGATTATGGCAGAACATACCGGACAACCGATGAAGAAGATTCAGAAAGATACGGATAGAGATAATTTTATGAGTGGAACCGATGCGGTGAATTTTGGTTTGATTGATCAAGTCATGGTTAGCCGGGCAGTAGCTTCTGATAAATGAGTGTTCTTATTTGTTTGAATCTATTAACATTTAATACCAGAGTAATCTGACAAATTAGGTCTCAGAGGTTTTTAATGAGTGATGATAAACGCAGTGTAGATGATGATAAATTATTGTATTGTTCATTTTGCGGTAAGAGTCAACATGAAGTCAGGAAGTTGATTGCTGGCCCATCTGTCTACGTATGTGATGAATGTGTAGAGCTTTGTAATGATATTATTCGCGAAGAATTGCAGGAAGAGCCGGGTTCTGATAAAGCCGATCTTCCCACCCCGAAAGAAATTAATCAGGTTTTAGATGAATATGTAATTGGCCAAGATAGTGCTAAGAAGATTTTGGCTGTTGCCGTGTATAACCATTATAAGCGTCTTAATAATAACCCACAGAAAGATGATGTGGAGTTAGCAAAAAGTAATATCTTATTGATTGGGCCAACCGGTTCAGGGAAGACGCTATTGGCTGAGACGTTAGCGAAATTACTAGATGTTCCCTTTACTATTGCTGATGCGACAACGTTAACAGAAGCCGGTTA
>JGI26381J51731_1001556_pt1 | contig 10386 bp, 8 predicted proteins | sample SaaInlV_165m_DNA_3_FD_51731 | JGI IMG/M metagenome (IMG submission 51731) | reverse complement strand
TTTTGATCCATCTCGCGAGGACTGGCAATATCTCTTAGAACGCACGTGCGTTGAAACATATGAATATGCTCACATTTGTCAGCTATCCTTGCCATGTCATATAAGTCTTGACTTTCAGACTCTCTGTATTCGTTATTTTCAGGATCTGCAATGAGAACTGCTGCACCAGCGGTTGAAAAATGAACCCTTGAACCGCTCAAATCAAGGTCGTGTTTTGGGGATTGGCCAAAAAGAGTCAGGTTTCTTTGTGAAAGGTTAATCGCTTTATCAACAACCTCTCTTGACATTCTCAATCTTCCATCATCACCTAAAGTTGCACCAAACGCGACACAGGTCTCTATGCAGTGTGGTGTTGCATCTCCAAATCCAATCTCCTCAAGAATGCGATAAATATTCGCTTCGATTGCTGTAACTTGCTTTTCACTAAGTGGCTTATATCTGCCACCTATTTCTCCTGCATTGACAGGTTTTTCCTCGTCTTTTAAGGGCGCATTTCTTAGCGCAATTCGAGCTTCTCTTCCGCCTGATTTTCGTCTGGTCATGATCGTGATTTGAGTTTGTACACAATCAACATTTTGATACGAAATTTAATCGCTGTCAACTGTTTTCTTACAGCTATTTTTTAGAGAAAATCTGCAATAAAATTTAGAGGGATATTGAATGCAAATTAAACGTCTTTTCCACTTTCAAAATGGAGCTTTGCGCCTTTTCTAATGCCGGATGGCCATCTAGAGGTAATTGTTTTAAGTTGGGTATAAAACCTTACACCTTCCATTCCATGAATTGAAGAGCCACCAAAAAGAGATCTCTTCCAGCCGCCAAAACTATGCATTGCAACAGGAACAGGGATGGGTATGTTAACGCCAACCATACCTACCTTGACATTGGTCGTAAAGTGACGCGCTGTATCACCATCCCTAGTAAAAATGGCTGTGCCGTTACCATATTCATGGTCATTGACCAGCTTCAGTGCTTCATCATAACTTGAGACTCTGACCACAGAGAGAACTGGACCAAAGATTTCATCAGTGTAGATTGACATGTCAGAGGTGACATTGTCAAATAGACATCCGCCTACAAAGAAGCCATCTCTTTCAGTCTCAGATCTTCCATCCACTTTTAGATCGGCTCCGGCCTTGAGTCCAGCATCAATATAAGAGACAACTTTATCCTGACTTTCCTTAGAGACGACTGGACCCATCTCAACACCAGGCTCATCGTAAGCGCCAATTTTCAGTGACTTAACTTTAGGCGTAAGTGACTCAATCAGCTGATCTGCTGTTTCATCTCCGACTGCAACGACTACAGAGATGGCCATACACCTTTCACCTGCAGAGCCATAGGCTGCTCCAATGATTGCATCACTACTTTGATCAAGATCAGCATCGGGCATCACTATCATATGATTTTTAGCGCCGCATAATGCTTGAACTCTTTTGTTATTCTTTGATCCCTCTTGATAAATATACTCACCCACACCAGTCGAGCCAACAAAGCTCACTGCTCTAACTTGAGGATTGGTTAGGATTTCATCGACTGCTTCTTTATCGCCAACGATTGTATTTAATACGCCATCTGGAAGACCAGCTTCATGCATGAGTTCAGTGAGTCTTAACCCGCATGAGGGTACTTTCTCTGAGAGTTTTAAAACAAAGGTGTTTCCACAAGCAATCGCTACTGGATACATCCACATCGGCACCATCGCTGGGAAGTTAAACGGAACAATACCCGCACAGACGCCGAGCGCTTGACGCAAATTATGGCTATCAATGCCTCTGGAGACATCCGCACTAAAGTCAGACTTCAGATGATTGTTTATAGCAGTACAGTACTCCACAATCTCAAGGCCTCTTCCCACTTCACCTTTAGCATCTGCAAAAGTCTTTCCGTGTTCCTGAGAAACTAATTCTGCGAGTTCATCGGTGTGCTTAATAATAAGCTCACGATAAGTAAACATGATTTGAGCCCTTTTAGAGGGAGGAACTTGGCTCCAATCTTCAAAGGCATCACTGGCCACTTGAATGGCTTTGGCAGTATCTTTTGCGCTAGCTGCTTCAATTGTTTTTGTGACTTTGCCAGTAGCAGGATTAAAAACATCTAGGCTTCGACCTGATGATCCGGAGTGTTTCTTGCCACCAATAATATGTTGTAGGTTATTTGAAGACATAATAGTTATTTAATAAGGACGATGGGATAATATACCAAGAACTGTATTTTCTAGTATTATTTTTTTAATATTCTTGCTTTAAGAATAGGAAGATTTTCGGTTAAAAGTAACAATATTATAACATATGTTCTATTTTTCAAAAAATAGAAAAATATAGATTCATATATATAAATTGATGTATACTGCATTTTCCTGAAGTTGAATAAGCTTCAAGAATTGGAATCAATTTTGACTTCCAATATTTAAATANNAGGAGAATAATAATGAGAAAAATGTTATTAGTTTTTGTTTTATTGGCAACGACTTTTGCAGGTTCTAGTTATGCGTTAACTATTGGTTTTTCAGTAGCTAGATTTGATGATAACTTTCTAACTGTAATGAGAAATGATGCTGTAAGACATGCTGAGGAAATGGGTTATACAATTCAAGTAGATGATGCAAAGGATGATGTAACAACTCAGCTAAGTCAGGTGCAAAACTATATAGCTTCTGGTGTAGACGCTATAATTGTGACTGCTATTGACACAGATACAACTCAAGCAATGACAAAAGCAGCCGAAAGTGCCGGAGTTCCACTTGTGTATGTAAATAGACAGCCTATTGATTTGGATGATTTAGGAGCTTCAACAACTTTTGTTGGTTCAAATGAGAAATGGTCTGGAACGCTTGCAGCATTCGAAATGTGTGTTCTAGCTGGAGGAACTGGTAAAGCAGTAATGCTAATGGGACAACTAAGCAATGAAGCAGCCCGTTCTCGCTCAGAAGATTTTAGAGAAGTAATTAGACTATCAATGTGTAATGGCATTGAATTAATTGAAGAGCAAACAGCTAATTGGAGTAGGCTTGAAGCAAACGACTTAATGACTAACTGGATTTCTGCTGGTTTGGATTTTAATATTGTTTTTGGTAATAATGATGAAATGGCAATTGGAGCAATTCAAGCTTTGAAATCAGCTGGAATTAGCATGGATGATGTTATCGTAGGTGGTGTTGATGCTACTGAAGATGCATTGATGTCAATGCAAGCCGGTGATCTTGATGTGACAGTGTTTCAAAATGCTGCTGCACAGGGGGCAGGTGCTGTAGATGCTGCTGCTGACTTAGTTGCCGGAAAGTCGCTACCTAATTTTGTGGTAATACCATTTGAATTAGTGACTCCTCGGAACCTTGATCAATACTTAGGTCAAAACTAGTCCTAACTAGTACCAACCTTTGTTAATCGACAAATCCATGGCTCTTTATTGGGGCCATGGAGGAGTCTCATTTTATTTGATTGTTTATGAGTTCAAACCAACAAAACATAATTTTAAAAACTGAAGGCCTTACCAAGCATTACGGTGGCGTTAGAGCATTACAAGATGCTGATTTTAGCCTTACAGAAGGAGAGCATGTTGCTATTGTAGGCGACAATGGTGCTGGAAAATCAACATTTATCAGGCAAGTAACAGGCGTGGAAATTCCAACATCTGGCAATATTTATTTTGATGGTAATTTAGTTGATTTTAAAACTCCAGCTGACGCAAAAGAAGCCGGAATAGAAACTGTTTATCAAAACCTAGCTTTAGCGGATGATTTGGATGTTCCCTCTAATATATTTTTAGGCAAGGAAGAAACATATTTCAATCTTGGGCCATTTAGTTTTTTAAATGAAAAAAAAATGTATAAAAAATCTATTGATGTACTTGCTAAAACAGGAATTAAAATTCCTAATCTAAAAATTGCAATGAGTAACATGTCAGGCGGACAAAGACAATGTGTTGCAGTTAGTCGATCTGCTGGTTTCGCATCAAAATTAATTATTATGGATGAACCAACCGCTGCATTGGGGGTTCAAGAAACATCTCAAGTAGAAAACATTATTAAAAATTTAAAAGAACATGGCATTCCTCTTATAGTAATTAGTCATAATTTACGACAAGTATTNGATCTAGTTGACAAAATATGGGTATTTCGCCAAGGGAAAATCGTTGGTTGTGTTGAAACTTCCAAATCAAGTACCAACGAAATTGTTTCTCTTATTACAGGAGTAAAGCTAGGAGTTGAAGAGGAGGCAAGTTTTATATGATTCAAGCACAAAAAAATTTCAAGTCTTGGTATAAAAAATTACCACCTGAATTTAACATTTTTTTAGTTTTATTAGGTATGGCTTTATTGTTTGAAATTTTAGGATGGATTTTTGTTGGCCAGAGTTTTCTTATAAATAAAAGAAGACTAATAATCATGATTCTCCAGGTATCTGTTATTGGAATAATTGCTGTTGGTGTAACCCAAGTAATTATTATGGCGGGAATTGATTTATCTGGAGGTTCTTTAGTTGCATTGTCTGCAATAGTTGCCGCTAGTCTGGCGCAAAATTCTACTTATTCAAAAGCTGTTTTTCCGCATCTTACAGATCTTCCGTTTCTAATTCCTGTTATAGCTGGTATTGGCGCAGGATTAATTGCTGGATTTATAAATGGTAGTCTTATTGCTAGGACAGGTATACCTGCTTTTATAGCTACATTAGGTATGTTAGTTTCTGCTAGAGGTGCAGCTGCTTGGTACAACAATGGAAAACCAGTGAGTTTTTTAAGTGACGAATTTACAAACTTAGGGCAGGGAGCTTGGCCAGTGGCTATTTTCCTAACTGTCGCTTTAGTATTTCATATTCTAATGCGTTATACAAAATATGGAAAGCATACCTATGCAATAGGTTCAAATGAAGAGGCAGCTCGTGTCGCAGGCATTAACATTAAAAGGCATAAAATTATCGTTTATTCTATTGCTGGCGCTTTATCAGGTTTGGCGGGTGTAGTTACAGCCTCTAGAGCTATGTCTGCTCAAGCAGGAATGGGAATGATGTATGAGCTAGACGCTATCTCGGCAGCTGTAATTGGCGGTACTTCATTGTTTGGAGGAAGGGGAAGGATTACAGGAACTTTAATTGGAGTTCTAATATTAGGAGTAATTACTTCTGGTTTTGTTTTCTTAAGAATTAATGCATATTATCAAGACATGGTAAAAGGCGCGATTATTGTTGGTGCTGTTATTCTTGATCAATACCGCAATAAAAAATTAAAAAATAAAGATAAAGATATTTGAACTGTAATCTTGAAAAAATTATGAGTGATGATACAAAAATTAGTTATGCATTAAATCAAATTATTGCCCCAAAATCATCATTTATAGATTTAATTAATTTAGCCAAAAGTGCCGGTGTTTTAGCTATTGAGATAAGAAATGATATACCAGTTAATTTAATCGAAGAGAATAAGCCAAAAATAATAAAGACTCTCTCTGAATCAAATTCTATCAAAATTTTAACGGTTAACGCTTTACAAAAGTTTAATCTTTGGAATGAGGAAAGATTAAATGAGCTTGTAGAATTATGCAAATTTTCCTCTTTAGCTGGAGTAGAGGCAATAGTACTTGTGCCTTTAAATGATGGGTCAGTGACTGATGATATTGAACAACGAGAATTACTAGGCAATTCACTTAAAGAAATTGTTAAAGTGCTGCGTGATTTTGATCTNCTAGGCTACGTCGAACCGCTTGGTTTTGAAACCTCTTCAGTAAGAAAAAAATCTATGGTTGTTAATGAAATAAAAAAACTTAAAACCTCAAGATTAAAAATTGTTCATGATACTTTTCATCATTTTCTNGCTGGAGAAAAAGATTTTTTCCCTTCTATGACTGGATTAGTTCATATATCAGGAGTTTCAAATGAGTTTAGTAATATTGAATTGAATGATGACCATCGTTATCTTATTAANGAGACAGATATGTTAGGAAATATTGACCAAATTAAATATTTTTTATCGTCTGAATATAAGGGGTTTTTNTCTTTTGAGCCTTTTGGAAAAGATTTAGCAAAAAATGATAATTTGTCTAATGAAATTGAAAGAAATATTAATTTTATTGAAGAGAGAATATAAAGAATTAGTGGAGGATAGGGAGTATGAAGATTTGTTTGATAGGTGCGGGTCGCATAGGTGCTGTTCATGCAATTGCAATAGCAAGTGAAGAAAGTGCAACTCTCCATTCGGTAGTAGATTTAAATCATGAGGCAGCTGAGAATCTTGCTAAACAGTATAGTGCAGAAGTCCTAAGTGTGGATGAAGCATTTACTAATATTGACATTGATGCTTACATAATTGCAAGTAGCACCGCTACACATGCTGACCTAATTGAGAGGTGTACCAAGGTTGGTAAACCGGTTTTTTGTGAAAAACCAATTGATTTGAGTCTTGAGAGGGCAGAGTCCTGCGCAAAGTTAGTAGAAAAGAGTGGCATTGTCTGCATGCTAGGATTTAATAGGCGTTTTGATCCTCATATGGCAAGCTTAAAGAAAAAAGTAGATGCTAATTTAATAGGAAACGTTCAATCATTAGTTATTACTTCTCATGATCCAGCACCACCTTCGATGGAATATATCTCTGGCTCTGGCGGATTATTTCATGACATGATGATTCACGACTTTGACATGGCTTGCTGGATTTTAGATGACACACCAAGCAGTATCTATGTTGCTGCACATGCTGTAAATGACGATATCGCCAATCAGGGTGATGTTGATACAGCAAGCGTTATATTAAATATGAAGAGGGGTGCAATAGTCACTATTTTAAATGGTCGCCAAGCATCCTTTGGTTATGATCAAAGGATCGAGGCATTTGGTGAGATAGGAATGCTTCAGGTAAAAAATGAACTTGAAGACAATGTGGTTTTAAGCAACGCTTTGGGTATCAACCAAGCTAAATCGCAACACTTTTTTTTAGAAAGATATGAAAAGGCATACCACAATGAATTACTCCATTTTATGGAGTCTTATCATGCAGATTTGAAGCCAAGTGTTGATATTTCTGATGGCGTTCTTGCTTTAAGAATTGCTGAAGCTGCTCAAAGGTCACTTCAATCTGGTTTGCCAGAAAATTTATAGTAATCGCTAGAATGATGCCAGCTAATATTAATGAACTAAACAACTTACTCCAGGAAAATTATCCTTCTTTGAGCAAGAAAATGAAGTTGATTGCTTTCTATATTATTGATCAGCCTCAAAACTTAGCTATAAATACTCTTGCAGTAATTGCCTCAGATATTGGAGTTTACCCATCAACATTAGTTCGCTTTGCTAAGCACTTTGGGTTTAGTGGTTTTGCTGAAATACAAGCCTTATTCAAAGTTAGGATTGCGCAAACTGCCATTAATTATAAGCAGCGCATTATTGATGTAAAAAGTATTACTGATGGCGACTCAATAACAAACTCTTCAAATATTTTTTATGATGTTACAAAGCGAAATGTGGCAGCAACTCAGTTGCTTGCTGAAAATATTGATAGCGATGCAATTGAAAAATCTGTTCAGGCATTATGTAATGCTAATGAAGTAATATTATGCGGAACCAACAGGGCTCAACCAATAGCCAATTATTTTTACTACATGTTAAATAATCTTGGAATTAGGTGTCGTATCGCAAATGATACAAATGAAGTTGAAAATTTATCAAATTGGCTTGATGATAAAACAGTATTTATTGCCATAACATACAATCCTTACAATGAACAAACAACTCAGGCAGTTAAGGTTGCAAAGCAAGCTAACTCAGAGATAATTCTTCTAACTGATACCGAGTTAAATCCAATTGCACATTTAGCAGATGTTTTATTTTGTATTCACGAGGCNGAAATTCATACATTCAGGTCTTTAGGAGCAACCATGTGTCTTGTTCAAGCAATATGTATTTCAATCGGGTACCACCAACAAGGAAATTAAATGTCATTATTAANTCGACCAAAATNTAGTAATGATAGTTGTTATCAAAAAATTACACCAAAATCAGCAAATTGGGATTTTGTTGGGTTTGAGGCTCATGAGATTGATGAAACAGGAGTTCTTGATTGGAAAGACAAAGACAATGAATCATGCTTGGTAATTCTTTCTGGAATTGCAAATATCTTTGTCGAAGGCGAAGAGTTTNTTAATGTTGGTCAGAGAATGAGCGTTTTTGATGATATAAACCCTCATGCTATATATGTCCCTAACAATAAACAAATTAAAGTCACTGCGATAACTAAATTAGAATTAGCAATAGCCATTGCCCCTGGCTTTGGTAATTTTCCAGCTAGGCATATTAAGCCTGAAGAAATGACCAATGAGGTTCGAGGAGAAGGCAGCAACATAAGATCTATTTGCAACATATTGCCGGAACAAGACAAAGCTGATAGTTTGCTTGTTGTCGAAGTTAAAACACCTGCTGGTAATTGGTCGAGCTATCCTCCTCACAAGCATGATTCAGATAACATTCCAGTCGAAACATATCTAGAAGAAACATACTATCATCGCATTAATCCACCTCAAGGGTTTGCTTTTCAGAGAGTCTATACCGATGATTTATCCATCGATGAGACGATGGCAGTGGAAAATAAATGTGTGGTCCTTGTTCCAAAGGGCTACCACCCAGTTGGCGTTCCTCATGGTTACGATTCATACTATTTNAATGTAATGGCAGGCCCTAAAAGACAATGGATTTTTAAAAACCACCCTGACCATGAATGGATGCTAGAGAAATAATGAAATCAATTGATATTATTTGTTTAGGAAGAGCGGCTGTAGATTTTTATGGTCAACAGATTGGATCCACATTGGAAAATATGGGGAGTTTTGCCAAATATCTGGGAGGCTCTTCTGCAAATATTGCATATGGCTGCTCTAAGCTTGGCCTCAATTCAGCNATGCTNACTNGNGTTGGAAACGAGCATATGGGTCGTTTTGTTCGTAATGAACTTGAAAGTGTTGGTGTAGATACGTCTCATGTCATTACTGATAGTGAACGATTAACTGGCCTAGTTGTTCTAGGGATTCAAGATAAAGAAACCTTTCCTCTTATCTTTTATCGTAAAGACTGCGCTGATATGGCAATCAGTGAAAAGGACTTTACAAAAGAGTTTATCGCGAGCAGTAAAGCATTACTCATTACAGGAACACATTTTTCCTCCGATAATACTTATCAGACAAGTATGAAAGCAATAGAGTATGCAAAGTCCTCTGATACTCAGGTCATTGTTGACATTGATTATCGGCCAGTGCTTTGGGGCTTAACAGAGTTAGGTGATGGAGAATCTCGATTTGTTGCAAGCGATGATGTTAGCCAGCACTTGCAAACAATACTTCCACATTGTGATGTTATTGTTGGNACTGAAGAAGAAATTCATATTGCTGGTGGTAGTGAGGATACTGTAACTGCACTGACCAGGATACGTCAGCTAACCAATTCGATTATCGTTTTAAAGTTAGGTCCTTTAGGGTGCACAGTCATTACGAGTGACATTCCTAATAGCACAGATGATTTCAATGTAATCAAGGGTAATCAAGTCGATATCCTTAATGTTTTAGGTGCTGGCGATGCTTTTATGTCAGGTTTTTTACGAGGATATCTTCGAGGCGAGAGTCTTGAAAAAAGTGCTAATTATGCGAACGCATCTGGCGCATTAGTTGTTTCTCGCCATGGCTGTGCTCCAGCAATCCCTGGTGAGCATGAATTGCTATATTACATAGAAAATGCAGCTGACATCGTAAATCCAAGTACAGATTTAACTTTAAACCATCTTCATAGAGTTAGTTTTAGAAGCAAGGAAGAGCCGGAGATTTTTGGGTTTGCTTTTGATCATCGTAAACAGCTTGTTGAACTTGCAGAGAATTATGGTGAAGATTTAAACCAAATCATTAAGCTGAAAAAGCTATTTATTAAGTCCATTACAAAAACTATCGAAAAATTAAATATTCCTGAAAAAAATATCGGTGTTTTAATTGATGATACTTATGGGGAAGACGCGCTCAATTCGATTGCTGAAAAGTCATGGTGGATAGGAAGACCTGTAGAGCTGCCAAGTTCAAGACCCCTTAAGTTTGAGGGTGATCAATCTATTGGATCAAAGTTGCAGTCTTGGCCTCTATCACACGTTGTTAAGTGCCTGATTTTTTACCACCCGGATGATTCAGATGAACTCAAGCTTAAACAGGAGCAAAAAGTAAAAGAGCTTTATTTCGCCTGTATTCAAAGTGGTCACCAATTGTTACTGGAGGTTATTCCTCCTTCAGAATATGAAAATGAAGAAGCAATAATTCCAACGATTTTAAAAAGATTCTATGACTTAAAAATTAAGCCTGACTGGTGGAAATTGCCAGCCCTCCAAGATGAATCTTGGGTGCAAGTAAGCGATGTCATAAATACACATGACCCT
>JGI26381J51731_1001550_pt1 | contig 10398 bp, 10 predicted proteins | sample SaaInlV_165m_DNA_3_FD_51731 | JGI IMG/M metagenome (IMG submission 51731) | reverse complement strand
CAAAGACACAACGCTAAAAGGTGTCATCCTTGGGCGTTGTTCACCGCCAGTGCCCCTTTATATTTCAAGTGCACCTTCATATTTCAAGCGCCACTTCATTTTTCAAGCGCCACTTCATTTTTCAAGTTCCCTGGCTGCTGCGGGTATTCCTTAATGCAGCGGACAACCCCATTATTTTTGCTACTATAATGTTCTTTCCGCAGTGCACAGGATGCTCAATGAGCGAAATCAGAAGCTTCAACTTGGATGTACCAGAAACTGAGATCGACGAACTAAAGGCCAGGCTCAATCATGCGAGATGGCCGGATTCCGAAACGGTTGATGACTGGACCCAGGGCGTACCTATCAACTACCACCGTGAATTTTGCGAATACTGGGCCAGCGACTACAACTGGTACGACACTCAGGATCGCCTGAACAAATACCCACAGTACAAAACAACCATCGATAATCTGGACATTCACTTTATTCATGTGAAAAGTAGCCATAAAGACGCCACGCCCATCATCATGACGCACGGTTGGCCAGGCTCTATTGTAGAATTTCACAAAGTCATTGAACCCCTCGCCGAACCTACAAAGTACGGCGGCTCACCGGATGATGCATTTCACGTCGTCTGTCCGTCTTTACCCGGCTACGGGTTCTCAGGGAAACCAACCACCACAGGCTGGGGTGTCCCCAAAATCGCTGAGGCCTGGGATGAACTGATGGCTCGTCTCGGCTACCAGAACTATTATGCCCAGGGCGGAGACTGGGGTTCAGCAGTCACCACCGCGATTGGCCTNCAGAACAAAGGCCAGTGCGCAGGCATCCACATCAACATGGCTAACGCAGGCGCAACAAAGGCGGCAAGGGAAAATCCTGATGAGGCAGACAAGATTGCGCTCGCCGGCGCCAAGTTCTACCAGGATTGGGATTCAGGGTACTCAAAGCAGCAGAGCACTCGGCCACAAACACTCGGCTACGGCTTGGCAGATTCCCCGGTCGGGCAATCCGCCTGGATTCTCGAAAAGTTTTTCCAGTGGACCGATTGCAACGGGCATCCGGAGAACGTCCTGACGCGCGACGAAATTATCGACAACATCATGTTCTACTGGCTGACCAACACATCAGCTTCATCAGCCAGGCTCTATTGGGAAAGCTTCAANCAGGCGTTCGGTGGTGGTAAAGGTGACACCGTAAAACTACCAACCGGCGTTAGCAGTTACCCCAAAGAAATTGTCAGGACACCAAGATCGTGGGCCGAAAAAAGATATTCGAATATCCAGTATTGGAACGACCTGGACAAAGGTGGCCACTTTGCGGCATTCGAGCAGCCGGCCTTGTTCGTACAGGAACTGCGAGCATGGAAAAGAGCGCTCTCGTAAAAAGCTGAAGATGAACGCCATCCGCGTCACTTGCGAACCCGTTTCTGGACGAAGTCGTGTTTGAACCTGCCGCGAACAGCTGACCAATCGTGTGTTCGCCTAGGCACGTCACATCCAGTGGCGCTAGCTTAGCCCCGGAATCCGAAAACAGGTATGGCAGAGCCCAACCACAGGTTCAGGCCAGGTGGAATCGGGTCTGATCGAAAATAAACTTCTAGCGCCAGCTGTTAAAGCTGACCATTTCGTCGATACCACGGCGACTGATGGAGCCATGCCCACCCAAGACCGGATAACCCACCGGAACGTGCGCACAGGTATACCAGTCCTCGGGGATTCCCAGCAGTTCTTTCACCGCAGGTTCTTCGTAACACAGTAGCGTTGTAAGTACACAACCAAGCCCTTCATTCCGGCAGGACAAAAGGAAATTCTGTACCGCTGGGTATACTGACCCACCCCCTACCACGCTCGTTCTTGGTTGGTCTATGTCGGTGATCGTCATGATGCCCGGGTTAAAACAAAAAACGGCAATCAGCGGAACTTCATGCATATGGTTAGCCAGATAGGTGCCTGCATCGAGCGCTCTGTTAGTAGATGCCTGCACTTCCTCGGGCATATTTTTCATCTTACTTTCGTAACCCGGAATGTAGGCTTCCCAGTACGGGCGATACAAATCTTCGAGCGTCTGCTTTTTATCTGCGTCGGTGACGGCGACCATTCGCCAGGGTTGTACGTTACCCCCGGTGGGTGCCCAGGTCGCAGCATTTAAAATACGCCCCTGCACATCGTCGGGTATGGGGTCAGGTTTTAACCTTCTGACAGCTCTTAATGTACTCATTGCCTCGTAAAGCTCCATACTACTTCCCTGCCTTCTCGATATTTTCCGGAATGATTTCCTGGTGTATCTCGAACACCTGGCTTGTTTCCGGGCGAACTACAATTCTCACCCAGTGAATATTGTCTGCACCAAATCCTTCAACTCGGGTGAAATGTTCTACCAAATCATCACCATCGTAAAGCGGCTTGTCGACTCGGAAAATGTGCGTGTCACCTACGGCAAATAGTATCGGGTTTTCAAACTCACGGATATGCCTGAGCAGCGCCTGATGAAAGTTCTCATAATACTTCCTGACACCAACACAAGCCGGGCACTCTGCTACCAACCAACCGCGCTCACCGCTAAAGGGGTAGATATCTGCCTGGGTTGCAAGAAAGACCCCGGCGGCACCATTCTGATTAGCCACCTTGAAAACTTCGTCCAGCCACTCGATGGCAGCATTCTGAATATCATTGTGTAAATCTATGCCGCCCTCGGCTCCCGACATGCCGGTAAGGTGCACCGCTGCAAAAACAACACCTGCATCCTGCCAGTAAACGTTTTCAACGAAGTCACCAAAGCGTCCACGCCCGCCCTGGCTAACGAGAGGGAGTGCCGGTTGTTCCCTGTAGAAAATCTCACGCAGTTTATCGAGTCGGCCGAGTCGATCCCAGCCACCGGCAATCTCACGCTTGCAGTCAAACCAGTCATTATCTCCGGGCGTCAACACAAACGGCGCTTCAAACCGTTTGTTAAGCGCATAGAGTCTTAGCAGATCTTCATCACGACAATTAGAACTACCACTTTTCATGTCACCCAGGTGAACAACCCAATCGATATCCCGAGTTTCGTTAACACGCTCGATCATCCGCTCATACTTGGGCAAGTTCTCTTCACCGTATGGACCGTCACCGATTAAAGCGAATTGTGTTGGAGAACCCTGACAACCCCCAAGGAGGACTAAAAAGAACAGCCAGAACAACCCAAAAGGCAATCGCGTCATGCCTTGTCACCGGATGAAGTCATTACGATGCCTTTATCCACCAGTTCCCTTATCGCTGCCCCTGGCAAACCAAGATCTCGCAGGATTTCCTCGCTGTGCTGGCCCAACGCCGGCGCAATGGGTTCCTTCCTCATATCACTTCTCGAGAATTTCGCGCCTGGCCGGGGCTGGCGGATCTGACCAAGACCCGGATGCTCATACTGGCTGATCAACTTGTTGGCCTTAATTTGTTCGTTCTCCAGTATTTCAGGCCGGCTCAACACCGGCGCGCAGGGCACATCATTGGCATCAAGCCGCTCAAGCCAGTCCGCACTTGAACGGGACTTGAGCACGTCGCCCATACTATCAATCCGCTCTTTGGCATTGGCTACTCTGCCCATCGGGGTACTAAATCGCTCGTCCTCCAGCCAATGCGGTTGTTCCAACGCAGCACACATGCCCTTCCATTCAGAATCCGAGACTGCGCCACAAGTGATATAGCCGTCTTTCGTCTCAAATATCAGGTCCTGGGCAAGTTGTCCGCGGCGAACGTTCTTCTCTCCACCAACCATAGTGAGACCGCCCAGGGCCTCAGGCCAAAGGAACGAGATGGTCGCATCAATCATCGCTACTTTGATATGTTGTCCTTCACCTGAGCCACGCTCCCGCTCCAGTAACCCCGCGGTGATCGCCTGCGCCGTCGTCAATGCCGAAACTTTGTCCGGGATAATGGTTCGAACCATCTTGGGTCGCGAAGTTGCGCTGTCAGCCTGAACATCGGGTAAACCTGTCAGCGCCTGGATAACCGGATCATATACACGCTTGTGCGCATAGGGTCCTGTCTCTCCAAACCCGCTTACGGACACATAGAGAAGCCTGGGATTAAGGGCAGACATTACATCGTAGCTGAGCCCCATTCGTTCGATCGCACCGGGCCGGAAGTTCTGGATAAACACATCAGCGTCTGCAATGAGTTTTTTAACTATCGTAACGCCCGCCGGTTCCTTAAGGTCNATACAAATCGAACGCTTCCCGCGATTCGCCGAAACAAATCCTGGACTCAGGTTATTTTTCCCCAGCCCCATGCGCCTGATAATATCACCCTGGGGCGCCTCTACTTTTATAACATCAGCTCCCTGGTCGGCGAGCAGTACTGTTGCCACAGGGCCCGATATCACGCTACTCAAGTCTATGATTTTTATCCCGGACAGAGGCCCGCTCATGATGTACTTTCTTCAAGGTGCATTCTTCGCGCCAACCAGGGAGAGACAATTATCAACAGAAGACCCAGCCCAACAGCCAGCATCGCGAGCTTTTCAAACACGGAGGTATAGACCATAAGAGACTCCACACCCAGGCTGACGTCGCTACCATCGCCGCCAATTGCCATGGCGCCGGCAATCATTCCCCCGACATAAGCTGCGAACGAGCTCGACAGAAACCAAACACCCATCATCATGCCGCCAACCCGGGCAACACTCAGCCGAGTCACCATTGAAAGCCCAACCGGTGAAAGACAAAGCTCCCCGGTTGTATGTAACAGATACATTAAAGCCAGCCAAATGACAGCGACTTTCCCGTCTGGNCCAGCCAGGCTTGCGCCCAAAATAAGAACCGCAAAACCAAGCCCGACCTGAAGGATGCCGAGCCCGAACTTCATCGGTGTACTCGGCTCCACCCCGCGCCGGCCAAGTTTGACCCATATCCAGGCAAACAGGGGCGCGAGCATAATAATGAACATGGGATTCAGGGACTGGAACATACCGGCCGTGAAAACGCTGCCCATGGCGACGTTTCGATCAGTAAATAATGTGAGTGATGAACCGGCCTGTTCAAAAAGGGCCCAGAAACAAACCGACAGGGCAATTAGNGCGAGCATGACTAACATACGGTCCCGTTCGACCGGTGTGCATTTCGACAGCGAAAACCAGATCAACCAGGCAGTCACCACGAACCCGACAAGCACCAGCAGAACACCAAGATCACCGGTACTCTGGATCATCCGCCAGACACCCACAACGGCAATCAATCCAGACAGGTAAATAAACCACTCCTTGCTCAACCCGGCGATCACCGGCTTCGAAAGGTTAGCTGATTCAGGCGGCGCGCCAACGCCCTGCAGGTACTTGTCGCCATGGATGAAAGTTGCAAGCCCGATGAGCATGCCGATACCCGCTGCACCAAACCCATATTGCCAGCCATAGGTTTCTCCAAGGTAAGCGCAAAGCAACGTCGCTACAAACGCCCCAATATTGATACCCATATAGAAAATCGTGAAACCCGCATCCCGCCGGGGATCTGCTTCACTATAAAGCTGACCAACGATCGTCGAAATACTCGATTTGAGAAATCCTACCCCGACAATAATAAATGCCAGAGACAGGTAAAATGTCTGTTCGTACAGGCCATCCCTGATAACAACACCATCCACCATAGTCGATGGAGGTCCCTCAAACGCCATGCCGAAGTGTCCAATCACCAGCAGGCCAGCACCAAACATGATGGCTTTTTTGAAACCAAGATAGCGGTCGGCGATCAGGCCTCCCAGCACTGGCATCGCATAGACCAGAGAGGCATAGCTTCCGTACAACAGCCCTGCATCCTTGTCACCAAACAGGAAGTGTTTCGTCAGATAGAGAATAAGCAACGCCCGCATACCGTAGTAACTGAAGCGTTCCCACATCTCTGTCATGAACAGGACATAAAGTCCCCTGGGATGACCAAGAAGCTCATCTGCTGGCGCCCCGACAGAAGACAAAGGCTAAACGCCCATCCGCATAGCACCCAAATAGTCTCTTTTACCGAGTGGCACGCCTTTCATCCTTAAAACATCGTAGGTCGTCGTCGCATGAAAATATAAGTTAGGTAGCGAGAAAGACAACACATAGTTCTCGGCGGTAAAGNAGAATTTCATTGCTACCCAGTTTGAACGTCAGGGTCTTGCCTGCCCATCCACTGACTGTTTCAGCATCGAACGAGCCTACTTGCAAAATCGCCTGGCTCACCAGATCCTGCAGCCCCGCATAATCAAGGTCACCGTAGCCTGCTGGTGGCGCGAACTCACCGGCTTCCAATCCCTTCAACGCCCCAAGGGAATGATGCACCACAGAAATCACCTGGAACTGGAAAGGGCTCATATCTTCAATCAAGCGGGTTTCGACGATCGTTGATAGATCAATGCCGTTTTCCTCACAAAAACTTTTACCCTTGTCGAGCACAGCAGCGGTGGAATTCAGAGTCTGAAGGTAGTTAGTGACGGTCGCGTCATAAAGGGAAATGGACATTATTGTTGCTCGGTTCATGAAGGAAGCCACTATTGTTCAATATGCAAGAGGCGAATGCTATCCCTGCCAGAGAATAGGTTTTATATCCGCCGGATATGCTCTGCAAGCCACCCTGGAAATTGCTGTGCTTCGGTTTCGTTCATCCCAATTAAGCCTGCAATGGCATCCCCGCAGATACTCTTGCCCATCGCGGCGATGGCGACAAGAAAGATGATCTGTTTCGCATGCACCGGGTCGCCACTGTCTTCGGCTATCGTATTCAGGATGTCAGTAAACAGACCCTTCGAACTGCTGGCTGGCGCTAATGCCTGCTGATCCAGCGCTAGCCAGGCTAGTAAACGCCCATGCCCACCATGAGACAGCATGTCAAACAGGTGGTCCAGTATCTTGGCGGGTTCCTCATGGTGGTTAAGCGCGACCATTACGTCTGACAGCAGGTCGTGAGTCATTTTCTCAAGCAGTGCTTCACGCATGGCGCCCGTTGAACCAAAGTGATGAATCACCGTAGCGTGTGACATACCAGCGCCTTTGGCCACTCCGGATATATTCAACCCTTCAAGCCCAAAGGTGGATAGTCGGTCAGAAGCTACTTTTAGAATCAGAGACTTAGCCTCTTCAGGTGTTCGACGTACTCGCTTGCCGGCACTATTGACATTCATGTTAATAGATCTATTATTGACATCATTGTTGATAAGAATCACAGTAACATTGATGAACATTGAAACCAATAATATCGAGGGCAATCACATCGCTACCCACAGCATCAAATCCAAGAACCCACGAAACAACCGCATGCGCCCATTAATCGCCATGCGCGCCCTGAAGAATCTGATCAATGATCCAGAGAAGACAGATCAGGTATTTGTCGTCATCAACGCGATGTCAGGCACCTCTCTCGAAAAGACCTTCGTGCGGTTCCGTAAAACGGAGATGGGTAAAAAAATTCTCTCAGAGAACCGGAACCTGCTAACGACGCTCCTTGATCGTGAAGGTTTGGGAACCCACGACGCTGGAACCCTGGGTCAGGCCTATCTGGGTTTCGTCGAGCGAGAACAGCTCAGCGCGGATGGCCTGGTGGACGCGAGCCAGTTGAACGCGGATGGACTGGAAGACGCAAGCGAATTGAAAGAGGGAACCGAAGAACCAAAGTTCAGGTTGTTCGGTGAACGAATGAGAGACCAGCACGACCTATGGCATGTCTCTACAGGCTATGGCCGGGATACTTTTGGCGAAGCCTGTCTGCTGGCATTCACTTACGCACAAACCGGTAACCGCGGACTGGGTATCATCGCCCTGGCCGGCATGCTAAAGCTTCAAAAAGCGCTCGGCTCCGGTGCACGAAGAGCCATGTGGCAGGCCTACAAGGCTGGCAAGCGCGCGGCGTGGTTGCCGCAACAGGACTGGGAAACACTGCTAACCCAACCTCTTGATGAAGTTCGACAACAACTAAGGATTGCACCACCCGAGGTGTACCTGGAAGTGTTCGAAAATTACAAACTGGCAAACGCCTGATTTTGTTTGCCTGCACAATAGTATTGGGGAAGCTGGCTTAGTTCGAGAGAAGCTCTTCCAGAGTTGTCTGGTCGCCGGTGAAATTTCGAATCCCTTCAGCCAGCTTCTCTGTTGCCATTGCGTCTTCATTCATCTGCCAGCGAAACCGGGATTCCGATTGATGAACCTTGTCTTCTCCTTTAGCAGAGTCCGGGAAAAGCTGCCTGGGCAGGCTACCGTCATCTTCGGAAAGAGCCTGTAGTAACTGCGGACTGATCGTCAGACGGTCGCATCCTGCAAGGGATTCAATTTCACCCGTATTCCTGAAACTCGCACCCATGACAACCGTTTTGTAGCCGTGCGTTTTATAATAGTCGTAGATTCTTTTTACGGATAATACGCCCGGATCAGTTTGCGCGTCATAGTTTTCACTGGTTGCACTCCTGTACCAATCCAGTATTCGCCCAACAAAAGGTGAAATAAGGAACACACCTGCTTCCGCACACGCCACTGCCTGGGAAAAACCAAACAGTAATGTCAGGTTGCAGTTGATTCCTTGCTGCTCCAGTTGTTCAGCTGCGCGAATACCTTCCCAGGTACTGGCAATCTTGATAAGAATACGTTCACGACCAATGTTGTTTTCTTCGTATAGCGAGATCAGGCGCTTTGCTTTCTCTATAGTCCTTTCAGTGTCGAAGGACAGGCGAGCATCCACTTCGGAAGACACCCGCCCCGGCACAATCGCCAGTATTTCAGTGCCTATATCCACCGCCANTTTATCCGTGCAGTTTTGTCGCATCTGNTCACTGGAACCACCCTCGGCCTTCGCCCAGTTCTTTGCTGTAGCCAAATGACCAGCGTATTGCGGCATTGCCGCCGCTTTTAGCAAAAGCGATGGATTGGTAGTCGCATCAATAGGCTTGTACTCCGCAATCGCCACAATATCGCCAGTATCGGCGACGACGTCCGTCATCGTTTTCAGTTGTTCCAGTTTGTTCATGGCACTCGCCTTATATAACGCAATTCTGATTCCCGGGTTGAATCTTCATGATTGACAGCACTTGAGTCAACTTCCCTTGATTAGTCTATACTCAAAATAAAGAATTAAGGCCTTTATGCATAAATCTCAACAGTTTAGTTCCACTTTTGGCTTTTTAATGGCTGCCACAGGATTCGCTGTCGGACTCGGTAATATCTGGAGATTTCCCTACATCACCGGTGAAAACGGTGGTGGGGCATTTGTAGTTGTCTATCTTGGATGTGCCATCATGATCGGCATTCCTATCCTGATCGCAGAGATCCTGGTCGGCAGACGCGGGCGGGCGAATCCCCCAATGGCCATGCAAAATCTGGCCGAAGCTGAGCGCAAATCGCCACTCTGGAAGCACGTGGGGCACCTGAACCTTGCCACTGCATTCGTTATTATGGGCACCTATTGCGTGGTTAGCGGTTGGGTACTCTGGTACCTGTTCAAGGCCATTTCAACCGGGTTTGTGGATACTACCCCCAGCGCTGCTGCGAACGACTTCGGCGCTGTTATGCAAAGCATTGACGGCATGCTTCTGTGGGCCGCCTTAAGCCTGATACTCACCAGCACAATCATTTACTTTGGTGTGAACAAAGGAATCGAACGTTCCGTGCGGGTGCTGATGCCTGCCCTATTCCTACTGATGATCAGTCTTGTTATCTACAACGCCTTTCAGGATGGATTCCTGGATGCAGCGGCTTACCTGTTCACACCCGATTTTTCAAAAGTCACGGGCGCCACCTACCTTGCCGCCATCGGGCAAGCGTTCTTCAGTATAGGTGTTGGAATGGCAGGAATGATGATATTCGGATCCTACCTGCCACAGGAAGTCTCGATTACCCGCTGTGTATTAATCATCATTGTGATCGACACCACCGTGGCATTAATGGCCGGGTTGATGATTTTCCCGATGGTGTTTCGCTTTGGTCTGGACCCTGCCGGTGGACCTGGCCTGATTTTCCAGACTCTGCCAGTCGCATTCGGACTGATGCCAGGCGGGCATATGGTTGCAATCCTCTTTTTTACACTGCTATCTGTTGCTGCAGTCACGTCGATGGTGGGTTTGCTGGAACCCCTCGTTGCCTGGCTAGAAGACACTCGTGACTATTCGCGACATAAATCAACGCTAATCACGGTAGCCTGTATCGCCTGCCTTGGGGTGCTAAGCATTTTGTCTTACAACATGCTCTCGCAATGGCAGATAGGGTCCCAAAACCTTAATGGTATTCTGGACGTCCTTGCCAACCAGATAATGCTTCCGGTTGGTGGGCTTTTAATTGCGATATTCGCAGCCTGGCAGGTTAGCAAGACCTCCTTACGTAATGAGCTGCCTGCAATGCCTAACGCAATGTTTGAAGTCTGGCACCTTTTACTTCGCTTTTTGTTACCACCCGTTATCGCGGTCATAATTATCACGGGACTTTTATAAAAAT
>JGI26381J51731_1001544_pt1 | contig 10422 bp, 12 predicted proteins | sample SaaInlV_165m_DNA_3_FD_51731 | JGI IMG/M metagenome (IMG submission 51731) | reverse complement strand
TGAATAAATTTATTAAAATTATTTTTTTAACTATTTTGGTCTTTCCATTATTATTATTAAATTTAGCAACGGCATCTGAAAAATTAAAAATTGGTCTTTTGGTGCCAACGACAGGCTCCAATAAAGATTTAGGCCAATCAATTATTAAAGCTGTTAGACTAGCAATAAAAGACCTTAACAATGATTTGATTGAGATTGTTCCAAAAGACACCGCATCAATTCCCAATAAAACTCTCCAGTCTGCTCTTGAATTAAAAGAGATGGGTATAAAAGTAGTAGTAGGCCCCATATTTCATAAAAACTTAAAATATTTAGATGAAGTAATGGATGTTACTTTTTTATCCTTAACAAATAAAACTATAGACTTACCAAAAAATGTAATTTCTGCAGGAATCAATTCAACCTCTCAGCTGAATACTATAAAAAAATTTATAAAACAGAATAATTTAAAAAAAACTATTTTCCTTTCACCAATACAAGATTATGAATTCGAAATAAAAAAAGGAATTAAAAATTCAAAAATAAAAATATTCAAAAACTATGATTATAGTACTGAACCTACAAAGTTAACTAAACAAATTGAAGAAATCACAAATTACAAAATTAGAAAACAAAATTTAGAGGATGAAATTCTTAGAATAAAGAGCTCAAATCAAACAAACAAAGAAAAAATAATCAAAAAACTTGAACAAAGATATACATTAGGTGGTTTAAATTTTGATTCAATAATTATTGCAGATTTCGATGAAAGCTTAAAAAGTGTAACTACATCATTATTATATACTGACGTATCACCTAAACAAAAATACTTCATAACATTAAATCAGTGGTTTGATAAAAGCTTATTAAATGAAATAGATATTCAGCCTTTATACTTTCCATCAATAAACAGGAATAATTTTGAGAATTATAAACAAAAATTTTTTAAAGAATTTAAAGAGTATCCATCACATTTATCTTTGTTAAGCTATGATTTGGTGGGGCTTGTTTACTATCTATCTTTGAAAAATAATTTTTCTGACACCAATAAACTTTTTAAAGTTAAAAATTCATTTAAAGGTAAGATAGGTATTTTTGATATCAAAAATAATAAAATCAATCACAGATTAAATTTTTACAAAATTGAAGACAAAAATTTTATAAAAATTTTTTAATTTTTCTAAATGCATTATAACGATGATCTATTTTATATTTTTGTAAAGAACTCATCTCTCCAAATGTTTTTATTTTATTTTTAGGAACAAATATTGGATCATAACCAAAACCATTTTTACCTTTGGGCGTAGTTGAAATATACCCTTCAACTTTGCCTAAAACAGACGCTATCTTTTTATCTAGATAACTTATTGACAATACACAAATAAATCTTGCTCTTATTTTTTTTTGTTTCCAGTGTTTATCTCTTTTGCTTAATTCTCTGTAAACTCTATTTATAGCTTTATTAAAGTCTCCTCTTTTTCCACCCCATCTTGCTGAGTAAATTCCAGGATTTTTATCCAACAAATCTATTTCAAGACCAGAGTCATCAGCTAAACAAACTAATTTAGTTTTTTTAGAGAAATACTTTGATTTTATGGTTGAGTTTTCTGTAAAAGTCAGTCCATTCTCTTTTGGACTCCTAAGGTTAAATTCAGTTGTTGAGTAAGTTTTAATGTATTTTGGTAATAAATCTCTTATTTCCTTATATTTTCCCTTATTATTAGTGCCTATAAGTAATTTTAAAATTTTTTTCATTAATATCTAGCAATTCTCAGATTTCTTACCATATATGCTGATATGGAAAAAGAGGAAAGCTCAAATAAAGAAAATACTTCAGCTGAAACGTCGAATGAAGAGATTGAAGCTGATAAACAGTATGTCGGTAACGAAAAAAAAAACAAAATTGTAGAAGAAAAAATAGAATTATCACCTGAAGATAAAATAAAAGAATTGGAAGATAAGCTTGCAAGAACTTTTGCTGAAATGGAAAACCAAAGAAGAAGGTTTGAAAAAGAAAAAGATGANGCATTTGATTANGGGGGTTTTATGTTTGCAAAAGAGGCTTTAAATTTAATTGATAACCTTGCAAGATCAAAATTAATTTTAGAAAATGATGAAAGTCTNAAAGGTACNGAGGCNTTAAAAAAAACNTTGGAACATTTTGATATAATTAATAAAGATTTAATCTCTATNTTTACTAAAAATAGTATTAAACCAATTGATTGTCTTAATAAAAAATTAGATCCAAATTTACATCANGCCATGATGGAAATAGAAGATGATCTAAAAGAACCTGGAACAATCGTTCAAGAAGTTCAAAAAGGTTTCATGATAAAAGACAGATTACTTAGACCCTCTTTAGTTGGTGTATCTAAAAAGTCAAAAAATAATGATGATAAAAGTGAGGAAAATAAGGAAAATTTTAACAAATAATTACATTTGTTGAGCTTGAAGAATTAATATTAACACATATATGAAGTTAGGAATTTAAATTATGAGCAAAATTATTGGAATAGATCTTGGTACAACGAACTCATGTGTATCAATTATGGAAGGTAGCCAACCAAAAGTATTAGAAAATACTGAAGGCGCAAGAACAACTCCATCAGTTGTAGCTTTTACAGAGGATGGTGAAAAACTAGTTGGTCAGCCGGCTAAACGACAAGCTGTAACAAATCCTGAAAATACAATTTTTGCTGTTAAAAGATTAATTGGAAGAAATTTTGAAGACCCTACGGTCAAAAAAGATATAGCAGCTGCACCTTTTAAAATAGTAAATTCAGAAAAAGGTGATGCTTGGATTGAAGCAAAAGGAGAAAAATATTCGCCATCTCAAATTTCTGCTTTCATTCTTCAAAAAATGAAAGAAACTGCTGAAAAATATTTAGGTCAAGAAGTTACAAAAGCTGTAATTACAGTTCCTGCATATTTTAATGATGCACAAAGACAAGCAACTAAAGATGCTGGAAAAATTGCAGGTCTTGAAGTTTTAAGAATTATCAATGAACCAACAGCAGCTTCTCTAGCGTATGGTTTAGACAAAAAACAAAATAAAAAAATTGCTGTATATGATTTAGGTGGTGGAACATTTGATGTATCTATTCTTGAATTAGGAGACGGTGTTTTTGAGGTTAAATCTACAAATGGAGACACCTTTTTAGGTGGTGAAGATTTTGATAATTCAATTGTAGATTATCTAGTTGCAGAATTTAAAAAAGATAATGGAATTGATTTAACGTCAGATAAACTTGCACTTCAAAGACTAAAAGAGGCTGCGGAAAAAGCTAAAATAGAACTTTCATCTGCAGAACAAACAGATATTAATTTACCTTTTATCACTGCTGATAAAACGGGTCCAAAACATATTAATTTAAAAATGACTAGAGCAAAACTAGAAGCTCTTGTTGAGGATTTAATAACTAGAACTTTACCACCATGCAAAACAGCTCTAAAAGATGCTGGAATTTCAGCAAGTGACATTGATGAAATTGTAATGGTTGGTGGGATGACTAGAATGCCCAAAGTTCTGGCTGAAGTTAAAAATTTTTTTGGAAAAGACACAAATAAAAGTGTTAACCCTGATGAAGTTGTAGCAATGGGTGCGGCTATTCAAGCAGGAGTACTTCAAGGAGATGTAAAAGATGTGCTTCTTCTAGATGTTACCCCTCTATCTCTAGGTATTGAAACTTTGGGTGGTGTATCGACTAAACTAATTGAAAAAAATACAACAATACCAACAAAGAAGAGCCAAGTATTTTCCACAGCCGAGGATAACCAACCTGCAGTTTCTATAAGAGTACTTCAAGGTGAAAGGGAAATGGCAAATGATAACAAAATGTTAGGTAATTTTGAGTTAATTGGTATTGCTCCTGCGCCAAGAGGAGTTCCTCAAATCGAAGTAACTTTCGACATTGACGCAAATGGAATTGTTAGCGTTTCAGCTAAGGACAAAGGAACGGGTAAAGAACAAAAAATTCAAATCCAAGCTTCTGGAGGATTGAGTGAGGAAGAAATTGAAAAAATGGTTAAAGATGCTGAAGCTAACAAGGAAGAAGATAAAAAGAAAAGAGAGTCTGTAGACGTAAGAAATCAAGCTGATACATTAATCCATTCAACTGAAAAAAATCTTAAAGAACATGGATCTAAAATTACTGATGCTGAAAAAAAAGCAATAGAAGACGCATCGTCTAGCTTAAAAGAAGCTTTAAAAGGATCTGATAATGAAGATATAAAGAAAAAAACAGAAACATTAGTTCAGGCTTCAATGAAATTAGGTGAAGCTATATATAAATCTCAGGAAAAAAAACCAGATTCACCCGATGATAATAAAAAAAATGATGAAGGGAAAAAAGACGATAACGTAGTTGATGCAGATTTTGAGGAAGTAAAAGAAGAAAATAAAGAAGAAGACAAAGAAAAAAGCGCTTAAAATTTTCAACAAGTATCATCTTAAAGTAACTTATGGCTAAAAGGGATTTTTATGATGTCTTGGGTGTTGGTAAAAATGCATCTTCTGATGAATTAAAATCAGCCTATAGAAAACTTGCTGTCAAATATCATCCTGATAAAAATCCTGGTGACAAAACAGCAGAAGATAAATTTAAAGAAGCTAGTGAAGCTTACGGAATTCTCTCAGACAAAGAAAAAAAACAGAATTACGATAACTTTGGTCATGCAGCCTTTGAAAATGGAGGTGGAAGACAAAGTGGAGGTTTTGGAGGTTTTGGTGGCGCAGATTTTTCAGATATTTTTGAAGATTTTTTTGGTGATTTTGGTGGCGGAGGAAGATCGAGAAGTAGGAGTTCCAATAACAGAGGTTCTGATTTAAGGTATGATTTAACAATAACACTTGAAGAAGCCTACCAAGGTAAAAAACAAGATATAAAATTTTCTACAACAGAAAAATGTAATACATGTAAAGGAAACGGTTCAAAACCAGGTTATTCTCCTGATAGATGTACTTATTGCGGTGGAAATGGTAAAATAAGATCTAATCAAGGTTTCTTTACTGTTCAACAAACATGTCCTCAATGTAATGGAAATGGAGAAGAAATTAATAACCCTTGTGGTGACTGTAACGGCCAGGGTAAAAAACAAACTTCAAAGAAAATATCTGTATCAATACCTAAGGGTGTAGATGACGGAACAAGAATTAGATTAGCTGGCAAAGGTGAGGCTGGAAGTAGAGGTGGAGCGACAGGTGATTTATACTTATTTATAAACGTTAATTCACATGATTTATTTAAAAGATCAGACGAAAATTTATTTTTTGAATTTCCAATTTCAATAGCCGACGCAGCTCTTGGAACAACAATTGAAATACCTACCATTGATGGTGGAAAAGCAAAAATTAAAATACCAGATGGTACTCAAAATGGTAAACAATTTAGACTTAAGGGTAAAGGGATGCCATTTATGCGTAGAGGAGATTTTGGAGATCTCTATGTGCAAGTGAATACAGAGGTTCCGATATCGCTAAATAAACAACAAAAAGAATTGCTAGAAAAATTTAGAGAGATTGAAAATGAAAAGTCAAATCCAAGTATCAAAAAGTTCTTTCAAAAAGCAAAAAGTTTCTGGAAAAACTAAAAGACTAATTAACTAAAAAAGGTTAATATTCAATTTAATGAAAAAAATTAATTTAGCGATCTCCGGTTGCATGGGGAGAATGGGGCAGCAACTAATTAAGTCATCAAAAAAAAATAAAAAATTCAAACTAGTTGCACTTACAGAGAATAAATTAATAAATAAAAAGTTTAACGGAATCAAACCAGAATTAAATTCTGAGAAAGCCTTTAAAAAAACTGACCTAATTATCGATTTTACTATCCCCGATTGTACAATTGAAATACTTAAAATCGCAGCAAAATTAAAAAAAAGAGTTGTTATTGGTACTACTGGTTTTAATAAAAACCAAGAAAACATCATAAAAAAATATTCAAAAAAAATACCTATTTTGAAAGCTGGCAATATGAGCTTAGGTATAAATTTGTTGATGTATTTAACTCAGATAGCATCAAAATCCCTGAACGATGAATATTTAAGTAAAATATTTGAAATACACCACAAACATAAAAAAGACTATCCATCAGGTACAGCCTTAATGTTGGGAAAAGGAATTGCAGATGGACAAAATAAAAATTTATATAATTTAATTGGTAAAAAATTTTTAAATAAAAAATCTTTTCCCTATGGAAAAAAAATTAATTTTAATTCTATTAGAAAAGGTGAGATTATAGGTGAACACGAAGTAAAGTTCTCAAGTGGAAAAGAAATAATAACACTTAACCACGAAGCTTTTGATAGAACGTTATACTCTGATGGAGCCTTAACCGCATCCAATTGGTTGATGAAAAAAAAGCCTGGTTTATATTCTATGAGAGATTTGCTTAATTTTTCATAATGAATGAAAAACAGAAGGCAAAAATAATAATTAAAACCTTAAATAAAATTTATCCTAAAACACCAGTTCCTTTAAAAAGTAAAAATACTTTTACACTATTAATTTCTGTGCTTCTTTCGGCACAATGTACAGATATTAATGTAAATAATGTTACAAAAAATATTTACCCAAAATACTTCAAACCAGAGCATTTTGTAAAATTGGGCAGAAAAAAAAATTGAAAAATTAATCAAAAAAATTGGAATTTTTAGAATAAAAGCAAAAAGTATTTACTTAATGTCCAAACAAGTTTTAGAAAATCACAATGGAAAGGTGCCTAAAACTTTTGAAGAACTTGAAAAACTACCTGGTGTGGGCCATAAAACAGCAAGCGTAGTGATGTCTCAAGGTTTTGGATATCCCGCCTTTGCTGTTGATACACATATACATAGACTTGCCCAACGATGGGGATTAACAGATGGAAAAAATGTTGTTCAAACTGAAAAAGATTTAAAAAGAATATTTCCTAAAAAAAACTGGTCTAAACTCCATTTACAAATAATTTTTTATGGGAGAGAATATTGCAAGGCAAGAGACTGTTATGGCTTAACTTGTAAAATATGCACTACTTGCTATCCAAATAGGAAAAAACCTGTTATTACCCAAAAAGCTTAATATGAAAATCTTAGGAATAGGAAACGCAATCGTAGATGTTATTTGTAAGGTTGATGATAATTTTATTAGTGAGAATAATCTTACAAAAAGCACAATGAAATTATTTTTTGATGAAAGTGAATTCAAAAATTTAATTAAAAATCTTAAAATTGAAAAAACTGTTTCTGGTGGATCAGTTGCAAACTCTATAGTTGGTATATCGCAACTTGGAGACAAGGTAGGTTTTATAGGAAAAGTTTCTGATGATAATTTTGGTAGCAAATATGAGGAAGGATTAAAAAAAGAAACTGTAGAATATTTTTATTCTAAAAAAAAAGAGGAATTACCAACAGGCACTTGTCTAATATTAGTCACACCAGACACTGAGAGAACAATGTGTACATTTTTGGGAACAGCAGGAAAAATTAATGAAAATGATATTGATNCTAATGCTATAAAAAAAAGTGAAATAATATTTTTAGAAGGCTACCTATGGGATNAAGGTGANCCTAAAAANGCTTTTAATAAAGCAATTAATATCGCNAATAAAGTAGCCATGTCTCTTTCAGATCAATTTTGTGTAGATAGACATAAGCCTCATTTCTTAGAATTAGTAAAAAATAAATTAGATATTACTTTTGCAAATGAACAAGAAATTACATCATTAATTGAAGCAAAAGATTTTAATGAAGTAATTAATTTTTCAAAGCAACTTAAAAAGTTAGTAGTTGTTACCAGGGGAGAAAAAGGGGCTGTTGCAATTCAAGGTGAAGAAGTCATCGAGACTAATATACAAAAAAATCTTAAGATTTTAGATCTTACAGGTGCTGGTGATCTTTTTGCTGCAGGATTTCTACACGGACATGTTAATAAATTGTCAATCAAAGAAAGTTTGAAAAAAGGTACAGAGATGTCATCTAAAGTAATACAACAAATTGGTGCAAGACTTTAAGACTAATTTTTCTTTCTTTTAAAACTACCCTTCCCTTTTTTAGGTTTAACCACCTTCGGCTTAAATTTTTTAGAGTATAAGTCTTTAATAATAGGATTTTTTTTATTTAATTTGATAACCATTATTTTTACTAATTATAAAATTATCATCTAAAAAATTTTTGAGAATCTTTTTTCTAAGTCTATAAATATGGGTTTCGACAGTATGTGTTTCTATATCTGAATGATAATCCCAAACTTTAGTTTGTAATTCATCAATACTTATTGGTTTATTTACTTTTGAAAGATAAATTATGGTGTTTACTTCTTTTTCAGTAAGTTTTAGTTTGACATTTTTTGAAGACATTTCCCTTGCATTAATGTCTATAGTATAATCATTAACAATAAATTGTGATTTCTCTGTAAATTGATGTTTTAAAAACTCAATATTTAATTTTTCAATCATTTTAAAAATCTTCATTGGTAACTGATTTAAAATAAATTGATTATTAATTTTTAAGATTTGTTTTTTCGTGATGATTAAATAATTGTTTAAATCTTTAATTACATCTTTTAAAGCTTTTTCATCTGAAACCTCAATAATCTTAAATTGTATATCTTCTTCTAGCTCTTTAAGTATTTGGTATANANGANTAAATCGATAAACTATTATATTTTGATAATTCATATATCATTAGAATATGACAATTCTTTTAAAAAATAAACACACTCTTCAGATAGATAATTTTTATTTTAAGTGTTGTATTGGAAAAAATGGTACAACAAGAAGAAAAAANGAGGGTGATTATAAAACACCTTTGGGCACTTATAAAATTGAAANACTATTTTTTAGAAAAGATAGAATNAAAAAACCTAAAACTTCATTGCCAGTTATNGAAATTAAACAAAGCATGGGTTGGTGTGATGATATTAGTCATCCAAGGAAATATAATCGTCTAATTAAAATTAATAATAAAGTTAAACATGAAAAACTTCGAAGAAATGATAATAAGTACGATTTATTAATTCCTATAAGTTATAATAGAAAAAATCCNAAAATTGGCTTGGGNAGTTGTATATTTATTCATTTAACTAAGNATTATAACCCTACAGCCGGATGTATTGCATTAAAGAAAAAAGATTTTTTAATTATGTTAAAACTAATTAAAAAAAAANCAAAAATAAAAATTTCTTANANTCTTTCACCAAAAATACTNGACCCAATCCGTAAATAAGTAGCAGAATTTTTTGAAGCTTCTAAATAATCTGATGACATGCCCATACTAAGATCTGATAAACCTAAACTGTGATTTAATGTGTTCATTTCATTGAAATAAATGGAGGAATTTTTGTCTGCAGGTGGCAAACACATAAGACCAGCAACGTCTAAATCAATTTTTTTACAATATGAAATCAAATCATTAACTTCTATTTTTTTAATACCAGATTTTTGTTCCTCCTCTCCAATATTTACTTGGATAAAAATTTTCATTCTTTTATTAATTTTTTTTTGTTCGTCAGCAATTTTTTTTGCGAGTTTTTCACTATCAACAGAATGAATATAATCAAATAATTTGACCGCAAATTTTACCTTATTGCTCTGTAATTTACCTATCATATGAAGTTTAATATTTGAATTATTTGACCTAATATCAGTCCACTTATCAACGGCTTCTTGAATTTTATTTTCTCCAAAATCAATGTGTCCATGATCGATTAATGGTAAAATTTTATCAATTTTAAAAGTCTTGGATACAGCTATAATCTTTGGTAAATTAACAATATCAATATCACTCAAGTTTAATTTAATTTCATTTTTGATATTAATTAAATTTTGGACTGTAAAATGCATTTTAATTTAAATACAAAATATTACTTTATTAATAATTTTGATACAAATAATATCGACCAACTGGACAAAAAAACAATTATCATTTATAGAAATTATAAATCAAAAAATATCGATCAATTTCAAATTTTAAAATTAAAGATTTATTGTAAAAAAAGAGGGTTAAAATTTTATTTATCTAACAATATTAAACTGGCTATTAAACTTGGATTAGATGGGGCTTATATACCATCTTTTAATAAAAAATTTAATCACCTAAGCTACACATATGATAAATATTTTAAAATAATTGGATCAGCTCATAATCTAAAAGAAATTAAAATCAAAGAATTACAAAGAGTTGAAAAAATTTTTTTATCCTCGTTGTTTAAAAAAAATAAGAATTACTTAGGAATTAACAAATTTAAATATCTTTCTAACTTAACAAAAAAAAAGATTGTTGTTTTGGGTGGTGTTACAAAAAAAAATATTAAGCAATTAAATCTTTTAAATAATTTTGAGTTCGCTGGAATATCATATTTTGAATAAAAAAAAAGGCCCCTTAAAAAGGGGCCCTTTTAAATCTTAGTTTCTAAACTAAATTAGAATGCAAATGATGCACCTAAAGTCCACTGTTCTCTATCTTCAA
>JGI26381J51731_1001508_pt1 | contig 10564 bp, 7 predicted proteins | sample SaaInlV_165m_DNA_3_FD_51731 | JGI IMG/M metagenome (IMG submission 51731) | reverse complement strand
ACAAAGTATAAGATTGCTATAATCAAAGCATGTTTAGACTGTTATTATTTTTTATACCCACTTTAATATGGGCACACCCCATGGTTGATTTAGAACAAGCATATCTTGATAAAGGTTCGGACTACTCTCCTAGAACACAGCACCTTGACAAACAAGGTCGTGCTAAGTTTGTTAATCATTTAATTTTAGAATCATCACCCTANTTACTNCAACACGCCCATAATCCAGTCAATTGGTATGCTTTTTCAGATGAGGCTTTTGATAAAGCTAANGCAGAAAATAAGCCGGTTTTCATTTCCATTGGTTATGCCACTTGTCATTGGTGCCATGTGATGGAAGAGGAGAGCTTTGACGATGTTAAGGTGGCGGAGTTTCTCAATAAGCATTTTATTTCCATTAAAGTGGATCGTGAAATTCGCCCCGATGTCGATGCCACCTACATGAACGTTTCTCAGTTAATTAATGGCTCAGGTGGTTGGCCGCTCAATGCTGTTATATTATCGGATGGCAAGGCGTTTTTTGCCGGTACTTATTTTCCAAAAAAACAATTACTAGACATTCTCTTACAAATACAAACACTTTGGAAAAATGAACAAAACAAAGTGATTAACCAAGCTCATGATATCGATAAAATCTTAAATAAATCCACGGTTACGACTAAAGTGGGTATTAACAAAAACATTGTCTCTAAAGCTATTCAAGNGATATTAGATAATTTTGANGAACTTGAAGGTGGNTTTGGTGANGCGCCAAAGTTCCCACACGAGACCATGTTNTTGTTACTCATTGATGAGCAAAAACGCAATCCAACGGATGATCTTCTAAACGCCATTACTACAACGTTAGACACCATGGCCAGCGGTGGATTCTATGACACTGTCGGTGGTGGTTTTCATCGCTACTCCACGGATAATTCTTGGCTGATACCGCATTTTGAAAAAATGCTTTACAATCAGGCACAACTCTCACTGATCTACACGCGCGCTTACCAACTTACACAGAAACCATTGTACAAACGCATTGCTAAACAAACACTGGATTACACTTTACGTGAAATGCAAGATGCTAATGGTGGGTTCTTCTCCGCCACGGATGCGGACTCCGAAGGTGAGGAAGGTACTTTCTTTGTTTGGTCGATCACAGAATTAAAAAATGTTTTAAACAAAGAAGAGTTTAAACGCTTTGACCAATACTTCGATTTATCAACTTACACTGACTTTGAAGGAAATCATGTTATTCGTTTTAAAGACGTTAATGATATTAATGAAAATGACTATAAGAAAATTGACGCCTTACTGACTAAATTGTACAAGCTTAGAATTAAAAGAGAGCCACCACTTACGGATAACAAAGTTTTGCTTTCTTGGAATGCTCTAATGATTCCCAGTTTACTAGAGGCTGGCGATGTTTTTAACGAGACAAAATACACCGATGCTGGGGTGGCGCTTGCACGCTACTTAGACAATTTTAATAAAAATGGTCAACTCTATCGTGTATCCATTAATAACGAGTTACAAACCATCGCCTTATCTGAAGATTATGCGTATTTAGCCAATGCCTATCTATCTGTGTTTGACTATACTCATGAGTCAATTTGGCTGGATAAAACCGTGCAATTGATCGATGACATGATGCAAAAATTCTGGGATAAAAAGAAATTTGGTTTTAACATGACTCAAGATAAAAAATACTTAAACACCAATTACAAGGAATCTTACGATGGCGCCATTCCTTCAGCTAACGGCGTGGCCTACAAGGTTTTGGTTAAGCTTAATTATCGAGTCAATGGGCAAAAATTCTTTAAACAGGCGCAACAATTATTAAGTGCTTTTTCAGCTGAAATTACTCAAAATCCATACAACTACAGTTCCTTTGTTTTAGGGTTTAACAATGCTACTTTCGAAGAGTTGTCTAACGTCCAATACGCTTATGATGGCCGTATTCGCATCCATACGCAAAGATTGAATAATCGAGTTGTGATTAACTTAACTCTAAATCCGCTGTGGCATGTGAATTCTAACCAGCCTTTACAGGATTCACTGATTGCCACACAAGTGAATAATTTAGATACGAAGCATTGGACAATCACACAGGCTATTTATCCAAAAGGCGAATTGGCGAAACTGGGTTTTTCAAAAGATGAAATATCAATCTATAAAGACAAGGTAAGCATCGAGCTCAAACTCGAACAACACTCAGAAGATTATCACTCTCCAAGTCTAGAGCTCACACTGCAAGCTTGTAGCGACAAAGTGTGTTTACCACCAACAACACTGACTTTAAAACCTTAAGAGCTTTTATGAAAACGACTCACCCAGTGGACAAAATCATGATTGATAAGGTACAAACACGGCAACAGAATCAAGGTCATTACCGTACCAAATAACAACCCATAGCCGAGTGATAATGCCATTGGTTGCAAAATATAATCCGTACCACCAATGCCATAAGCCAAAGGAATTACGCCGGCCAATGTGGTTAATGTCGTGAGCACCACAGCCCGTAGACGATCTTTAGCACCACGAACAATGAACTCATGTGCCGACGTTGTTTTGTCAATCACTTTGTCTTTAAGGTAATTAAGGTGAGACACCAACACCAGTGAATCATTCACAATCACTCCCACTAAAGCTAATGTGCCGAGAACGGCGAAAAAACTTAAAGTTTCACCGTGCAAGAAAAATGCCCAGATTACACCGATGACCGAAAAAGGAATAGCNCTAAGCACTAACAGTGGTTGCGTGTAAGAATTAAACAACAGCACTAATAATAAGAAAATACCAAAAATAGCCATAATAAAGGCGCTTTTAAAGCTGTCCATGGACTGCTTGGTTTCTTTGGCACCACCCTCGCCTATTACGCGAACATTAGGGAAATTATTAGTCAAATCTAAACGCTCTAAAGCTTGGGTCATTACCTTACCTNTGGTGGTGGTATCATCATCCACACTACCACTGAGCAAAGTGGATCGCTGACCATTGAAGTGATTAAAGTCGGGCTCTCCCTCAATTTCATGAATACTGGAAAATTGTGAAATCGGTATCAAATGGCCTTTACGATTGTTGACCTTTAAAGTACTTATAAAGTCTTGCGAATGTTTTCCATCACCAAAATAAATCCTGAAATTAACATCGTTTTGTCCGTCACGAATATCAGTGACGTCAATGCCCGTAAAGGCCGTTTTTAAATACTGGCTCACCACGGGAAAATCAATCTCCAATCGGGCCATTTTTTCAAAATCAAGCACCACTTCAACTCGTGATTTTCCTGGTTCATCATCACGATTAATGTTATCCAGTCCTTTAATTGATAATAAAATCTTCTCAAGCTTATCTGCAGCTGCTTTACGCTGAACGTTATCATTCCCAACTAGGCTAATCTCAACGTCCTCGCCCTGCGGTGGACCAGGCCTTCTGATGGAGAATTTCAACTTTTCAGCCAAGGAGATCTTCGCCCACCCTTGCTTTGAGTTGTTTTAACAATGATTTTGAAGTTTGAACTCTATCGCCTGATGGAGAGAGTTCAATGCTAAATTTGGCCACATGAGTAAAGTACTTGCCAACATCGGTGGTTACAGATTCTAGGTCCTCACCCACCACTTCGGTAACTAACGCCTCTACTTGCTTACTCACAGATTCGGTATGATCAAGCGAACTGCCCGCTGGCATTTGTAATCTAGCATTAATGGTATCAACACCCACCGCAGGAAAAAGCACAAACTTCATGTTGGTTTTGGCAAAATACAAAGAACCTGCTAACATCACTATAAAAACACTAATCACTAAATAACGCCACTTTAGTACAGCGGCTAAAAAACCCCCAAACCATACCTCTACGGCATCAAACCAGTTGGATTTTTTAATTTTTTCATGAGAACTGGCTAAATGTGCCGGCAATGCGATTGATACTTCTAAAAATGAAAGAATTAATGCAAAAATCACCACAATTGGGATTACATAAATAAACTTACCCATGGTGCCTTCCATTAAAAACATGGAGGAAAAAGCCAGTATGGTCGTTAGAATCGTAGTCACCACTGGCATAATAACGCGTTTAAAACCACGGACAGCCGATTCAAATCGATCCTCCCCTTGTTGTTTGTAATGATGGATACTTTCTGCCACAATAATGGAATCATCCACCACAATGCCAAGTACCAAAATCATTGCTGCCAACGACACTAGATTAATGGTTTCACCACTTGCCCCAAGCAGTGCAACGGTACCTAACAAACTCACTGGTAAACTAACCGCTACCCAAAAAGCCGTTTTAAAAGATAGAAAAGCACCCAACACAATGAGCACTAAAACCAATCCCATCATGCCGTTATTGGTTACAATCTTCAGACGATTGCGCACGTACTTTGACATGTCTGATGAGTAGAAAATTCGCAATTGATGGTCGTACTTAGCATTCAGTTCAATGATTTTTTCTTTGACCAAATCAACCGTTGTTATTACATCAGCCTGTTCTTGCTTGCGCACACGCAGAATAAANCCTTTTTTACCATTAATGCGGATAATGGATTTCTCCTCCACGTTGCCATTTTCAATACTAGCAATGTCCTTTAAACGTACCACCGGCCCTTCAAAAGTGGATTTAANAATAACATCCCCCACTGATTCAGCNTGATTAAATTTGGCCAATACGACAATGATTTTCTCATCAGTATCACTATGATTTTGTCCAACGGTATAGCGCTTATTACGCTTAGCAATGGCATCAATAATCTGCGGTAGAGAGAGTTTATGCTGATACAACTTGTCAGGCTTGATCCTAATTTGTATTTCTCGATCCAAGTAGCCATCTTTAACCACTTCAGACACACCCTCAAGCAGCTCAAGAGAATCAGCAATGTTGTCGGTAATTTTTCTTAACTCGGCATAAGATAAATCTTGGGCACCAATACTGATCTTAATAATACTTTTTCTGGAAGTTTTTTGATCACGAACGCTAGGTAGATCAACCACTTCTTCAGGTAAAGATTTAATTCGATTTACCGCATTTCTAATGTCTTGCTTTAGAGTGTCTACATCACTCACGTCTTGAGAAAGGGTAACGGTAATACTGGAACGCCCTTCTCGAGAAACTGAAGTAAAATTATCAATACCTGAAATATTATTAAGCTCATCTTCAATAAGGTTGGTAATATTTTGTTCAACGTCCTCAGGTGAGGCGCCAGGATAAGATGTTGAGATGGTCATCATCTCAAAATCAACCAATGGAAATTGATCTCTTTGAATGTTGTTAAGGGTAAGCAGTCCGAGTGCAATCACACTCACGGTAAAAACCAGTGCTAATTTTTTTTGTCGAACAAAAAAATTAAGAATACTATCCATAACGGATTAGTATACCAACAGTAGCACGTTTTGTTTTCTAGTCAGCTTTTTTATTGCGCACTCTTTTACGTGCAGTTTCACCAAGTACACGTTTACGAATGCGAATGTTATGAGGCGTTACTTCCACCAACTCATCATCATCGATAAACTCTAAAGCTTGTTCAAGATCTAGCCTGATTGCCGGCGTCAGCACCACCGCTTCATCCGTACCCGAAGCACGTACATTCGTCAGTTGCTTGCCTTTCATTACATTAATCACCAAGTCTTTATCACGAGTATGAATACCAACCACCATACCTTCATAAATATCGGTATTGTGCTCAACAAAAAACTTTCCGCTCTTTTGCAAATTAAAGATTGCATAAGCCACGGCTTTACCTTGGTTCATTGAAATCAAAGAACCGTTAGAACGTTGTCCAATGTTGCCAGGCTTTTGTGGCTTATAACCATCAAAGGTTGAGTTCATTAGGCCGGTTCCTGTGGTGGCGGTTAAGAACTCTGTTCTAAAGCCAATTAAACCACGAGCAGGAATGTCGAAGTCTAATTTTACTCGGCCATTACCATCAGGCATCATGTTAGTAAGTTCAGCTTTACGCTCACCGAGTTTCTCCATCACTGTGCCCTGATGTTGAGTTTCAACGTCCACACTCAAATCTTCAAATGGCTCACAAATCACACCATCAATTTCTTTTAAAATCACTTGTGGTCTACCCACTGCCAGCTCAAAGCCTTCTCTGCGCATGGTTTCAATCAGAATCGATAAGTGCAATTCACCACGACCTGAAACAATAAATTCAGACGGATCTTCCGTATTTTCAACACGTAAAGCTACGTTGTAAATCAACTCTTTATCAAGGCGATCTCGAATATTTCTCGAAGTAATGTATTTACCATCTTGGCCCGCAAACGGTGAATCATTCACACGAAATGCCATCGATACCGTTGGCTCGTCCACACTAAGTGGTGGTAATGCCTCAATGGTTTCTGGATCACAAATGGTATCTGAAATTGAAATACCTTCAATGCCAATGATGGCAGCAATATCCCCTGCTTCAGCACTGTTAGTATCAATTTTATCCAAACCAAGAAAACTTTGTAAGTTGGCAACTTTAGCCTTACGTGTTTTACCTTGTGCATCAGCCACTACAACTTGCATATTTTTCTTGATTGTGCCACGTGTGATTCTACCAATACCAATTGCACCGACAAATGATGAATAATCAAGCGCTGTAATTTGCATTTGCAGTGGTGCATTAACATCCACATCAGGAGCTTTCACGTGTTTGACAATGGTCTCGAACATTGGTGTCATGTCGCCTTCGCGTACATTATCTTCAAGCGAAGCATAACCGTTAATACTGGATGCGTAAATAATTGGGAAATCCAATTGCTCATCAGTTGCACCAAGCTGATCAAACAAGTCAAACACTTGATCAATCACCCAATTAGGGCGCGCAGCATCTTTATCAATTTTATTAATCACCACGATTGGATTAAGACCTTGATCAAAAGCTTTTTTGGTCACAAAACGCGTTTGTGGCATAGGACCTTCTTGTGCATCTACCAACAACAACACTGAGTCCACCATTGACAATACACGCTCTACCTCACCACCAAAATCAGCGTGCCCTGGAGTATCAACGATGTTAATACGATAATCGTTCCACTTAATGGCTGTATTTTTTGAGCTAATGGTGATGCCACGCTCTTTTTCCAAATCGTTTGAATCCATCATGCGCTCGGACGACTCAAAACGATCATCAAAGGTTTGAGATTGCTCAAGCAGTTTATCAACTAGTGTGGTTTTTCCATGGTCAACGTGTGCAATAATAGCAACGTTTCTGAGTTTAGTGTTCATGCTTGATGGGTAAGTATAAAAAAGACACTATTATCCCGTAAAATGACCATCAATATTAGAAATTATTGATATAACTATTCATGGGTAAAAAAGGCAGTTCTGGTCGTTGGATGAGTGAGCATCTTAACGATGAATATGTAAAACGCTCTCAAAAAGAGGGTTATCGCTCGCGTGCGGTCTACAAACTCACTGAAATTATTGAAAAAGATAAGTTTATCACCCGTGGTTCTCGCGTACTTGATCTGGGCGCAGCACCAGGTGGATGGAGTCAAATTGCCATCAAACTGGTAGGAAAAACTGGCCAAGTAATCGCCAGCGACATACTTGAGATCGAACCCATTACTGGGGTGATTTTTTACAAGGTGACTTTACACAAGACTCTGTTTACGAAGAATTATTAAACCTAACCCAAGGTAATAAAATGGATGCAGTACTCTCAGACATGGCACCCAACATGAGTGGCCAGCTCTCAGTCGATATTCCAAAATCCATGTACTTGTGCGAATTAGCCCTCGACATGGCAATTAAAACACTCACGCCTAAAGGCTCTTTCTTTATTAAAATCTTTCAAGGTGATGGTTTTGATGGTTTTGTTAAATCCTGCAGAGACTCATTTGTCAAGGTCACCATTCGCAAACCTAAAGCCTCAAGGGCGCGCTCTAAAGAAGTATATCTACTGGCAAATACGCTAAAATAACTTTCTATGAATAATTTTGCTGACATTCAAAAATTACTCAAATCAGACTTAAAAAAGACTGATAAAGTACTAATTAAACGCCTGAGCTCCAATGTAGCTCTCATTAATCAAATGAGTAGCTACATCATTAATGCAGGTGGTAAACGCTTACGCCCACTACTTTTACTACTTTGTGCTAAAGCAACGGGCTACCAGGGCAATCATCATCACCTAATGGCCGTGGTTATAGAGCTTATCCATACAGCCACCCTGCTGCATGATGATATTGTTGATGAATCAGCCACACGTCGTGGCAAAGACACAGCGAATGAAGTCTGGGGCAATGCTGCCAGCGTTCTGGTGGGTGATTTCCTGTATTCACGTGCCTTCGAGATGATGGTAGAACCTGATTCGATGCGCATTATGAAAATACTATCTAAAACCACCAACAGCATTGCTGAAGGTGAGGTACTGCAATTGCTCAACTGTCAAAATTCTGAACTATCAGAAGCAGAATACTTTAATGTGATTGAACGTAAAACCGCTTGCCTATTCCAAGCAGCAACACAAATTGGCGGTATTTTATCCAATGCTGATGAAAAGCAAGAATTGGCTTTAAGAAATTACGGTTTGCATTTAGGCAACGCTTTTCAAATTATCGACGATGCACTCGACTATGAATCAGATGCCCAAACCATGGGTAAAGAAGTCGGTGATGACCTCGCTGAAGGAAAAACTACCCTGCCCATGATTTGTGCTCTTTCCAGAACTCTCGGACAAGAACACGAACTATTAAAAAATGCTATCAACAACGCTGATAACAGCAAAATTGATAAAATTATTAAAATTTTAGACAGTGTGAACGCCTTTGAATACACGCATAATAAAGCCCAAGAATCGGCCGATCTGGCTAAAAAATCACTAGCAATCCTAGAAGAATCTGACTATAAAAACGCACTCGTCTTATTGTGTGATTTATCCTTACAACGTAAGTCCTAGTGCTAAGCGACACGCTTAAAGCACAAATCCGTCAGTCTTTTGAGACCGCTAAAAACACCATGCCTGGCTTTGTTGTTCGCCATGCACAAAACAAAATGATTGCTGAAATATCCAAAACCTTAGCCGGAGAATATCCAGACACCAACCCTATTTTATGCGTTGAAGCGCCCACTGGAACCGGTAAAACCATGGCTTATCTTTTAAGTGCCATCCCCATTGCTAAAGCCAATAAGAAGAAATTAATCATCTCTAGTGCTAACGTTGCCTTGCAAGAACAACTACTGAATAAAGACATCCCAGAGACGCAAAAATACTGCTCTGTTGATTTTGAATACGCATTGGTCAAAGGTCGATCACGCTATGTTTGTATTCGCAATTAGGTTAATTTAGTCGAAGACAATGCCAGTGAGAATAAGCTGTTTGATAACGACTTATTGTGGGACTCTCCACCCGGAAAATACCAGCTCGACCAACTTAGTGATATGTTGCAAGATTATTCCAATAAAAAATGGAACGGTGAAATTGACGACCTAGAACAAACACCAGATCATTCATTATGGCCAAAAGTGGCTTGCAACCGTTTTACTTGTACGGCAAAAAGTTGTGAACTTTATAACGACTGTGCTTTTTTCAAAGCCAGAAAAAAAATCACTAAGGCCGATGTAATTATTGCCAACCACGATCTTATTTTAGCCGACCTTAGTACGGGCAATACCGTACTTCCCGATGTGGAAGAATCTATTTTTATCTTTGATGAAGCGCATCACTTGAGCCATAAAGCGCTGTCACACTTCTCGCTCAGCACCAGCATCGAATTCATTAAAACCAGCATACGACAAACTCAAGGTGCCAGTGAGCAAGTGTGCAAAATCACCAAGCAAGATCCAAGTGAAAACAACATTAAACAAATTGATGGTTATTTGGATGATTTAGTGCAATTGTTAAAAGAACTGGACTTTGATGAAGACGTTCATCTTTTTGAACAAGGACAAGTGGATACACCTATCCAATCAATCTGCCAAAACTACTCACGTCCATTAGCTCCACTCACACTCAATTTGAAACTCTAAAAGAATCCTGGATCGATTATCTAAAAATAAAAATGGTAGACAAAACCATTGCTGACCCACTTAATAATGTTTTAGGAGAATGCGAGCAACATTTGTCTTCTATCCTGTTACTGTTATCGTCCCTACTACAAGCCGATGAAGTCGGACAAGCACCTCACTCACGCTGGATTGAAAAAACCATTTTAGCTAACAAAAAAACCAACTACATTCTCAACAGTGCGCAGATTGACGTGTCAAACAATTTGAACAATTTAATCTGGTCAAAAGTAGCAGGCGCTGTACTAACCTCAGCCACACTCTCATCACTTGGAAGTTTTGCCCGACTTAACCAACAATTAGGCTTAACAAAAGATAAAAATCAATACTTGCGATTGCCCTCACCTTTTAACCTTAATGGTGTGGACTTTATCGTTGCCAAATTTAAAAATAACCCAACTCAAATATACGAACACACTCAAGAGGTCGCCTCACAACTGTTAAAACGCATTGATCCCAACGACGGGTCTTTAGTGTTGTTTGCTTCTAACAAGCAGATGCAAATGGTGGCTGATTTAGTTGAAAAAAAATTAGATTGCGATCTATTTATACAAGGAGAATTCTCTAAAAAACTCATCCTCAAAAA
>JGI26381J51731_1001503_pt1 | contig 10577 bp, 9 predicted proteins | sample SaaInlV_165m_DNA_3_FD_51731 | JGI IMG/M metagenome (IMG submission 51731) | reverse complement strand
GGTAATCCGGAAGAAAACCTTCAGGGAATCCTTACTGCGACCCAAGACACAATAAAAAACCCTTTTCTAGAACTTTACGAAAATGACCTGCTAACAAAAGTGGATTGGAATCAATATGGCTTGGTGGGGATTTCCATCATTCATGCCGGTCAGGTAATTCCAGGACTAACCTTAGCAAGGGTTCTTAGAACTCGTTACCCTCACCTCCATATAGTCATTGGTGGAAGTGTGTTCGCTCGACACCAAGATATTTTAGAGGACAAGAAAATATTATTCGATGAAATGTTTCACAGTATCGTCTTATTCGAAGGAGAACATCCACTCGACCAATTACTAAACCAACTCAATGACGGGAAACCACTAGACACTGTCCCAAATCTAATTTACCTAAAGAATGGGAAGGTCACTCGTAACTCATCAGCAAAAGCGCTCTCCTATGACCAATTAGCATCCCCAAACTTTGACGATCTACCTTTAAACAAATACCTGATGCCCTACCCGGTTCTGCCTTATATGGCCAGTAGGGGTTGCTACTGGGGCAAGTGTACCTTCTGTACTCACAGCTTTATTTACGATTCACACTACCGAAAAGAAAACGAAGAGCGCGTAGCAGAAGAACTGGATTACCTTGGGAAAAAATATAAAACAAAATATTTTACATTTTCTGATGAAGCAATTTCTCCAAGCGCCTTTGACCGTATGTCAAAAGCGATCCTTTCTCAAGGAGTGGAAATGCGCGCATTGGGTATGCTGAAATTTGAGTCCGATTCAGTAGAGACGGTCGAGCTTTTCGAGAATATGTATAAGGCCGGATTCCTCATGTTGTTTTTTGGACTGGAAAGTGCGAATGACAGGATACTTTCCATTATTGAAAAAGGCTGTGATCAGGCTACGGAAAAAAGAGTCCTAGAAAATAGTTCTCTGGCTGGGATATGGAACCACTTGTATTTGTTTTTCGGATTCCCGACAGAAGAAAAACACGAAGCACAAGAAACCATTGACTTTACAGTTCAGCATAGTGAAGTGGGAGACGGCACCATCCATTCGGTGGGGCAATCTATTTTTTCTTTGGAAAAAGATTCTGCCGTTTACCATAACCCAGCAAAGTTTCAAATAAACCGAATCTTACGTGACCCAGAACGAGATATGGCAATCATTTTTGATTATGAAATCAAGAAGGGAATGTCCAAAGATGAAGTTTTGGATGTTTACGAAAGTTTTGAAAAAATCATAGAATCAAATTTCCCGTCACGTAGCATCTGGAACTATCTCTCACGCGAACACTTTCTGTTATACCTAGATCACTATGGGCGAGAAGAAATTTTAAATATGACTCGCCCACTAGTTCAACACACCTGAAAAACTCTTACCAGTCTATGCATGTCTTGACACCTCTTAGGATATCTTTTAAAATTATCGCTATCCTGATTATTATCGATGTCACTTAACTGTTACTTAACTGGAGTTTTATTAGATTATGGGCGCTGAAGGAGGCAAGGGACCTGGTTGGACCACAATGAAAATAGACCCTGAAATATTTCAGGAGCTGGGGGTACGTGACCCGGAAGAAACCAAACGCGAGATGGCCATTTCAAAAAGAGTGCGTCAGGTCCGGAAAGAGCTAAAAGGCAAGCCAGNTGACATTGACCTCCAACTGGAATTGGGAAGGCTTTTCATTGACGGAGGCGAGTTGGATGAAGCAACGAAACAGCTCAAACAAATAATAAGCCGCGATAACCAGAATGGGCCTGCCTACAAATTATTGGGAACTGCATATGCCATGTGCAACCACGAAGACGAAGCGATACGAGANCTGACCCGCGCTTCAGAGTTGCTCCCCGAAGATTCTGAAGTTCATTTGAATCTGGGTGGCGTGTTCATGCTCCAGGACATGTATGAAAGTGCTGCACGTTCTTTTAAGAAGGTCGTCGAAATCGATCCGATGGATAGATTAGGTTACGCTAATCTTGCAGCTGCCTACGATATGGAAAAAAAGTATGATGAAGAAATTCAGGTTCTCAAGAAAATTTTAATGTTTGCCCCTGAAGACATTGAACTTCGATCCGCCTTAAGCACCGCCTATTTTAATTCAGAAAATTATGACGAAGCACTCAATCACGCATTATGCGTCATAGAACTTGATGAAAAAGACCCTCANGCCTACTGTAATTTGGGAAGTTGTTACTCAGCTCAAAACATGGTTGATGAAGCGGTAGAGTCTTTCCAGAAAGCAACTGAAATCGATCCTGATTATTCTTTACCTCACACCAATCTCGGCAGTTTGTACGCAACGATCGGTCGAATTGAAAAAGCGATCAAAGAATTCAAGCTGGCTACCACGATGAATCAGAGTGATTCCCTCGCCTGGATGAATCTATACAGTTGTTACAAAGAGGTTGGCCGAATGGAGGACGCACAGGAAGCTTTCAGGAAATATGAAAGTCTGATGAACCAGGGATCACAAGCAGAAGAGCACTCCCATATTCCTGGCGGGGTTGCACAAACCGGTCAACTCGCTTCAGGTGCGGACCTCGATACCGCTAGCCCTGGTATGGAAGAACTTACATCCTGACCCCTATTGGGGTGAGGAATGGATCTTATGAATTCTGAAGCCCACCTTCTCCCTCTCGGCGATTTCAAACCTGCAGATGAGTGGCAAACCCACGTCAATGAAATCTTTTACGGAATTCAAGGTCCGGGTATCCATGACCATTTTCAGACTTATGTGAGTCAGGACCACCGGTTAGCCCACGCCCTGGCCGAAAACTACTTTGAACAAGCCCGCAAGCAGGCCAACAAGCCCCAAATCTCGCTTCGTCATGGAATGGGGTGTAGGAAATGGAAATCTAGCCGGCTGTTTTCTGAGCCACCTACGGTCAATCGACGCAGAGGGGGAAGTCTACCCTAACACACGTTACATTCTATGCGACTTCTCTATGGAGATTCTCAAGGGTGCGAACAACAACACACGTTTAAAAAAACACCCTGGAAAATTCTTCACAGTTCAGATTGACGCAAACCACATGGATTGCTTCCGTGAACAGACGATCGATAAAATTATTTCCAACGAAATTTGGGATGACCTTTCAACTAAAGTTTTGCTAAAACAGAGTGGCTCTCTTTACGAAGAATATATCCAACCCCTAATTGATCCAGTCGCAGCAGGAATTAATGTCGACAACTTCATCAAACCATTTCAGGAAAAAAACCTTGCCCCGCTAAAAGATTTCCCTGACCTTTTACAGTTTATCACTTGGGAAAGAACCTATCAAAGGGTTACCATCGACGATTGGCCTCAAGCAGTTATATTGCAAGCGCATGTTGACCTTTTAGCCGAAGAAACTCCCATTCCCATCAATATTGGGGCTTTGTCAACCTTTAAACGCGCACGCCATCTTCTCCGGAAAGGTGGACTTGGCTATACGGGGATGGACTATGGAATGTATTCCATGCAAGAACTGAACTTTTCAGGGCGTCCATACTTCAACCTTTATGGAGGGCAATATACCTTCATGGTAAATTTTGAACTGTTGAGTCAGTGGGCGTACGCAGAAGGATTTTTATCGGTTGAGAAAGAACACCAACATAGCTATGTGGGAAGGCATTTACAGGACAGGGTTATTAGTATCGTAGAGCTAGTCCAAACCCATCGTGAGGCACTAAACATGCCTTCTTGGGATAGAGATATCCTTATGCTTAAGACATTACATATATTAAATAAAGTTTATACGAATCATTACCAATCCAAGATGAATTATCCCGCAATGGAGGGAACTCCGAGTAATAAACAAAAGCAAATAAAGGAGCTCGCAGATAAGCTGAGCATTAATGGAGTCCCGGATACGGTAGCCTATGTGACCGAGAAAGAAGTAATGCAAGTCTCGTCAGACCTTGCCGTATTAGGGTACGATGAGCAACTGTACGCCCCCCTTTTTAAAGGACCCACTGAACCTATTTCATTTGTTATCATGAATTTATGCTAAGGAGCATATTGTTCTTATGACAATTATCATCAGCAAAACTTGTCTTTTAATTTTTACTCTATCCGATGCTTAGCATTTTTGTAGAAGCCAGTTGCAACAGATACAATAGGGATGAATGCATAGACTGTCATGTCTATGAACCATTAGCTGATATCCCAAAATCTGATTGGCACATGACCCCCGATCAGGCCCGCATCATGGCTACCAAAATTCAACAGGTCGACACACTTAATTCTCTTGCTCAACAGGAAATCAACCTAACCGGAGGCGAGGCCACACAAAACCCGCATATCATTGAAATTGTTAATATTTTTCAATCTGTATCACCCTCAGTATGCGTGCACACGAACCTCGAAATAAACTCTAAATCATCGAAACGTTGGTTGAGGTTGGTTGAAATCGTAAAAGGAGGGGGCAGAGCAGATATCACCTTGTACCCCACCGCCTGGGAAAAATTTCAAAAACCACTTTTGAAGGAATTGATCACTTTACAAAACCGAATGATCGTCAATCTTATTTTTGAGAACCTGATTCACCTTCAAGAGCAAATCCAACTTCTGTGGAAATTTTTTAACGGGGAGGGACCTAATTTTGGTCATGTAACGAAGTTCCTCCAAACATATAATGAAAAAGTTTCTTGGCTAGTAAAAAACCAAACCAACTGCGACGAGGCAATTTACACAACTCATATGGGCGGCACAGAGGCTTTTGCTCACGGCAAAAACTTTACCTTCGGGCTTAGTTTGCTTCCAGCCTTTAAAGTAAATGCCGAAGGGAAGCGATCTATGACATCAATTCCTTTTCCCCAAAACCCTTATATCATTCATTGCCCTGCTGCAAGAGGATCTATAGATATTATGACCGTATTGCAAACGGGCGAGATGACTCCCTGTTGTGATGTGGGAAACCTCAAGTGTCAGCCTAAATTCGGTAACCTTCTAACCGACTCACCTAGTGAAATCATGGTTAAGTTTGAAGAATCAAGCAAAGTAATGTCGGCAGGGATTTCGAAAAATCAAGTAAACCTAAAAAGTGGTAATCAAGGAAAATGGGTGGATGAAGGAATCCCTCCTTACTGCGGTTAATAGTTGGTAAACCTGATACAGGGCGACAATAGCTCCGCACTGCCTCTCCGAAAAGAATGAAAACAGACCACTCAGAATCTCATTAATTAACAAACAAAAAACCGGCCCACGCAAAAGCGAGGCCGGTTGATTTAGTTCAAACTTATAATAAACTTAGACTGAAGGGAGTTCCTCAGGAGAATCATCCTCATCTTCCTCGTCACCATCACCAATAAGAAGATTAGGGTCTTCCATCTCAATGTGGTCGCCTTCACCATCTTCACTTTCGTCCGTCGGAAGAATAGGCAACTCATTCCATACAACCACCCTTGAGTTTCCACGGTCCGCAATAAAAATCTTGAACAAATACTCCGGGATTTGTTCCTCTACAGTATCCCCTTCGTCTAGAGAAGGAGACTCCTCCAAAGTTTCATCTTCTTGAGTTTCTTTAAGAACATTCTCTTCAGGCGGAACCCACTCAGGATTCTCTTCTTCCTCCAACCACAATCCATAAGGGTCGTTTAGAGTCGTGGCATTCGCCTGACCATTACGGTTATGCCTGTTATCAAAAAAGTTGGATTGACCAAATACCATATCAGCCGGCTGTCCATTTTCTGTCGGAACCTCTTTCCAGTATAGGACTCGATTGTTCCCAGTATCCGAGACAAAGAATCCCGTCTTCCCAGCAACCACATCGTTCGGGAAATACATTGATTCTTGACTAGCTCTCCCCTCCCCTTTTCCCATATTTGGGCTACGTGAAACAAAATCTTTTTGTCCGATCACCACATCTGCTGGTTGTCCGGCATCACGTGGTAGGCTATTCCAAATTAGAACTCTATTATTTCCTTGATCAACAACAAAAACTTTGTCATTTTCCACGTCATAGAAAACTCCTGTCGGGAAACTCATGGTATCCTGCTGGACGTTGTCAAAATCTCCTCGATTTGCATCACGCTCGTCCATGCCTGATTGACCGAGAGAAATATCCGCATTCCACCCGTCAGAGAAAGGAATTTTTTTCCATATTAAAACCCGATGATTATCTTTATCTGCAACGAAAACATGCTGATCATCCCCTGTGCAAATTCCCGTTGGGAAAAACAAAGAACCTGACCCTACCAATCCCTGCCGGTTGGCCTCATTTTCTTCTAGATTATCCTGCCCCATAACAAGAGTTGGCGGCTCTCCATCATCGGATGGGATACCATTCCATCGAGCTACACGGTGATTTCCACTGTCAACAACATAAAGCTTACCGTCAATCACACAGAGCCCGGCTGGCATAGATAAAGTATCTTCCTCCGCTTTACTGATAGTAAACCCATCCAGATTTTCATCGCCTAACCCAGAGGTCATTTCATCTAGAGTCGTCGAAAGCCCTCTATTTTCCAAGCAATCTGCAAAGTCTTCCTGTCCTAGAACAACATTGGACGGTTCACCGTTTTCTTCCGGGAACTGATCCCAAACCAAAACACGGTGATTCCCTGCATCAGATACGAATAGCATATCCCCAAATTTACAAACTCCCTGAGGAGCAGAAAGGGTATTATCTCCAGGATCATCCGCACCACGGTTCGACATTACAGTGGAAAAATCACCCTGACCAATGATTAGATAAGCACCCTTCTCGGGGATCTTTTCCTCAACAACTTCATCCAACTCATCCAGTTCATCGGATTCGTCTACTTCAAGCTCGTCTAAATCGTCCTCATCAGTCTCAACTAACTCTAAAGACTCCTCCTCATTCAGGTCTTCTTTATTCTCCTGATCTTCATCCGACATACAACACTCCTATAAACACAATTACACAATAAATTTTAAAAGAATTACCAATAGCACTCCCCCGCTAATTGGGTGATTTTCTACGAGAATAACAATACTATGAACGATTTAAAGCTTTACATCAAGGTAAATGCAGTCTTTGCCACATAGATACTACTTTTCGTCCATTACGATCCTGCTCAGATCCATCCCAGACAGCAAATGCCACGAGGATTGGTTGATCACTCATAAATTGTTTGTCCCATTTATTGAGTGAATCCAGAGTTCGATAAAGAACCACTGACCAATGTCCATCTTTCCACACACCTTTTCCTAATACATTTTGTTTAGTGCGCGGTTGAGGGGTGAGAGTACCAAAACCCTCCGCGTTCATTTCTTCAACAGGGACATCCCTAAATGGATTAAGAGCGTCGACGGGATTGACTTCGCCACCGAAGATCATCGCATCAAGATCCATTCCCTTAGTGGCATACTCAATCTTTTCCTTTGTCTCGATTTCCGTCTGCCAATCCGCACGCCATTGCCAGATATTGACCACTTTACCTCTGTTACCCATACCAAAAAATGGTTCATTGTGCCCGTGCGTATGAAGCAACACATCACCAAGAGCAAACTCCACTGCAACTGCATCTTTAAAGTCTTGGTGACGAGTAGATGACCGGTCTGGAATCGGGTCGTCCCACTCTAGTCGAATAGCAACCGCATCGTCATTCAAAGCTGATCGAATTTTGATATGGCTGACAGGTGATTTTCGTGCGCTGAGGGGAAGAAGTCGCACTACTTTCTCAGGAATATTTTGCCACAGCTCGTGATTCGGGTCGAGCACAAATTCGTCGTCAACCTTCGTTGAGTGAAGATCAATTTCATACCCCGATTTTTGCACACGATTCTTGTCAATTTTCGATTGAAGAAACGCGGTTATATTCCACCGCTCTTTATCGGCCAAGTACCCATAGTTTTTCATGGGAGTACCATCAATCCCTGTGGTCAATGTCGTATAAATATCGATCGGCTCATAACCGAATTTATAAGCATTAGGATTGGTAAGATCGTATACAAAAACTCGGTGGTCCCAGACATCAAAAAGATCTGCAACTCGCGGGCCCTCACCCTTCAGGTCAGTCCCATGACAACCCTTGGCAACGCATTTCCCGGTACAGTTTTTCTCCAGCTGCTATCGACTCTGTAGTGACGAGTGGAGCAGTTCCAAAATCAATAGCGGGAAGTGCAGTTTCGTTTTTGAATCGTTCTGAAAAACCTTTGATATACTCAACAACAGACCATGCTTCCTCTTCACTAAGAGCATTCTTCCATCCGGGCATCGCCGTTCCAGAAACGCCTTTTTGAATGGTTCGAAAGATATCTTTATCAAGTGGAATAGAACCGGGAGGAGTGGTGCGATGTTTAAAAATTCCCTTACGAAAATCGCGTGGCCAAGGATAAAGATAAGCCGTCGCTTTTCCACCTCCATTGCCATCGGCACCGTGGCAAAAAATACACATGTGTTTGTATACCGTCTCACCTAAAGTAAAACGATCTGCGCCAGGATTAACATGTCCTCCATGATGGGTCGCCCTTTGCTTCGATGTTTCCGGTGGATCATCATGCTTGTTATTTGAATGTGCCCACGCGACCGACCCGACTAACAATAAGCACAGAACCAAAATCGCAAAAACAACTAGTTTGCTAGTTGGTATTCTGCATGGGTGATCCGAGGGTGTATACCTCTTCATTTCCATTTAATCCATCTTCCGAAATATCAACCCAAATATTTCTACAATTTTTTCTATAATCGAGACCTTTACAGTAAAATAACGGATACTTGCTTGCAAAATAAATCACAGGGTTGGAGAAGTAAACCGCCTGACGGTCATACTCAGCCAACTCTATCGCTCGGGCCATATCTATTTCCTCCGAAGAGGCTTTGCGCACAATTTTTCTAGTCACCATGTAGTCAAGTTTTCCATCTAAATCAAGGTCATAGTACGTAGAGATTAGACCCGGAATACTCAGAACCTCCCAGCCTCTGTACGCGGAATCCCTCCAACCTGGCTCCTTTGGAATATCATCCAGAGTACTTACTTGCATTAAATCTTCTTTTAGAAACAGTTGGACCTTCTGACTCAAAAACAAAGATCAGAAAATGCGCTTGGACAAAAAAAACAAAAATCACAATTTGCGCAAATCTCATTTTATTTCTCCTCAAATTACAACACCTCAGAAGAAACTATTCGAACGATTTAAGCTGATATAACAACGCTAACACAGTTCCAGAAGCAATCAACCCCTTAATCAATATTTTCAAAACTCTTTAAAATATGCGTAGAAATAGAATCAACTAGAAGTGGGTTTCTCCTGCTTCCAAGATCATTGGCATTAGACAAATCGACAAAACAAATCAAGCCAACAACAAGAAATAAAGGAAGTAAAAAATTTGAGAGGGTGTTACCCAAGAACCACTCCTTAATTAAGATATAATAGAGGGAAGTGAAGAAGGGCTTGCGAAAGTAATTATACCACCGGTTCCTAATACAGCGGTGGAACAAAAAAGGGGCAAACCGCCCAAATGGCGATTTGCCCCCAAGTCAAACAGATAAAACAGATTACATCAAGTCTTCACGGATGTATTTGATAACATCCCATATTTCTTTATCTTTAAGCTTCATTTTGGTCATGCCGGTTCCCTTGGAACCATTTTTAATGATCCAGAACATCTGGCCAGCAGAAACTTTCTTCATCGTGTCTTTACAAGCAAAGTTTCTGGGAGCTTTAGGGGATTTAAACGCAGCACCTAATTTCCCAGTTCCATCACCTTTTGCACCATGACACATTTTACAGGCCATCGGCTTAGCTGTCTTATTGAAAATCTTTTTACCATTGGCTTTATTGGCCTTGGCGGTATTATCCTTCTTAGCGGTTGAAGCTGGGGCAGACTTTGTCTTTCTTGGCTGTGGGCACTCAGGCTTTTTTGCAGCATAAGCTGAGCTGACCATAGCAAAGGTAAATATTGCGGCAATAAACAAAACAAACTGCTTTTTCATTGAATCCTCTCCTCTTTTTGAAATTGTAAAACAACTAACTCCATAGAACCCATAACTTTCAAGAAAAACCCGCAAATGGAAGGCCCTATACTCTTAGACAAACCTTACTCTTTTATTAATCACGCCCGAAAGCGAGGAAGCACAAACTCAAGCATCTTGAAAATCGGCACCCTATAATAATTCATTTAAACTGTCAAGAAAAACACCCATTCATTTTGGGCTACTAATATGAGTAAACCTCACCGCTTAAAACCTGTTTTATGAGTATTCTTATAGACAAACCAACTGCAATTCAATAGCTCCATCAATAAAAAATAGTAATACTTTCAAATGTTTACACGCAACTACGTCTATTTTTTCTCTCAAAAACATAGTTTTCCCTTGCCCATCATGGCCTGAAAAGGTTAGGATCAGGGTTCCTCAGTAACCAACTTAGGATTGTTTTCTAGGTAGCAGCAAATTGAGGCTCGGTGGTATTGGTATTTATATCATCCAGACCTATTCCTACTTTAAGATGGAAAGGGACGTGGTCCCACAAGTTTCATCACCCAGGTCCCAATTTAAAAATAAGGTTAGTTGTGTTAGGGGTGATCTGAGGATTATTTGTATTTTAGGGGTCATTCAATTGTTTAGAGTTAGATAGACCTTACGACTCTAAATTTTACTTTTTTTACCCATGGTCTCTATTTAGAGCTTTAATGATG
>JGI26381J51731_1001497_pt1 | contig 10594 bp, 10 predicted proteins | sample SaaInlV_165m_DNA_3_FD_51731 | JGI IMG/M metagenome (IMG submission 51731) | reverse complement strand
ATCTATAATTTGCAGTACTTATTTCATGCCTTTTTATTAGTTTTATTAGGTTGGAATATTAGTGCCAGTAGGAGCGGATTGAGGCTTGGGCTGAGTAATAATTTTTTCTTTTTCAACCCTATCCCGATTTTCACACGAAAGAATAATATGATAACCTAACTTAGTTTTAATAGGTTCTGGAATAGAATATTTTTCTGACTGCGTTATCACATCAATCAATTCTGAGGTAACTATTTCTTCTTTCTTCATTTCCATACCACCGAATGTTGCCGCCGGTTGAATATTCATGCCTTTACAGACCCAATCCAAATCTCCCCCAAGAGCCTTAGTTGAACAAGTGCTATATTTTTTGGCGATCCGGATGAAATAATTTTCCACCTTGGCTTGATCATGGAAAGGCTTGTCGGGATCTTCAATAGGCTCAGAGGCAAGTTCCTTTTGAAAATCAATAAGGGCCTGACGNAATATNTTAGCGGATTCAAGAGTAGAAACTCTGATATGTCGCGCACGATACTCTTGGGGCTTATCTGTTATTTTAACAAGCTTTTTAGCAACAAAAGCCTTTCTTAGTTTTGGTTTTGGTTTTGGTGTGGTTTCTATATCTGCGCTAACCTTAGGCTCCTTGGCAGTTTTATCTCGTTGGTAGAGTGTTTGATCTGCTTCCCGTGGTTGTTCAGAATTTGACATAGTCCTTAATTAATCTCCAAAATTAATTTAGTAGTATAACAGTTTTATTCAAAGAGAGACTCCAGATAACATATCACTCCTTGGTCTACATTGCTTGAAATTACCCGGTGAGCTGAAGACTTAACTTCAGGAATCGCNTTTTCGACGGCAATCGAATAACCTGCGACCTTAAACATATCTAGNTCATTCAGATAGTCACCAAAAACTACGGTATTTGAAAGTGGAATATCAAGATGCAGGGTCATTTGTTTTAACATCTTTCCTTTACTTGCTTTTTGGTGAAAGCTTTGTAACCAATGGAATTTAGGATTGGATACATCGCGCGCAAAATAAATATTTAGTTCACCTGCATATAATGAGTTCAGTTCAGCATAAACCGGTTCAAGAACCTCACTAGTGTCAATTAAAAGAAACCCTGATATTCGCTCCTTTTCAGAAAAAACAAACTCGTCTACTTTTCGAGCCCTTTTTTCAGAAGATATAATATCGACATATGACTGCGCTCCAAGATTATTGACCCCTTTGTAGTAGGCAAAGTGCTCTTCTCCATAGGTATAGATGAAAGGATTAACATTATACGCCTCGACTATAGAAACCACCTTTCTGATAATATCCAACGATATAAAGTCCGAAAAAAAGATATTCTCCCCTGTATGAAGTTCTGTTAGATACACCCCATTAAACAAGATAACGGGATGTTTAATATTAAGGCCTTTTAGCAGAGGATAAGCCGAATCATAATTCCTGGCCGTTGCTATAGTAAAATTAAGGCCTTTATCAATAAGCCTATTTATTCTTTGCACTGAATTTTCAGGTAATTGTCCGTTACCATCTAGGAGAGTACCGTCAAGGTCGGAAACATAGAGAAATTTTTTAGGTTCGGTCGTAAAATTCATATTAAAATACAAAGATTTTTTTTAAATCACTACATACGCTATATTGGATTGTTTCGGAAAAAATATTTTCATGCTGTAATAAAATCATATAAATTAGTACTCACAAAATCATACTCTGAAAACAGAGTTACATTTTAAAAGCATTACCATGAAATTTCATAAGCCTATCTCAGTATTATGGACAGTACTCAAAGTAAGCAATTAATGCCAAGAGAATATTCTAGAATAACAAAATTTTTTAAATTTTATTTCATATTAGCATGTATTTCACTATTCATTCCTGGCCCCACACTTGCAAATACTTTTGATTTTTCTGATTGGGATGTACTTTTAAAAAAGTATGTCGAGCCTGGATTGATCGACGGGGTATCACTAAACACCGTTGATTATGGAAAGTTGCGACTAGANCCCGTTTTTCATAAATTAGACAACAAACTTAGGTTGTTTTCTCCTACAAAACTGAAAAACCATCAAGATAGATTGGCGTTTTGGATAAACGTCTATAACATTTTCGCAGTAAAAATTGTAACAGACAACTACCCNTTGAAAAGCATCAAGGATGTTGGTGGCTTATTCAANTCTGTGTGGAAAATAAAGGCGGGAACAGTTGGTGGTNAAAAANATACTTTAGACAAGATAGAGCATACAATTCTTCGTAAAATGNGGGACCCTCGGATCCACACCGCTATTGTTTGCGCTTCCATAAGTTGTCCCGACCTTTCCAAGAAGGCATACGAGTCAGAAAAACTCAACGAACAACTTGACATGCAAATGAGTATTTTTTTGGCTAACCCAAATAAAGGCATGAGAGTTGATAAGAAACAACAACTCAAGAGAGTTTTGCTATCACCGATCTTTGATTGGTTCGCNGATGATTTTAAATCAAATGGTGGAGTTCGCAAATTTATCAAGCCTTATGTTCCGACAAGGTATAGACACACCCTTGAAAACATACGGTATCCAATATCATATATGGATTATAACTGGGCCATTAATGGCAGTTAAAACTAGTAAGTCTCCCACCTTGTTTTAATTTTCTNAACCAAAGATAAAATATTTTTCAACTTGCGTGTTTCCTTAGAAATGTAGGGACGTCGAAGTTTGTAGATGAGTCAAGAGACTCTGGATTTTCGTCCTTAATTTCATTTGCCAAGTTTTTCAGGTGACGATACCCGCCATCCCCAACAGTCATAGGCATTANCGAATCTATGCTATCTTGTTTTTTCTTTGATGGAAAATTAACTGGTTTTTCTGCCTCAGCTTTCACTTCAAAACCTGTTGCAATTACAGTAACTCGCATCTGCCCTTCCATNTTTTCACTATTAACGGTACCAAAAATTATATTAGCATCCTCATGTGCATTTNCAGTGATAAGGGTTGCAGCTTCATCNACCTCGGCTAGAGTCATATCATTACCGCCAGTAATATTNATAAGTATTTGTCGAGCCCCATCGATATTGGCATCATCAAGAAGTGGACTAGAAATTGCTTTTTCAGCAGCCTCTATAGCTCTATTTTCTCCTGCTGCGCTTCCACTCCCCATAATTGCTTTACCCATATTACCCATTATTGTTTTTACATCCGCAAAGTCTAAGTTAACTAACCCAGGGGTGACAATTAAATCCGAGATACTACCTACTGCTTGTTGCAAAACATCATCCACAATTCCAAATGCATTAGTTAANGAAGTTTGCTTACCAACAAANCTCAATAATTTTTGATTAGGAATTACGATAAGAGTGTCAATNGCGTCTTTTAGCTCCTTAATCCCAGCTTCGGCTTGAATCATTCGTCTTTTNCCTTCAAACGAAAATGGTTTGGTAACAATGCCCACCGTGAGTGCCCCCACATCACGAGCAATACGTGCAATGGTTGGCGCGGCACCGGTTCCTGTTCCTCCACCCATCCCAGCGGTTATAAAAACCATGTCAGACCCATCGAGCATATTACGAATGTGTTCTTCGCTTTCTTGAGCTGCAAGTTGGCCTGTTTCAGGACTGGCCCCAGCACCAAGACCACGCATTAGGCTACCTCCTAATTGAATCTGATCCTCGCATAGAGACGCCTCCAGNGATTGAATATCCGTATTCGCTACGATAAATTCTACTCCCATGGCCTGACCACGTAGCATTGAATTAACTGCATTGGTTCCTCCACCTCCCACACCAATAACTTTAATGGAAGCTGAATATTCATTTTTTGATTCAAATTCTATTAGACTCATTTTTTCCTCCAATCTGTTAAAAAAATTCTTCGGCCCAGTCTTTCATTCGACTAAAAATTTTATCAAACAAGTGACGTCCTTGTAGTTCATGGGTCATTCCTGCCTTAACACTTTTCATGCCATATTGAATCAACCCGGTACTTGTTGCATACATTGGACTACCTACAACATCCACTAATCCTCCTAGGTTAGCTGGAATTCCCACACGGACTGGGAGTTGAAAGATTTCTTCAGCCAGTTCTCCCATTCCCGGGAGACTTGAAGCTCCGCCAGTGAGAACAATTCCTGAAGAAACAATGTCACGAAATCCTGAAACGTTTATTTCATGGTTCAACATTTCAAACATTTCTCTTGCGCGTGCTTCTAAAATTTCACTTAAAATTTGTCGCGATACAGTACGAGTTTCTCTCCCCCCCACACTTGGAACTTCTATAGTTTCGTCTTCTGCCACCAAGGCTGAAAGGGCGCACCCATGCGCATGCTTTATTTTTTCTGCTTCTTGATTGGGGGTACGCAGTCCAATAGCAATATCGTTTGTCATTTGCGCACCAGCTATTGTCAGAACTGACGTATGCTTGATTGCTTCTTGAAAAAAAATTGCTAGGTCGGATGTACCACCTCCGATATCTATCATAGCGACACCAAGTTCTTTTTCGTCTGAAGACAATACGGACTCACTTGAGGCCAACTGTTCCAAAACAATGTCTCGAACACCTAGTCCCGCTTTGTTAACACACCTAACGATATTTTGTGCAGAGGTTACGGCAGCGGTGACTATATGCACCTTGGCTTCTAAGCGTATTCCTGCCATACCTAGAGGGGTTTTGATTCCATCCTGGCTGTCTACAATATATTCTTGTGGCAGGACATGAATAACTTCCCTATCGAGAGGAATAGCAATCGCTTTTGCAGCATCTATTACTCGCTCAATATCCTTTTGCGTAATTTCTTTACTCTGAGCAGCAATGATACCGTGACTGTTCAAACTATTGATATGACCACCGGCTATCCCAACAAACACAGAGTCTATTTCACACCCTGCCATTAACTCTGCTTCCTCAACAGCGTTTTTGATTGATTCCACCGTTCCATCTATATTTACCACCACGCCTTTACGTAGCCCACGTGAAGGATATTGGCCTAGCCCGATGATATCCACTTGATTCTCGTGGCTAATTTCACCAATGATGCAGCAGATTTTAGTTGTTCCAATATCAAGACCTACTATGTACTCATTTTTCTTGGACATACGTCCTCTCCCTTTCCAGGTTTATGTCTTTTTATTTTTCCAGAACTCTCTCTTAATTTCATCACGGTGTTTTACAACAACTCTATTTTTAAAAGACAGATCGATGTAACTTAAATCCTTCTCATTTTTTTCTATCGCACCTAATGTCAGCACTAAATTTTTAAAACTTTCCTGTGCTATTTCTGGGCGCATGTGAACCTTGACATCTTGGGTATTTGTAGAAAATGTAATTCTATACCTACTGCTAATATGCACATTATCAATTGGATTTTTTTCAAACATGGATAACTGGTTGAGACTGCGCATCATTTTTAATCCACCAATAATTTCTTCGTCAGCCACATTACTTCCTATTTCAGAGTTTTTAATTTTCATACCCGTTATAGTGGGTAGTTTATTCACACCTCTTAAATCTACCCCAAGTAAAACTCCATAGTTATCCATTACGTAAACCCGTTCCATTTGAATTTTAGCAAAAGGAGTCCTTTCTTGAATTTCAACATAAACACCTTGAGGAAAAACTCTTCTTGCTGAAGCCGACTGTACCCATGGATGTTCAACTAGCCTTTTAGAAATTCCGTCAAGGTCCAATTTGAAAATATTTTTTCCAATTATGGTTCCAATCCATGAGTTCAACTCTTCATTTGACAATCGTTTATGACCAACCATATTTATTTCATTAATATTAAAATGAGATGACTGAGTTATAAATCTATAGCTTGATACCATTCCATAGAAACATGCAACAACCAGAACTGCTTTTGCCAATCCCCTTATTAAAGTTATAAAAATAGAACCTAACCCTAGGCTGGTTTCTTTCCATTTTGATTTTCTCGCAAAAAATCCATCTCTGTTTCGAGTCTTACACTGATAAGATCCCTTTTGTTTCCAAACGTCGACTATTTTTTTTCCTTCTAATAAAGCTAAATCCACAACAGTATTTCACCCTTCATAATCAAGGTTGGCTGATTTTAAAATCTCAACTACCAAATCATCAAATTCCAATCCAGACTGTTTTGCCGCCATTGGTAAAAGACTTGTTGGCGTCAAACCAGGGACAGTGTTCATTTCAAGAACATACGGCACTCCCGCTGAATCCAGTATCACATCAACCCGAGGCATTCCATTTCCTCGCAAAGATCGATAGACCTGAACCGCTATATCTTTACAACGTTGAGTTTCTTCTATCCCAAGTTCAGCAGGGCAGGAATATTTTGTTCTCCCAGTAGTATATTTAGATTCGTAATCGTAAAACCCTGACTTAGGGCGAATATGTACTATAGGCATAGCTTGTTCTCCATTCATTCCAATAGCTAGCAACTTACCTTCAATGAATTTCTCTACCATAATTTCTTTTGAATAAATGAAGGCTAACTCCAAAGCTGCTCCCCACTCTTTTTCTTCTCTCACAATACTGACACCGATACTTGAACCCTGATTCGAAGGCTTTACGACAACTGGAAAACCAAACGCACGCTCCTGTCTTCCCCCTTTCTCCCTATATAAAACCTGATAGTCAGCCGTGGGAACTTTATTAAATTTTAAAATTTCTTTAGACTTCACCTTGTCATAAGCTAACGCACTAGCTAAAACACCCGAACCCGTATAAGGTATTTTTGAATATTCGAGTAACCCTTGAATTGAACCATCTTCTCCAAAAACCCCATGTAGAGCTATAAAAGCTATATCAATTTTATTTTTCTTCAGCGAAAAGGCAATATCGTTACTCACATCAATCCCTATTCCATTCAAACCTTTCCTTCCTAATGCCTCTAACACCGCATTACCGGAAGCAAGAGAAACCTCTCGTTCAGGAGACAAACCTCCCATCAAAACCCCAATAATTTTTTNTTCTAATTTCATCAAATGGTTGTCAATATAATTAAATAACTATAATTTCCTGTTCTAACTTGACACTGGTTTTTTCTTCAACCACAGTTTGAATATGCTTAATCAGTCTAATAACATCTTCTGCCAACGCACCTCCTTTATTTACTATAAAATTGGCATGCTTGATCGAAACGCTAGCCCCTCCTATTCGACAACCTTTTAACCCTGCCAATTCAATTAGACGCCCAGCTTTTTCACCATCCGGGTTTTTAAAAATCGAACCTGAATTTGGCATAGTCAATGGCTGCGTTGAGCCTCTCCGTGACAAATATTTATCCATTTCCCTGTAAATGGCGGAAGTTTCTCCCTTTTCTAGATCCAGCTCGGCTTCAATTACTATTCCGTCTTTTGATGGAAATGTGGTTTTTCGATAAGCAAACACCAACTCATTTTTGCTATATGTTTTGACTTCTCCATCAAGAGTCATAAATTTTATACTACGTAAAACTTGGCTAATTTCAGCACCCTCTGCNCCAGCATTCATTGCGACAGAACCACCAACAGANCCTGGAATCCCAACTAACTTTTCAATACCNGCGAGACCATAACGTGCGACAAATTTAGCTAAATAGGATAGTTTTACTCCACCACCTGTTTGAACGACCCCTCTTTCTTGACCATCAGGGGTTTTGTAGAAAACCGGTCGTGTTATTGATTTAAAACAATTTTTTAACGAGATCACAATTCCTCGTATACCTCGATCCCTAACAAGAAGATTAGTTCCCTCCCCAACTGTCCATATGGGACAGTTTCCGCGGTGCTTTAAAATTATTTGCAGGTCTCTCAAATTAGCAGGCAAAACGAAAACATCTGCAGGCCCCCCAATTCGCATTGAAGTGTACTTTGACATCATTTCGTCATATAAAACTTCACCTTTGATCTTGTTTTGAAAAGAAAAAGAAATATTCATATTTTTTCTCTGTGTGATTTTTCTCCCCAGAATAGTTCTGGGTGAATCCATACTATTCCTCATAGGAAGTTTATAATCAGTTCCAGTATTTGCGTAGCGTATCAATTTTTGTTTCCAAGGTCCGCTCAGCATAAGAACAAACTCCTCCTTTAAATAATAATTATTTTTTTTGTAAAAATTTTGCTGCTAGAAAATCTCGCCCCAATCTCCACACATCTCCCGCCCCCAAGGTCATTAGCACATCACCAGGTTTGACAAGACGGTGTAATTGTTTATTTAGATCATTTTGACTTTTAATATAGTCAGCATTTTTGTGCCCATATTCACGTGCTCCCTCAACGATGGCACTTGCGTGTATTTTATCTAAAGGACTTTCCCCAGCCGAGAAGATATCCATTACAAACAGATGATCTGCGTCATTAAAGGAAGACCAGAAATCTTTCATTAGAGACTTGGTGCGCGAATACCTATGGGGCTGAAAAATAACGACTAGCCTANTTGTAGGCCAGATTTCTTTTACCGTCTTTAGAGACGCTTTTATTTCAACTGGGTGATGCCCGTAATCATCTATTAAAGTCAATTCATCTGACTGCTTCACGATTTCGAATCGTCTTTGAACACCTTCAAATTGAAGAAGGGAGTTTGCTATTACTTCAAAGTCAAGATCTAACTCCATCCCAACCGCTACCGCCGCAAGTGTATTAAGAACATTGTGTTGACCCAACGCCCCGGAACGTATACGCCCTAAATCTTTTCCATGGTAAAACACATTAAAGTATGTTTTTAATCCTTCGATTGAAATATTACGCGCCGTATAATCGGCCTGAGAACTAAGCCCATATGTGATATATCTTTTTTCCACCCTTGGAATCAACGATTGTATGTTAGGGTCATCTAGACATAAAACAGCAGAACCATAAAATGGAATTTTGTTGATGAATTTAAGAAAAGTTTCTTTTATATTTTCCAACGTTTGATAAAAATCCATGTGCTCCTCATCAAGCGTTGTTACTACGGCAATAGAGGGTGAAAGTTGCATAAATGATCCGTCGCTTTCATCAGCTTCTGCCACCAAGAATTTGCTTTGGCCAAGCTTGGCATGACTGCCAGTATTTTTTAACCGTCCTCCTATAATCACCGTTGGATCAAGTTTTCCTCCAGCGAGAACCGTAGAAACAAGAGATGTTGTGGTTGTTTTTCCATGAGTCCCCGCGATAGCAATTCCATACTTCATGCGCATCAACTCAGCAAGCATTTCTGCACGAGGGATTACCGGTATCATCCTCTCTTTTGCTGTGGTTACTTCTGGGTTACTAGTATCTATGGCGCTAGATACCACCACAACTTGTGAACCCTCAATATTTTCAGGCGCATGATTAAAAAACACCTTAGCGCCAAGCTGTTCCAAATGATTCGTTACGGACGTTGCAGCCATATCAGAACCACTTACCTCATAACCCTGATTAATCAGAACTTCAGCTATTCCACTCATACCTGAACCTCCGATCCCGATAAAATGGATTCTTTTGATTTTCCCTAGAAGCATGACAAAACATGTTTTTCTTTCGATTTATTATTGTCTTCCGAAACTTTTCTCGCATCGCCCATTAATTCCAAACAAATCTCCTGTACTTTTTTAGTTGCATCCCGACTACCAAGGCGATAACTATTGTTCTCCATTTTTTGAAGGTTCTCTGGTTCATCCATCGCTTTTTTAATTGATTTAGCGATCCGCGCGCCAGAAATTTCTTTGTCTAAAACCACCTCCCCAGCACTGGCAGTCTCAATAATTCTAGCGTTATGCTCTTGATGATTATTAGCTGCATAAGGGAAAGGGATAAGGAAAGATACTCTTCCAGCTGCTGTAATTTCAGCAAGAGTTGTGGCACCCGAACGGCATATAACAAGAGAAGCCAACCGATATCTCACAGGCATATCAGTAATAAATGACATAACATTGGCAGAGAACCCTTTCGCAGCATATTGTTTTTTAATATTTTCATAATCAGCATCACCTGTCTGGTGCGTAATATGGAGTCGCTCTTTACGGTCAGACAAAAGATCTAATGCTTCTACCATCGCCATGTTGATCGAATGCGCTCCCTGACTGCCACCTAGAATCAGTACCCCGAATGGTTGTTTTAAAGGAGGAGGAAACTCTTCTCTCGGTTGGCAAAGTTTTTCGTGAATCATATTGCCCGTCACTTCTACTTTTCTTTTCAAAAAAAACTGTGTGGATTCTTTATAAGATACCGCCACTTTATCGGCAATTTTTCCTAGCCATTTATTAGCCATACCAGGAAATACGTTTTGCTCATGAATGAGAATCGGAATACGTAAAAGCCAGGCTGAAAATACTAACGGAGCAGACACATAACCACCAACACCTACAACAAGATTGGGACGATTACGAATTAGAAAACACATTGATTGCGCCGCTCCCACCGGAAGTTTTGACCAAGAAACCCACCTATTGAGCCCTCTTTTTCCCAACAAACCGGAGGATATAATGGTTTTCAACTTAAAGCCTTCCCCAGGAAGAACCTTCGATTCAATCCCCTGTTTAGTTCCTACAAATGTAATTTCCATCGTGATATCAATCCCTTTAAGTGCTTTTGCGAGTGCTACACCTGGGAACAAATGTCCTCCAGTACCTCCTCCTGCAATCACAATTTTTCGTTTCATAATCCGCAGGTCAATTTCGGATCGGTTTTTCTGAAATATTCAATAACACCCCT
>JGI26381J51731_1001492_pt1 | contig 10625 bp, 7 predicted proteins | sample SaaInlV_165m_DNA_3_FD_51731 | JGI IMG/M metagenome (IMG submission 51731) | reverse complement strand
CGTTTTTAACGCCAGCTTTTCAGCGCCAATAATAATTGCACTTGTTTCCAAATTATGTACCTGTTTTATTAACTGATCCTTCTGACCCGTACTCAAAGAAACCTTGCTTAAGTCTCCAAAACATTCAAATTGTTCCCTAAAAGTAGCTAATAATAATTGAAATATTTCCCTATCGCCGTGGCAGTAAGCAATTCCCCGCGTACCATTCAAAGATTGCTGTTTCGTTAACGGAATATTTGAAAATTGTAGAATATCAGCCTCGACAAGGTTATCTTTTTTATCAGTACCCAACGGCTCAGGAAACCATGTGGCAAGCCAAAAAAATAATTGTTCAAACGGTTGCCCTTTATTAAAACAGCCACAAAAAGTGTCGCCTGTGAAGGGTATCGTTTCACTGTTTAAATTTGAGGCTGAGAGAATAACAATAGGTAATCGTTTTAAATTTGCTTGTGTCCTAATGCTCTCTCTTAACGTCCAACCATCCGTGTCGGGTAAATTCAAATCCAACAGCACAGCATCAAAACTATGTGCTTCCAACTGTACCCACATCTCACAACCTGAACCACACCTACCGAAATCAAGCCGTAACTCTCACAAACTTCATGCAATAATTTACGACTGACAATATCGTCTTCAACAAGTAATACTTTTCGACCCCTCAGTTGTGCGCTAACGACGCTCATATCTTGACCCTGTTCAAACTCTGAAAAACATAAACAGGAATGTCCATAGTCCTCCACACCTAATGCACTCGCCTGCGCTAAACCATCCTTCACTACCTTGTCGTGATAATTATCATTTAATAATTCCATCGCATGTTTTAGGTATTGGTCACGTCTAAGTAACTCTTCAGATATGCGAGCGATAACATCCTTCTGCTCTGAGTTATTATTTTCAGCGACTACAGAATCCTCTGCTAAATATTTTGAGAACTCACCATCCAAAGATTCATATTCAACAACAAGATGATTATCAATAAGTCTTAATGGCTTTAAGATGTAACGATTAATGTGCCAATAAACAAATGCAAAAAAAATCAACACAATACTAATTTGCAACTGATTAAGATTGCTAAAAAATGTAGAAACAGAAAAAAGATCAGAGCGATCTACTGAAATAACGATAGTCCATTGCAAAGACGGAATCAGCTGAGAAAAAACCAACATTGGACCGGATGCCTCTGCATCTATTAGTAACGGTTCCAGCAAATGCAAAGATGAAACCTTACTCTTTTTAACTTGTAAACTACTGGCAATGAGCAAACCTTCTTCAAAAGTTATCTCACCACTATTATTACTCATTTCCATTGCTAATCGCCTGATTTCTGGTTGCTGTTTTACCGCATCAATTCGTTGTTTACGGTGCGTCTCCAACACTGCGCTAACTTGTCTAAACTCAACATTATGAAAAAAACCATCGGTCACCGGTATTTCATTTTCTAATGAATCAATAGCAGGCATAGCAATTAATTGCAGATTCCGGTCAACAAAAAAGACATGTCTACGGTAGCGATCCTTGATAGCTTTTAATAATTCACTCAACCCTTCAAGTTTGACATCAACCGTTGAAACCCCAATAAATTTTCCGTCATTAATAATGGGGGCCGTCGCTGTTACCATCGGTTGCATCGAGTAAGGGTCCGTATAAGATTTTGACCAATACACTTCACCCGGTTCTTTATAACGTGCCGGTACATACCACTCCTGATGATGATAGCCGGGACCGTCTATTAAATTATAATCATCATAAAAAATTAATTGATTATTTTTATCTCGCCCCCAAAAATAGCTATCCCGCTCTTTTTCAATATTAAACTGAAAAGGCTCCGGCCAGATACCTCCGCCGGCAATTAAATATTCTGACCCGGGCGTTTCCATGATTGACTTAATAATCGGTTTGATGATGCGACTCTGTTCAGTGGAAACAGCGGGCATTAATTTAGCCGCATTTGCAAGGGACTGAGCGGTAGTAGCTGCGCGCTCCAAATGCTCATTTATTGCAAGTACGATACGGTTCATTTCCTTAGAGGCACTTTCTCTTAACTCTTCGTCTCTTTCTGGCTCAATCCAAAATTTTAAAGCCAGTACAAACAACAGTGTGCCCACCATTGTAAAAACCAAAAAAGTTAATATTATTCGAGCACTTTGTTTGTGTGGGCCCATTTGAAACGCTTTATTCATAAGCGCCTCTACTGATAATCATCCGTTTAGTTATCATAAAAAAACCTGTTAATTTAGATACTCCCTCAGCCTTTAAAAAAACTAACTCTTCCCTAAGCTCCAACACCTATCTTATCGTCTCACAAAGTCAACAGCTTTTCCCTGTTAACTTATACACACCACGTCCTAACCATTCTTTAACTGCTATTTTTAATTGTCTAAGGTGCTCTGCCAAATCCCAATCGACAGACCAGAAATTTTCAGGCAATGTGGCGAAATCAACAGGGTAAGGAATAACATTCCATCCAACCTGACAAAAAGCACCCGCCGCACGAGGCATATGCCAGCCTGTGGTAATCAAGACCCACTTTTCACCCCGCTTTGGCTGCACTAAGCGCTTACTGAGATAAGCATTCTCCCAGGTGTTACGCGACTCCGACTCAAAAATGATTCTCGTCAAATCTAAACCCTGTTCCTTAAAGAGTCTTCGAGCGACATCAGCCGCCTTAAAATCCTGAGCAAACAACTTTCCAGAGCCCCCCGTAAAAACTAACTGAGCCTTTGGGAATTTTCGTGCCAATGCCATAAATGCCAAATCCCTCTCTGCAGCCTCCCCTAGATTAACACTATCCCATAACGCCGTTTTTTGGCTCTGCTCTGCACCACTCAACACCACAATACCATCAATATCAATCAATTCTGGATGAGTGGGATAACGAATTTCCAAAGGGTACAATAACCAACTTCCCACTGGAAACAGCGTTATAAAAACAATGATGCCTAACAATACTGTTAATAATCGTCTCGCTGACTTAACTCGACCGAAAGTCCACAGCCCCATCCCCAAAGCAAAAGCAATAACCAACAAACCATCTGGCGAAACGATTCCCCAAAACAATTTAGAACACCAAAAAAATATATCGGCCATCCGCGCTAAACCCCTACTATTTTTGTATACTGAGATAATGTTTAATCAAAAACATAACTGTTATTCATATCAATCCAATCTGAACATGTACCGAACCCATCACCACTGTATTCGCTTAAAGATTAAATACCTTTTTGATCGTCTGCTAATCCTTTTATTTTTAACCGTCTACCCACTGACTATATATAGTGCAACGACTCCTGAAACACCCTATGAAATCATTAAGATACTGCCACATAATAAANCACTCTTTACCCAAGGACTAGAGATTAAGGCCGGTATCTTATATGAGTCTGCCGGGCACTACGGTCATTCAACAATCAATAAAATTAATCTTTCCACTGGCGTGATTCAACAACAATTACAACTGGATAATACACTTTTTGCTGAGGGGCTCACCCATCTTAACCACACCTTAATACTGTTAACCTGGAAATCTGAAACGGCTTTACTGATTGATGCCGACACTTTCAAGATTATCGGTTCTCACACTTATACCGGAGAAGGTTGGGGGATTTGTTATGACGGAGAGTCTTTAGTCACCTCTAATGGCAGTAACCAGCTCACTTTTCGTAATCCCAACGATTTTCGGATTACCCGCACAATCAGTATTGTGTTCAATAACCAACCCCTAGGTAATATTAATGAACTGGAATGCACTCATGGCCTTATTTATGCCAACGTCTGGGGTCAAGATATCATTGCAATCATCAACCCAAGCAGTGGCGAGGTTGTCAGTTTCATTGATTTATACGCCCTCTATGATCTAACTGCCCGCAATCATAATGAGGTTTTAAATGGCATCGCCTATAGTTCATCGGAAAATGCGTTCTGGGTCACCGGTAAAAATTGGTCCAATCTCTACCTTATTAAACTAAACCCCAACGACCCTCACTCACAGTAATGGCACGCATTATCGCAGTGGCGTCACCCGCCCTGAAATAACAAATTCATGATAATCCTCTAGTACCTTTGCATGATCAAATGCTAATACTTCTGGTATCGTGTTAAAGGTAAACACCCCACAGTCTTTAGCATCATCTGCTGCAACTGGAAATCCTTGCGCCTCGGCTACATAGACTGCTGTCACGGTATGGTTTCTAGGGTCTCGACTGGGGTCTGAATACAGGCCTAACAAAGCGGTTAATCTAACCGATAACCCTGTCTCTTCTGCTGCTTCACGCATGGCTGCCATTTCCATGGTTTCACCCAGATCAACAAAGCCACCCGGGATAGCCCAACCCAACGGCTCAAAAGCACGTTCAATAAGCACAAAAGGTCGATCAGGAAAATCAACCAACTCAATAATCGTATCTGCGGCTACTAGTGGTGTCACCGGTTTTGCCATTGCACTTCCTCCCGTATTTTAACGCTAAAACTGACATGCAAATATTGATCATACGCTATTTAACGCCGCCTCTCATCGAACGAATAAAACCGATAGATCCAATGACAATAGGTATTTAGTGAANCGATACAACCCATATAAAATCACCACCGGAAAAATAACCGCATGTAAAATAAATACAACAATNAGTTCTAATAAATGTTCCACAACATCATTAGCTGCTGTCTTTAACTGTATCAACCGTTGTTCTATCTGTGTTTTTAATTTCGCCACCTGCAGTTGCACATAAGCCTTAATATCTAATGTGTTCTTAACACGACTCCACAAGGTGTAATCATCCATTGGCTGCTGTTGCTTTTGCATTTTAAGGGTTATCGACTGATAGTCTTGTCCTAAATCCTCAATATTTTTATGGGTCTGTTTAATAACTAAAATAGACTGATTATATTGCGCCCCCAAAAATCGTTCATAGACCTGTGCATTCAAAATAAAAACAACAGGAATACTAAACTGTAAAAACACCACAATAATAGAAGCCTTAATCCAAAGAACCTTATACTTTATCGAAACTTTCCCCGACCAGATAAACAAAACCGTTAACACCAAAAAGCTGCTATAAATTGCTTTGATAACTGGCCAGGCACTTATCGCCATGCCTACTTTTTCAATACCAATGGCACTTGTACTCGCCAACATTACCCAAGAAAACTGCTCGACCAGATCATTGACTGGATCCAAAATTTGTCCTGGCGTCAACGTCACTCCTACACCTAATGGCACCATCGCCAATTCAGTCCCTTGTACCACCGAAATAACCGCATTCAGCGCACGAGCCACAACAAAGGTGGTTGATGCAACATTAAAAGAATTATTAATGTGGTGCTGCCCCATGGCATCTATCGCACCGGTGTAATTTAAAGTTACCGCAACCAATAACATCACCGTAACAACTCCTTTAACCCACGTATTTCTTTTCATTTAAGTGATTCCAAAAAATATAACCTTACTGACTGTAATCATTTAATCGCTGCCAACTATTTAAGCTAAGGTATACTGAAAAAAATATTTTTCAACAGATGATTAAACTAACCATTGCTACTGGAAGTCTACACCGGTAAGAACATCGACTGTTTGAAATTTATTCATGACACAGTTCTCATTTAATGNCGCATTACTAAAACNCATTTATGACCTTAGCTACTGAATCAGTATTACTGACATCATTTCCTAAAAAAGAACAAGAACAAATTCAATACCTCATAAGGCAATTATTAGCACTGAAAGACAGTGGCCCCAATAGACGCCCTAAGGCCACCGATGTCATAAAAATCTTATATCCCCTTCATGTTGATAGCCATTGTATATTAGCGACTTTATTGAGCGATTCACGCTTAGAAGAAAAATATAATGCTGATCAGATCACCGCTCGCTATGGCAAAGTCGTGACTCATTTAGTTCAGGATATCCACTGGCTAAACCATCTGGCTGTTTATTCACCCACAACACATTCCAGACCGCATCAAGCTGAAACACTGCGTCGCATGGTATTAGCCATGACTCAGGATATTCGGTCGATCATGATTAAATTCGCTTACCGAATTCAACGTCTGCGAAACCTCTCGCATGAAGATAAAAAAGTACAATACATTATTGCCCATGAAACGCTTGAAATCTATGNGCCATTAGCCAACCGTCTTGGCATTAATCAATTCAAATGGGANTTAGAAGACCTNGCTTTTCGCCATTTAGAGAGCAAACATTATCACGCTATTGCCGACTCACTGGCCAACAACCGAAATCAACGCGAAACCATCATACAAACCAATATTCAGGCATTAACTAAATTATTAGCCCAAGAAAATATTACCGCAACCCTTTACGGTAGGCCTAAACACATCTATAGCATCTGGAATAAGATGCAAAAAAAACACCTTGAATTTGAAGAACTCTATGATTTGCTCGCCATTCGTATCATCGTTGCTAATACAACAGACTGCTACACCGTTTTAGGATTAGCACATAGCCATTGGCAATATGTCCCTAAAGAATTTGATGATTATATTGCCAATCCTAAAGAAAATGGGTATCAATCATTACACTCCGTTATTCTCGATCACACGGGTAACCGTATTGAATTACAAATACGAACACAAGACATGCATGAACAAGCGGAGCTAGGCGTTGCTGCCCACTGGCACTATAAAGAAGGGAAAGCTATTAACAAAACCACTAAAAATAATATTAGCGCACTACGTAAACTTATTGACGATCATGATTCTCAAACTGATTTACTGGAAAACTTTAAATCTGAATTGTTTTCAGATCGAATTTTCGTGCGCACACCCGCCGGTGATATTATTGATTTAATCAAAGGAGCCACACCGTTAGATTTTGCCTATACCATTCATACTGATATTGGTCATCGCTGCCGGGGCGCAAAAATAAATGGCTTGATAAAGCCATTAACACAACCACTTCAATCGGGTGATAAAGTTGAAATCATAACAGTAAAACAGGCTATCCCAAATTACAACTGGACTCAGTTACACCTTGGCTTTTTAAAAACCCCCCGCGCACTTCGAAAGGTCAGAAGTTGGTTTAAGCAACAAAGTCAGCCCCTTAACACTAAAAAAAAACCCTCACAGAAAACACCGACTCCCACCCCCATTACACCTTCAGTTTTAACCGACCAGCATCCTTCAGAAAAATTTGACCTGACACCTTTACTGCCCCCTTCACAGCGACATAACTATAAATCGGATGTTATTGTTTCAGAGCTTGATAATGTCTTAACCTCACTCGCTCACTGTTGTTCACCGGCTAAAGGTGACCCTATTATTGGTTTTATTTCAGTAAAAAAAGGAATTACGGTCCATCGCCAAGGCTGCCGTAATATCTCCGCCTTGACGCTGGAACAACAATCGCGTCTTCTGGAGGTGAATTGGAGCCACACAAACACTAAGCCTTATGCGATTCCAATTATCATTACAGCAAGCAGCAACGATCATTTGCTTAATAATATTATGCAATTTTTTTTAACCCAAAAAGTACATATTTCAAATGTCACTTTGCATACTGCTTCTGATTCAACCGCAACGTTACTGTTATCCGTTCATATTACCGATACCCAACAACTTGAATCACTCTTAGAGAAAACCCTTCAACTCACGGGTATCATCAGTGCTACTCGGCAAAAATAAAGTTACCCTAACTGTAACTCCCCATAACAACGTTATGCCGACAAGACTGTTACCACCGCATCCGTGAGCGTTTCAAGATCAGTTTCACTAATAATATAAGGCGGCATTAAATAAACAAGACGATTAAAGGGTCGCAACCAAACACCGTTTTCAACGAATAACGGCTGTAATGTTTCCATGACTATAGGTTCATGCATTTCCACCACGCCAATAGCCCCTAGCACCCGCACGTCTTTAACCTGTGCCAACTTGCTACACGGCGCTAANCCCGCCACTAAGCTTGCTGAAATTCTCTCAATACGTTGCTGCCAAGGCGAATCCAATAATAGTTTTAAACTCGCTAAGCCNGCACAACACGCTAAGGGATTAGCCATAAACGTGGGGCCGTGCATAAATACACCGGGATCACCCGCACTGATTGTTGTGGCTATTTTTTGATCGACAAGGGTCGCTGCCAAGGTCAAATAACCGCCTGTCAGCGCCTTCCCAAGACACAAAATATCTGGAATAACCGGCCCATGTTCAAGCGCAAATAATTTACCGGTCCGCCCAAATCCTGTAGCAATCTCATCGAATATTAACAACACATCATAACGATTACACAGTGCGCGAACCGCCGACAAATAACGGGGCGAATAGAAGCGCATGCCCCCTGCCCCCTGAACAATAGGTTCCAAAATAAAAGCGGCAATCTGTGCATGATGCTTTTCCAAGATCGCTTCGACCGATGCTGTGTCTTGGTCTGAATATGTGTCATCAAAACCACATTGAGGTGCATCAGCAAAAAATTGTGAGACTAAACCCTGTGCAAACAAGCCATGCATCCCATTAACAGGATCACTCACCGACATCGCCCCAAAAGTATCGCCGTGGTAACCCTGACGAATGGTTAACATCTTACTTTTATTCGGTTGCCCTTGTGCGTACCAATATTGGATGGCCATTTTCATAGCAACTTCTACCGCCACAGAACCGGAATCTGAAAAAAACACAGTCGTTAAAGACGCCGGTGTAATCGCTACTAACTGTGTGGCTAAATCAACAGCCGGTTGATGCGTTAGGCCGCCAAACATGACATGCGACAACGTTTGAATTTGTTTATTTAATGCGGCATTAATCTGAGGATGATTGTAGCCATGAATCGCGCTCCACCACGATGACATCCCATCGATCAATTCAGAGCCGTCCATCAACTTCAACCTAACACCCGCAGCGGAGGCAACGGGGTAAATAGGTGCCGCTGTTCCAATGGCACTGTAGGGGTGCCAAAGCACTTGACGATCTTGCTTTATTATCGTTTCCAAAAAAACACCTCATTATTATTGTGCATCCGCCACCGGTGCCGAAATACCATCTAAAACGAGCGATGCCACAGTAGAACCCGTTAATGCTTCTAAAAAATATACCAACGCCTTTTTCTCTTGTCCGGTTAAATGCAAAGGCACAATAAGCGGATCTAGATCTGGGTTTTCAATCCCCCCCTGATCATAAAAATTTACCACTTGTTGCAAGGTGGAAAACTGACCATTATGCATATAAGGGGCAGTCAGTGAAATATTTCGTAACGACGGCGTTCGATAACGCCATTTATCTTTCGGGTCTTGCGTGACTTCATAACGCCCCAAATCGCTTACCTTTTGCTCGCTTACCGTAGCAATCAAAGCACTGTCTACCGTGACAAACTGTCCTGGCGCTAACTGAACCCGTTGCTGACTGGGTTTAGACTTAAGAGCCTCTTGATAACCCAAACCGGTGTTATGCCACTGCTCATCGGTAAATAATGCGGCTTGATTTGTTAGGGTATGACAACTCGCACAACGTGCTTTTCCTACAAACAACCGATACCCTTGTTGCGCTAAAGGGGCTAAAACATCCTTCTGGTCGTTAAAAAACCACCGGTCAAAGCGAGAATCAGCCGCGTTCAAGGTACGCTCATAACTGGCAATCGCCATAGCGACCGTTTCCATGCTGACACCCCGCTTAAAAGCGCGTTGAAATAAACCCGCATAATCAGCACTGGCCTTTATTTTTTCAATCACATAACCAATGGAAGGGTTCGCCATTTCATTAGCCGCTAACAACGGCCCCCAAACTTGATTTTCCAAACTGGTTTCGCGGCCGTCATGAAATAACGTGGCATTAAAGGCAACATTAAAAAGACTCGGTGCATTACGCCTGACGGTACGGCCTTCAAAACCAACCGCTGTTTTCAGTTGATTATTAGTGAAGCCCTGCTCAGGAATATGACACATGGCACATGAAAAAGTATTATTTAACGAGAGGCGTCGATCATAAAACAACTTCCGCCCTAACTGTACTTTGTCTTTAGTTAGCGGATTATTAGCGGGTACCGGAATAGCCGGTAACCCTAACGGGGGCTGTTTGACGGTACTGAGTAAGTCAAATGGTTGCCCCATACCGTCAATCAAAGCATCAAATTCTTGTTGAAAAGGTATTTTTTCATTGTCAGCAAATGTCTGAAGTCTTGTCTGGCGCCATAACGCCTCACGCTTTAGAAGACTACCAAAACGCTCACTCTCCTTCGCAACAGCGCTAAGCACCGTTTTAACATCATTGATGACGGTTTCTGGATGTAAAAAGGCCACACTATAGATATTTCTGATCCGTTTGCTTCGATCAATTAAAAAAACCCGTAATTGATGGGAAAAGGTCCCCGTGAATAGCCCCTGTTGATCATAATTCTTTTTTACCGACTGCCCATAGCCATCCAGTATAGGGGCTAACTGATCATCGGACCTTGTCGTTAAAAACTGCCAATCAATCCCCTGCCCCTGAAACCCCTGACTATACTGCTGCATTTTCTCCGGCGTATCGTACTGCGGATTAAAACTCAATGTTAATAACCGTAGCTGTTGGCTAATTTCCGGTGCTTTTGCCAATTGACGTTTTATTTTATGAAAAACGGCTGTGGCTAACGGGCAACCATTAACATCGCCACAAGTCGAATAAATAAAACTCAGTAAAACAAT
>JGI26381J51731_1001487_pt1 | contig 10646 bp, 10 predicted proteins | sample SaaInlV_165m_DNA_3_FD_51731 | JGI IMG/M metagenome (IMG submission 51731) | reverse complement strand
CCAACGTGTATTTTCCGCTAGCCTCCCCTCCAGTTTTTTCATCCAGTAATCGAAATCCTTCTTGAAGGGAGCAGCTTTCCCACCAGCAGTATCTCCTAATAAGCCTGTGATAAGTCCAATAAGAATGTTTCTTTGACTAAAAGGATCTGTCGTTTCCGGAAATTTTTTAGCTAGGTTTTGAAGGAGTTCACCTATGATCTCGGTAGTTGCGTTGGCCTCACGAAAAAGTTTAATTCCCCCCTGCAGTCACCGCCTCGCTGTCTGCACCAAAGTGGTGATCGACCTCGATTACCTGAACGTTTTTTTGAACGAACTCCTCCTGTAAGGTTGTAAAAAAAGGAATGAGTTTAGCATTTGCTGTATCGCATACGATGACTACTTCTATACTATTTCTTAGGTCCCTGATCTCATGTTCCGTGTTGAGTATTCGGATGGAATTGTGGTTTAAAATACTTGTGAGGTAGCTTAAATTCTCATTCAGCCCATTCGGAAGAATGACTGCCGCTTGTTTGTCCATCAATCTCAAGAAAAGAGCTAATGACACCATTGAACCGACTGAATCCGGGTCAATATCACCGCAAAAAAGAAAGTTTTCTTTCTCTCCCACTAACGAGACTGCCCGCTCAAGGTGATCGGCCCAAAGCTCTCCTACAATCGGTTGTTTTAGAAACACAATATTTAAAAAAGTTCGAGATACAGGCCTATGAGGTCAGCAGGCCATGAAATCATGTTAAGGAACTAAAAGTGGAAAGAATTTTTTCTAGTCATTTAAAAAATCATTTTTGTGATTTGTTAATGCTAGCAATCACTACTCAAGAAACTTATTAAAAATATATATCAGTTTTGACCGGGATCCTGGTTAAACATATCTTCATAGTCCTCGTCAAAAATTCCAGAACCATCCGGTCTAATCCAGTCTGTGTCTTCTGAAGTTTCATCGCCTTGACCCAGGTCCGTGAATCCACCTGCTTTTAAAACTTCCGCAGGCAAAGTTGTCTGACCTGTCTTTAAAACATCGGTACTCCCACATGCACAAGCTGACTCGCCCAGCTTAATTTCTGTTTTTTGTGAGAGGACCAATCTCATATCACATGCCTGACAAACATATTCAAGATGGGTCTCCATGAGATCATCGTCTATTAATTGTTCCCGGCATTGGTTACAAAAGATAGGCATGCTAGGAACATAATCAGTGATCATATTTTCTATACGACAACCCCGACACTCTATGAATAAGTCATAAGGTTTTTTGTCATTCATAACCATTAAGCATTCTTGAATGGTGTCTCTTAAGATTTAGTTTCGTCTTTCGACATCCCTTTCATCATATCCGCCATATTACTCATATCACCCATCTTGCTTATATCGACACCCATTTCTGCAAGCTGACCCGAGAAAGGACATTTACCGGCTTTCGGTGCTCCCTCTTCAACGGCCGGAGCCTCCTCTGTTTCCAGTTGTCCCGCTTCAGCCATAATCATCCAGTGTAATGAGTCGATTTGCTCATTTTTTTCAGAGGCATACTTTTCAACTGCTTTTCGCGTTTGTTCGTTGGTTACATGCGGGATCGCCTCCTTGTATTTTTCTAGAGCCCGCTTCTCAAAATCAACTGCTAACTTAAGCGCATCAACTGCATGGGACATATCTTTTCTCCTGCTAAAGTTTGTTCAATTTATAGGGATTTGTTCTTAAAATATACCAAAAGACTGCTTTCTGTACAAGGTTATGGACTCCAGAACTGTCACAAAAATATTTTTTTAATTTTAAGGACCCTGATACCCTGCTTTATTTTTCCCAAACATGACAGTTTACAAATTTCTTTTCTAACTTTATAAATGTACTGCAATTAAAATCAAGGTTAAGGAAATAGTCCTATGAACAAGAGCACAACCAAAGGCAATTCAGGTTCTCCGAAAAAAAAGACCTTACCCAATAAGAGGCCGATGGCGATGGGGAAATGTCCGAAGTCTGCGCCGCGCGCAAGTCGATCTTTAAAACCGAGATGTTGTGATTGGGATGTGGAAGCCGCTTTGCGTATGCTGCAAAACAACCTTGATGANGATATTGCGATGGACTGGAAACAACTNATCGTNTANGGCGAATCGGGTCGAGCCGCCCGAAACTGGAAAGAGTATCATCGTATCGTTGCAGAACTTAAAAAGTTAAAACCTGACCAGACCCTGTGTATCCAGTCTGGGAAACCCGTCTATATTGCCCAGACACACCCGGAAGCACCCAGGGTGATCATTGCCAACAGCAACATTGTCCCGAAGAACCACTCCAGCCAGAAAACATTCGATCAGTTGGATCTCATGGGGCTCACGATGGACGGACAGATGACCGCTGGAAGTTGGAGCTATACAGGACCACAGGGAATTCTTCAGGGAACTTACGAAACCTTCAACGCCTGCGCGCAAAAACATTTTAAAGCGTCCAGTTTGGCAGGTAAATGGATTTTTACAGCTGGACTCGGTCACATGGGGGAAGCGCAGCCGCTTGCGGGAACCATGAATGAAGCCTGTGTGCTTGTAGCCGAGGTCAATGCAGAAGAGGCCCAACAACAGGTCAACGACGGTTATCTTAATTGGGTTACCGACTCATTAGACCAAGCGCTAGAATGGATCGATAAGGGAATTCGTGAGAAAAAACCCATTAGCGTTTGCATTGTCGAAAATGCGGCAACGGTAGCCAGACAACTCCTTAAAAGGAAACGTATTCCTGATATTGTCACAGATCAAACACCAGCGCACAACCTGATGGAATATATCCCGGAAGGGAATAGCTACAAATGGAACTTGTGGTACCGCGATCAAGACCCCGAAGAATATCTTGAACTATCTAAAGCCACCCTCTTAAAGCACGCCCGTGCGCTGATGGCATTTCAGAAAAAAGGTGCCGTGGTTTTTGATTACGGCAATCAGCTTAGAGAACAAGCTGAATACTACGGACTATCCATGCGGAAAAAGGACGAGACATTCATTTACCCTGGAGTTTGTTGAAGAATATATCCGTCCTCTTTTTTGTGAAGGCATCGGATCATTTCGCTGGACTGTGCTCTCTGGATTAAAAAAAGACCTGCTCACTATCGATAAGGCTTTGGTCAACGCATTTCCAAAAAAATATGCTCTCAAACGCTGGATCGAAAAAGCACAACATCAAGTAAATATTCTTGGGCTACCGACCCGGGTCTGCTGGCTCGGCTATGAAGAGCGTACCAAAATGGGACTTATCATCAACCAACTCGTAAAGTCAGGGAAAGTGGCAGCGCCCATTGCCATTGGACGCGACCATGTGGACTGCGGCAGCATGGCCGCACCCTCAAGGGAAACTAAAAACATGCTTGATGGAAGTGACGCCGTGGCCGACTGGCCCCTACTCAATTTTTCGCTCAATGCTGTTTCGGGAGCAAGCTGGGTCAGTTTTCACCAAGGCAGTGGAGCAGGTATTGGAAACTCATTACACACAGGGATGGTGATTGTTGCGGATGGGACACGAGATAAAGAAAGACGCTTGAAGCGCGTTTTAACCAATGATCCTGGGTTGGGTATTGCTCGATATGCGGATGCAGGCTATAAGGCCGCCAGGAAATTTGCCTCTTCAAACAAAATCAACCTTCCAAAAAAATAAAAAACCCTTGGAGGAATTCCTCCAAGGGCGATATCCTTCATCCGGCTAAAACCTAAACAATCGCCAAAAAACCACAAGCCTCATAGCAGGCATTGCAGTTAATACACAAATCCATATCAATATGAGCGGCAACCTTCCGGGTACCACCGGTAATAGCTCCTGTAGGACATGGTTTAATGCATTTACCGCAGGCCACACAATCATCTTCCTTAACGACATATTTGTATAATCCGGTGCAACGTGCAGCATCACAGGTCTGATCTACAATGTGGCGCTCATATTCGGCCCTAAAATATTTTATCCCAGTCAATACTGCCTTGACGGCTGTCTCACCCAAGCCACAAAGTGCGGTCACGTTAATCTCTTCACACAGTGATTGGAGTTTATCCAAGTCTTCTAATTTACCTCGCCCCTCTGAGATGTCATCGAGCTTGTTTTTAATCAAAGTCAGTCCTATACGACAGGGAGTACACTTGCCACAGGTTTCAGCTTCGTTAAACCCAATCGAAAATTTAGCCAAATCAATAACACATGCTGACTCATCATAAGCGGCGAAACTAGCCTGCCCCATCAGAACACCAGCATCCAGAAGGCTCTCATAATCAAGGGGGGTATCAGCTTTTGACGGGGGTAGAAATCCTCCAGTAACGCCACCGGCATGAATAACCTTTAGTTCTTTCTTCTTGGAAATACCCCCACAAACATCCTCGATAACTTCATGAAAAGTGGTGCTCATATCGAACTCCATGAGACCGTTGTATTTGATATTTCCAGAAAGAGCCCACACCTTTGTTCCCTTGGCATTGTCATTGCCCATCGACGAATACCAACTGGCTCCTTTTTTCAAAATTGCAGGAACAGTAGCCCAAGTCTCGGCATTATTGAGCAAGGTAGGTTTGCCCCATAATCCTTTTTCCGATGAATGGGGCGGTTGGGCTTTTGGGAAAGGTCGTTTCCCCTCAACTGAGGCCATAAGAGCGGTTGACTCACCCCCTATGAATGCTTCCATACCTTCATGAACATAAATATCAAAGCTAAAATCAGTGCCACCAATATTTTTCCCTAGTAGACCTCGCTCCCTCGCCTGCTCCAGCGCCATGTTCAAACGTCTGACTGCAATCTGATAATCAGACCGTGTATAAATTATTCCTTCCGTGGCTTGAATCGCATAAGCACCAATGATCAAACCCTCAATTACCTGATGCGGACAACCTTCCATGATACTGCGGTCCATATAGGACGCCGGATTCCCTTCATCACCGTTGACCATGATGTAGCGTGTACCAAGATCATCGGTTGGTGCATTGGCGGCCTTTTTCCACTTGTGACCGGTAACAAAACCACCCCCACCCTTGCCACGCAATCCCGAAGAAATGATATCTTCAATTATGTCAGAGGGTTTCATTTGGAGAGCTTTTTTAAGGCCCTCATAACCCCCAACTTCTAGGTACTCATCGATACTTTCCGGATCTATCCTGCCGCCAAATTCAAGGGCAACCCGTTTTTGTTTCTTGAGGTTTTCATAGTAGTCATCCTTGGCTGCTGCTTTTTTGAATACCTTGCCACCAATAACATGGTCTTTAAGTATTTTTACTACCATCTCCGGTTTAACTTTTTCATAGGTCACAGGATCCTGACCCGGAACATAGACATCTACCAACACGTCTTTACTACAATAGCCTCGGCAGCCCACCTGTCCCATGCTGCAACCTCCAGCCCCTAACTCAGCATTGGCTTGAAGTTCTTTGATCTGTTTCTCAAATTCCTGATGCACCAACTCAGCCCCTTCTGCTATACCGCTGAGACTCTTGCAGATGGTAATTTTTACCGTTCCCTTGCTTTGTCCGGTAGCTTGTTCTTTTGTTTCCACCGCTTCCATTATAATGCTCTCCCGAAAATCCTAAAAAATCTATATAAACCAACTGGGACATCAGTCTCTTCACAAACTGGGCTTAGTCAGTCACGGCACTAATAAAGAAGTACCGAGTATGTATAAAGCTCTCACGAAAACCAGAAAATTTCTAGCGATTCTAGTAAGCCCCAAGCAAAATGTCAATCTCTCATCATCAACAAAACAGGTTAAGAAGCTTTAACCATCCTCTTCAAACAATACATCTACCACCACCCATTTCCCGAGTTTTTTAGAAAAACCAATATAAATCAAGTGAATAAAAGGACCTTCTTAAGATTAAGCACAAAATCATGTTTTTTAAATTTCTGAAAAATCAAAGAAAACCTAGGTCGCCCATGAAAACTATTCTGCGAATAATTACTGCAAACCCATTGACTCCTCGAGGTAAACACTTTTCGATTGATTGAGCTTCGACTAATCTATAAAATTTCCATTCATGCATGCTTCTGACACAAACACTATACAGTGGGACAATTCATGATCAAAACGACTATAAAAAACGAACCGCTATTGACACACAAAACAGAATGTTTAATCCTATTTTGCATCGAAGAAAAAAAGCCGTCAGGGAAACTTGCCGAACTAGACACTAAGCTTAAGGGGATTCTTAGCTCATCTTTTAAAAATAAACGCTTCGAGGGAAAACTCAACCAAACCCTGTTGTGCAATGTCGTAAAGCCAATGCGAGCCGATCACCTGCTTTTAGTGGGACTCGGCGAAGGGCAGGTTGTAACCGCGGATAAGTTACGTCAGGCAGCTGGCAGCGCAGCAAAACTTGCAGAAAAATCAAAATTTAAAACTATCTCTTTTTGCATCCCAGCAGACAACTCTGCCAAGGATGTGTATGCGGGACTGGATCAATCCAAAGATAACTTTTCCCAAACAGTGGTGGAGGGTAGCCTGCTTTCCCTGTACCGCTTTGATGAATACAAACAACCTGCAAAAGAAAAACCTGGCCGAATCAATCAGATTACTTTGCTGGCCCATGCAAAGTCTCAAGTCTCTTCCATTCGGTCTGCCGTCTCAAGAGGTCGTAAGCTAGCTTCAGCGGTAGCAACCTCGCGTGATCTCATTTCACAACCAAGCAACACGGCAACCCCATCTTATCTTGCAGGAAGGGCAAAAGAGCTGGCTAAATCATTTGGAATGAGCTGTAAAGTCCTATCCACTCGTGATATGAAGCAACTTGGGATGGGTGCTCTTTTAGGGGTTTCCAAAGGTTCCGAGGAGCCTCCCGCCTTCATCATTCTGGAACATCATGGAGGAACTAAAAACGATCCACCAATAGTCATCGTCGGCAAAGGCATTACCTTCGATACTGGAGGAATTTCCTTGAAACCTCCTGGGAATATGGACGAAATGAAAATGGATATGTCCGGCGGATCGATAACTCTAGGCACCTTGAGTGCTGCTGCGGCTTTAAAAATTCCACTGAATATTGTAGGACTTGTCCCTGCCAGTGAAAACATGCCAAGCGGCACCGCCATCAAACCTGGAGATATTTTGAAAAGTATGTCCGGGAAAACCATCGAGGTGTTGAACACAGATGCCGAAGGCAGGCTAGTCCTTGCTGACGCCCTCACCTACGCCGCAAAATATAAGCCAAAAGCAGTCATCAACTTAGCAACACTTACCGGAGCTGTGATCGTAGCTCTAGGACATCAGGCCGCTGCTGTCCTAGGAAACAATGACGAACTCGCAGCGCGCCTGCAACAGTGCGGGGAAGTAACCGGTGAAAGGTTGTGGCCTCTTCCTATATGGCCCGAACATGAAAAAGCCGTAAAAAGCGACATTGCCGATCTTAAAAATATCGCTTCACCGGGAGTCGGTGCGGGAACAATTACAGCGGGCGCCTTCCTGAAAGCATTTGTGGGAGATTTCCCCTGGTGTCACCTTGATATTGCCGGAACTTCATGGTCTGGTGAAGAGAGACCTTACACCCCAAAAGGTGCATCCGGGTTCGGCGTAAGACTACTAATTCGATTTCTGGAACAGGAAGCAAAAAATGTTCAGAGTTCCTAAATACGATGAATCAATTCATTCTCTTACCGCCCTTCTTAGCATGAAGATAAGGTTTAAGTCTTATTTTGATTTACCTGTAGCCGTTCAATTTTACAAAAATGACAAATAACATCATCATCTTCATTCACCTGATGGCTGCCGCGATCGCCATCGGCAGCATGGTATTTTCGGTAATTCTGTTACTGCCATCCATAGAGAAGGTNTCTGCGCAACAAGAATCAGAAGAGTTTTCTACCCCTTATAAATCAGTGGAACTACTCGCGCCTACTGTTTTTACCTGCTTGCTCATACTTATTGGAACAGGAGTTTATTATCTACTAGAAAATTATACCGGACAGGTGGGGTTAAAACCTGGCTATTACAACCTCTTCGGCCTGAAACTGATCTGCGTGGTCATTGCTTTTTTTTTAAGTGTCTACCAGACATTCAACCTGCGAGCTCGAATTGCTAACCTAGACCTATCGCCAGAAAACCGAAAAATTGTCCCAAAAACGATCCAACAAATTAAAAAGACGACGGTTCTCGTCCTAATTATATTTTCTCTCGCTGTCTTTTTTGGAATTTGGCTAGCCAGGTTCTAAGAAAATCAAAAAACCAAAGAATTGTTTTATTCTGANTATTTGGTTACTATAGTAGAAAAATGCGGAGGCCTTCTTGAACAACATGAATCCNATCCAAGAACAAAATTCAACNNCCCANNCGATTACAAAAAGTTCTGTTTCAGGCGATGAATCCCCATCGGTGCAAGAGGAAACCCCTTTAGAGAAACATCCTGATGAAAAAACAATTGATTTGAACGAATTGTTTCCAGATGCTGATACAGATCTCAACAACTTATTCCCCGATGATGAGGTAAAGCATCTCCTTAAAAATATCATAAAAAACAAAAAAGATATGGGCTTGATAAAAGAACGTCTCGCCACCGAAAACAAAACACCCAAAGAAAGCAAAGAGGGTGAAAACACCGAGGATTCATCGGAACCTGATAGCTAAAGAAGGCACTCAAACAGACCAGATCCGAACCATCTATATAAGTTTCCCGCGATAATAGCCTACCCATCCAAAATTTTAACTAGTAATAGCGCTGAACGCATTACGTAGCATTATCTTTCTGTTGCCGTTTTAGCCTGTGAATCATTGGAGAAATGTTATCGTAACCTAGTGGGTATCCGGCTTTGTCAAAGGTCGCCTTTGCCTGCAGGAATGCCTCCAAAGCCCTCGAAAACTGCTCGGTCTTTAAAAAATAATGACCCTGGATTTCGTATATTTTTGCTTTGGCAATATGTGGCTTGGCGTCTCTAACTTGCATGACCGCCTTACCAAACCATTCGCCCGCCTTATCGAAATCCGAGAGCTCCATATAAAACTCGCCAATCTTTTTCATTGCCCGCCCCTCACCGATTTTATCCTGTAGCTTTTGGTGATACTCAACGGCTGACAGATAGGCATTTTTTGTTGCCTTTGACTTATGAGCAAATTTGTAAATATCACCTATTGACTCATAGGTTCTGGCGGCGCGCTTAAAGTTTTTTCGTTCTTCAAACAACGCGATGGCTTTTTTGTAATTTTCTACTGCCTTATCGAATTCGTGGTAGAAAAAATTTTGGGAAGCTATTTGGATGAACCGGTCAGCTTCATCCTTGGCATCAATGGGTGGGGTAATTGCTCCGTTGGGTTCCTCATAAAAAAACTTATCTAGACCAACCCTGAAAAGCAAACCAAAAACAATAATCAAGCTAACGATGAGGGCAATCTGTCCCTTGGACTGTAGTTTTTGCAGCATGACGCTCTCTGTAGATTATAGAACGTGCTCTTTGAGTGATAACCGCATTCGAGAGGGCTAAATTACTTGCACACGAAGTCCTCTCTGAACAAAACGGAATGGAATTACCTGACCCTTGAGACGAACCAACTCCAAAACAACTGACTCTCTTTTTTTAGACGGCACCATGAAAGCAATGCACCCTCCTCCACCTGCGCCGCATACTTTGGCAGCCTGCGCCCCTTTTTTCATTGCACCTGCGACAAGTCTATCAATGTGTGGAGTGCTAATGGTTGGCGCTAATGCTTTTCGTGCTTCCCACTCACGGGCAAACAGGGCAGTCACCTTTTTCATCTGCCCTAAGGTTAATGCTTTATCCATCTCTCTTGCTATCTGCGCTATTTTTTTTAATTTCTCCGTAACTGCGCGATCCTTATCCAAAACCTTCTTCATGACTTCCCAGTTGTTAATACCAGACCGCCTTGGGTTTCCGGTATAACACAAAACCATACTCTCGCTAAATTTTTGTAAGGAAACGGGCAAGGCAACCGAATCCACACCATCAAACCCTGGTCGTACCGAGCGTACCCCTCCATATAAGGGGGGGAAATAATCCTGCCAACCAGTAGGAACTGAAATGACTTGAGTCTCAATATTCATTGCCGCTTCCAGCATCTGTTTTTTACCGAGACCTTTTTTTGTAAATGTATTGAGCGCACCATGTAAAGCTATATTCAAAGCTGACGACCCACCAATTCCAGAGCCAGGTGGCGCCTGACTGGATGTCACAATATTCAAGCCTTTTTTCGGTTGATAATATTTCAGGGTTTTTAAAATGAGGTCTAAGGGGTGGCTCTCGGGCAAAGATGCAATCGAGTTGTATCTGGCTTGACATTGAAGATCTTTCGATTTAACAAAAATCTTCCGATCATTCCTTGGAGTTAACTCGACCGTAGCATAAAGATTAATAGCCGCATTGAGTGTGGGAGGATTCCCAAATTGAAGGTAGAGAGGCCATATATCCAAGGTCCCTCCTGCCAAATCGATTCGAGTAGGCGCGGTGCTTTTAATCATACTATCAAATTCAGGACGCCTGAAAAAGGAAGTCTTAAGTGAATGGTGGGTAGAAAAAAAGATCCACCCTGTCCGTCAAACTCTCCATAGGTTGCCGAGGTTGTCAGGCATTAATCTTTATTATAATTTCCCAGGCGTTTTCGAATCTTGTTCTATCTCGTTTATTTTATCTGTCAACTTCTGAACTAAGACCTCATAGGAATCCCTGCGGATAATTTTAGTGAACTGAGAGCGGTAATTGCGAATCAT
>JGI26381J51731_1001474_pt1 | contig 10695 bp, 3 predicted proteins | sample SaaInlV_165m_DNA_3_FD_51731 | JGI IMG/M metagenome (IMG submission 51731) | reverse complement strand
GTGCGGCTGATGCCGTATAAGAAACTTTATTTACTGTAGTAGATACTGTCATTTATCTCTCCTGTTTTTTCATTGTATCATATTAATTATGGTTATGAAAGAATATTACTCCATTCCTTTTTTCATCATCTTATATGCTGGGTAAAGTTTATCATTAGTGAAGTCGTCAGGATCTCCTTGAGCAAGACCCTCCAGAAACTGCCTTGCAACTAGATTTCCTGTATCGAAATATAATCTTGCAGCCATAAACTTCAAATATATCTTTTGCTCTTTGTCTGAAGATAAATACTGTTTAGTCCATGCAGAAGCTGTACCTTTTTTGACAATTGCCTGAACCTTGCTCTTTATCTCTCTCCCTTCTGTAGTTGCTATAGCTTCAATCTCATCATCATTTAGATCTTGCTCTGTTAGACCCTTAATGATTGCAGCCTCTATCAGAACACGCTTTCTGGCTTTCTGTACTTCTATTTCATTACCTATAGCAAACGGAAGGTCTCTTGAGTCATACTCCTTGATTAGCCTATCTGAAATACNGCTTAATACAAAGATTTCATCATCTTCTGGCACAATGTCCTTTGGTGTAGTCAGATCTACGAGGGGATTATCCTTTAAGAATATCGAACCTCCCAAATTTTTCCATAACCAATTATAAAATTCTGCATCTCCCATCCCTGCCTTAAACTTGTCCTCTCCAACAATATGTCCTCCTGTTAATGAATCTATAGGATTTTCGTTATTGATGAAATAACTCATAACATTAGTAATTACTTTAATTGCTGGCGTAAATGCTGGCACTTCTCCGCCCATATACGACCCAACATCTGACTTCTGATCTGTGGTAATTCCGAAAGACTGCTGTAGTAGTTTGTGAGTAATTCCACCCAATAACCTAGATGTTTCATCTACTGGCTTAACTAATACTTTTGCCTTGTAAATTGGAGATCCATCTTCTTTAGTGCCTATACGATTAAGACCTAACGGGATTACAATGTAATTTGCCTTTACTCTTTCAGGAACCATTGACATTATAGTGGCATTTATTTTTGCCTCTTCTAGCGACTGCCCTTTGAAGACATATCCCTGCCCCATTGCGAACATTACTACTTTTGGTATAACTCCTGACATAATTGCATGATATGACCACTCTCCATATCTTCCTTTTGCAGCTTCCCAATCACCCCTATAACCCTCTTTCATTGCATTAGAAAATAAGAATAAATTGTTGTAGGCTACTGCCGCCCCACCTCGTACAAGATGAGCAGGAGATCCAGCCTGTGTTCGGATGATGTTTATCCTCTCCTCTGCTGGCATATCTGGGAAATGTTTTTCAAGATACCGATCTGCCACAACTTTGGTTGCGGTTTCCATTACAGCATTTAGATCGTGCATGCTGCCAAACAGAGCGTTGAATGGGTGTTTAATTACCTCATTCCACTCTTTACTTTCTGCGCCATGAAATCTGTGCATTAATCCTGATAGTGGATCTTTACCCTCATGCTCTCCCCAAGGTTCTGCTACTGAGATCAGTGACATCTCCTTGCGCATCTTATCCACTCTTGCGCTACCCTTTCCGCTGACTCTCCTAACACCCTCTGGTACTCCATAAGTGAGAGTCTGCAAAAACATACTCACATCTTTGTAATACGGGATCATGTCTCTTTTTCGGCTAGGAAGATTCATTACCAGTCTATGAATATCCATAAGAGGATTTCTTACAAGAATAAACCCAGGGTTTGCAATCGTATACACCTCTCGAAAGTAGTTATTTACTCTCGATACCTGCTGTAAAACCTTGACCAGCTCTNTTGGGTTGTTTTTAAATGCCATTGCAGTAAACTTATCTACATAATAGCCCTTTACCTTGCCTTTACGCATAACTGTAATCAGTCCCAACTCTGGATCTTGCGGCTTTATTGGTCTTCTGATTTTCACTCCTGACTCTAGCAATACTAGCTCTGTTTTGGCTTTCTGTATGCTTGCTTCTCTAGGCGCATCTATGCCTGACTTACGAACTCTAACTAGATTATCAACTGCCGATCTTTTGGCTTCATTCTTGAGTAGCCCAGAAATTAGAGCCATATCACTTTCTATCGTTGCTAGGAGTGGACTCTCTTGAGTCTTGAATGTGCCAACCTGTCCAAACAGAGTTAATCCAGACCCTTTGCCCTGAGTGCTATCAATATATTCAATAACATTAACCGTTGCATAGTACTTATTTTCTAGGATCTTCTGCTTTAACTCTTCACCCAAAGCATCTGTACCCTCAAGATAGCTAAGTATCGTGTCATTCCTAAGAACCCAATACTCATCCACCAAATCTTTTAGTTCTGGGTGCTTTANATTGAGTTCCTGCAAAAACCTAGATGCTTGTTCTAGGGTCACGCCTCTTGTATTAATCAGGTTAAGTCTATCTCCTTTAACAATACGCTGGTACATCAGATACTCACCAAACTCTTTAGGTGTAGCACCCTTCATTCTTGCAGGAGTCATAATCCTCGCACCAATCTTATCTAAATATAACTCGACAATAGAGTTCTTGTATAGCATATCTCTATACTTATAAATTGGATTATCTTTTGGAGAAACATCGACACCANTCTTCTTGGCAAACTTCGTTCCTTGTATTATTCCATGAGCCTCATCAATTAACGACCATGACATATAATCAGCCACTCTAGCATCTTTAGCTTGATTGGCTCGTATATCTGCCGCCTCATCAAAATCACCCCTTATTTTCCTGCGTAGATTTGCACCAGAACTTCCATGAAGTGCGATCTCCTCTTGAATCATTCTGTAGTTCTTGAGGAATCTCTGATTGTTCTCAATAAACTCCATGAACCCGTCAAACGCTTTTGGAGCAACCTCTTTGGCAAGTCTGGGATTCACCATAAACGCACTCATAAAGTCTGCATACAATTCCGCTGAACTATTCCGATATGTCAAATACTTAGAATCCGCAGCACTCTCATCAAATGGTCTCCACTCTTTAGATAAGTTGTATAACTCTTGATGGATCTCATCCTTGACCAACAGCCCTCTACGATGAGCTTCTGCCATAAATAACTCTTCGTACTTCTTGGACACCTCTGCATCAGTTATTTTCTTATCTTGCCCTCTATTCTCTCCACGATCTATAATATCCTGAATCTCCTGTGGGATCTTCTTGTGTGCTAGTGTGCGAAGGATCTCTTTCTTCTGCTTGCGATTCAGGCTTGCAATAAACTCATAGATTGCTGGATCTGCTTCCGCTCTTCCAACAACTCCTGTAAAGATATCTTTAATCTGTTGAGGAGTAATACCTAACTCTTTCTGAATTTCAGTGTCATTAGATAATGCGTCTAACTCATCCTGTAGCACCCTCCTTGCTTTCTCTCTCAACCTACTCTTCTCTACCGAAGAAAGAGGAATCTCACCATGTGGTCGCCCAGCATGATATTTTTCAAGATGTCCTTTTAGCGAAATAAGCCTCCCAATGATATTAGTTTTCTCTCCTGTGACTAACTCATGCCTTATAGTAGGATCCACAATGTGACCAATCTCATGCGCTAATGTTCTAGTTAACTGCGCTGGATCTTTACCTAACTCAGCAGCAATGACTATGCCATCTGTTGTTCTACCAATTGCAGCCTTACCTCTTACACCTTCTCCGAGATACTTAGCAACACTAGGCATATCGCCATTCAGTACACCTTCTGCAATTGCCACAATATCAGGTAGCGATAAGTCTACTGCACCATGCTCAGGATCAGAATGGTGATAGTTTCTGCTCTCTACTATATCTGCAACTCCTTCTCCTTTTGTGATCTTATGTAATACTTTGGCGTTCTCAGGAACAATAATTGCCGAAAGTTCCCCTTCTCCTTCACCTATATTTTTATAGAAGATTGAGTCTATCCCATGATCAGTAAGCGTTTGCATGAGGTCTTTGCTCTGCGTTTCAGATCTATTTATTCTAACTAGCTCTGCCTCTGTTATTACTCCCATTCTATGAAGTGCTGATGCTATTGCCGCAGGAGATTCAGCATTATTTAAGTCTGCCTCTTCATGAATAATACTTCCTTTCTTGTTCGCTAAAGGACTTGATACTTTAACCAGAACCTTATATGGTGTTCTGCTTGCCTTTCTTTTAAGAATTTCTCCAACCTGAGAGTTGTCCCCAACATGAAGAAGAGCATTAAATCCTTTCTCCATATTCACTAGATTTGGATTATTGGATGCGTGTTCTGCTAGGAAATAATATTCACCTAATTTCCCCTCCTGCATAGCCTTCATGTCTGGAGCCTCAATCTTCCTTACAGGAGCGTTTGGATTTCCTATCTCTCCGATAGTCTCTAGGTATTCTGTGTCATGAAATCCTGTTTTAACTCTTTTCTCTAACGACCTCTCTTGAGCTTTTATAATGTCCTTTTTTTTCTGTGCCACTATTTCTTCAGAAACTGCCTGCTCCAGTCTTTTTATTGATTCAGTAATTTGCTCTTTCCCGAATATACCCTCTGTCGCATTATATAACAGATCTCTAACTTCTTTTCCTGCCTCTGGAGATAACTTATCTACCATCTCCCCAAGATCTTCAACCTCTAAGCGTGATGCCAATATAGCGGAGTCTACATCTGACACATCTTCCTTTACCTTTTCAACCTTAAACCCCTCTATACCCTCTGCGACCTCCAGTATGCTTCTTTGGTCGTTCTTTACAATCTCTTGTATCTTTGCAGGATCTACAGCTCCACGCACCTCCACAAGCCTTAGCGTACCATTCTCCATTGGCTCGAATATAACTTCCGACCTACGATTAATTGCTACACCATTCTCAGTTCCACTCTGCTGGATAATGTACTTACGCACAATTCTCCCACTCACCTCTTCTAGCCTATTTGTAGATAAAGTAGTTACTTTTCCATCTGTTTCTACCGTTCCTGTAGACCGTGCGTGATGCGTTCTCAACGAGAGAATCATGTCTCTGACCATATCAGGGATCATGTAGACTTCTTTTCCATCAACGATATGTGGTGCTTCTGCTAACTGATCCACAATTTCTTTAGCCATAGTGGGGTGTAGTTCTGCATAACGAGTAATAACCTCATGCGGAACGCCAAACTGCTTTTGGATCTTAGTTAGTCTTCGCTTGATATAGGTTTCACTCTTATTCAAACTTCCCTTTACCTTTCGTCTAGCTGATGCAGTCATTGAGTGCATTAGCCTAAAGCTACCGAGGAACATTACTGAGTCAATTAGTGATTGCTGATCTACAATCCACGGCATATCTGCACCTTGATCTTTATATTTTCCCCATAAATGCTCGCTCTGAGCTAGAGTCACGCCTTGAGCTACAAATTCTACTGTTGGAGATGCAATACCTCTGCTCATCTTAGTGAGACCAGGAATCATCTCTGATAGCGACTTTGCTCCACCTCCTATCTTTGCGGTAAGGAATCCGATAACTGCTTGCGCACCAAACTCCTTAACTGCACCAATAAAAACATCCATTCCGTCAAGATTTGTCTCGTATGCTAGAGACTCTAAAATATCATCTAGCACGGAAGTTACAGCCCCATGTGTGGCAAGGCTCATTGTCCAGCATCCAGTAGAAAATGCTGCTGCCTCTACTACCCCACCTGCAAGTGGCCCTGCTGCTGCTGTTGCTGCTGATGCTGCTGGAACCGCTGCTCCTGCCGCAATTCCTCCACCTAAAGCACATGAGCTGCTGTATACAGGAAAGTCTAAGCCAAATGTTGCCGCACTTGTTCCAAGCCTCTCATACCAATTCTGATCTCCGAGTGATTCAGCCTTCTTATAAAAGTCCTGAACCATAAGCCCGCACTTACTTTTATCTTTAGCACATTCTTCGATCAATCCTACCTTTCCAAGAATAGACGATTGATATGCGAGCTTGCTCATCTCATCAAAAGATAAATCAACCAACTCTCCCTCACCTTCAACAATCTTTCCATCTTGCACATAATGCTCTTTTCCTGTGCTAACCATAGCCTGAATTGCTAAAGCATTGAGATATGTATCATCATTCATTGGAGCATATTTAGGAGTTTCTGAAAATACAGGCTCTTCATCCTCCCATCCAACTACATCAATTCTCTGCATTGGATCTGCCTCTTCATCAGGCATCATCTCAATATCTGAGTTCTTTAATTGAGCGTTAGTATTGATCGGAGACATAGCTTGCCGCACTGTATCGAAGTCTTGATCTGTAGCAATTCCTACCGATACTGCATTAATAGCACTCTCATTGTCTTCAAAGATCTCAATCAATCGCTCTTGAGCCTCTTCTGGATCCATCGACTTTAGGATTTCATACTTCTCTCTTGCACCTTCCCTCTCTTCCCAAGGTGCTGACTGCACACTAGATGCTAACTGTCTTTGCGCTCTCTGCCCATCCTCAAATAGAATTTCATGCTTGGGGAATGGTGTTGTTCCATCGTTCACTGGAGGAACATCAAAATCTACTATAGCGTTCTTTCCATCAATCTTTACAGGTGATGCTCCTGTCTTCTGAATAGGAGTAATTGAGTCATAATCATGCTCTAAATCAGCACTTATTTTTCCAGCATCATTATCAAGATCAATCTTTGGAGCAATTCCAGAAAGCTCTCTATTTTGCTTCATTCTGTAGGCATTAATCTCACTTTGCCCATACCCCATATCCATCAGGGATTTGTCTGTAAATTCTGTCATTTTGTCAGCCTTGCTCGTAAATGAGCAATCGGTTCTCTTCCATTCAACCAGCCAGTAGGTGCATTTTGGGGGTCATCAAATATTATCATCTTCTTGTCAGTGCCGTACATTTCCGATGCGACATCATTCCAATACATATTCCTAGCTGCACTTATAGGCATATTGTCATATTGATACTTCAAAATACTGCCATTCTGAAGCTCAATCTCATCTCGATACCCAGACTTCCAATTACTCGCTACATTATTGACTGCTTCAATAGCTGATATTCTTGATGGGACAGAAGTTGCAGGTGGTGGAGATGAATAACTAACTCCATCAATAAAGCTGTTTATCATCCTATCGCCTATATATTTATTATTCTCAGTTCCACTTATAACTCTTCCATCAGAGCCTATTGCTGGCGCATCCAATAAGTCTATCCATGCACTTCCGCTCTTATCAGCACCCAATCTTGCATCCCTTACCCCGTCCCATTCAACCATTCTTTGATCTACCTGAGCCTGTATTTCTGCCTTTGTCTGCTCGCTTTCATTCATTAGGCTCATCAACATTGCCTGTACATCATCCTTGCCCATTCCTGCGAAATCTACAGTTTCTCCCTTTCTCTCTGCATAGAGCTTTAACTTTAATCGTGACTCAACTACCGTGTTTAATCTGTCAATATGCTTCCCTAATGGAGAGGTCTTTCCAAAGTAGTTTTTTAGCATTTGCTCTACACCACTATAATGCGTATCACTGAGCTTATCCACATTCTGAATTAAATAATCCTGAACCTCTACGATAGTTCCTGTTGGATCTCTTCGATACTTCTCCGAAAGATTTGGTATCGCCTCTCCTCGCATAATCTTTGAGTTGGCTACCCTGTAATCAGATACATTTTCTTTAGGTTGAACGCCTGAAGTAGTCCGATCCTTAACTCTGGATCTAAAATATTTATATTGTACTGTACCAATAAAGTGAGGATTTGCCGCTACTGCCGAATCTATATCCTTGAGGGTTAATTGCTCAATATTATTCTGTAGTGTATTTGAAGTATCTGTATTCGCCTCATTAATCAGTCTCTTTATAACTACCTCTTTCTGACCTCTTCTATCTTTGAGGTGGGTAACAACAGAGGTTCTTTCCTCTAAAGATAGTCCTTGCAATGCTAGGTCATCATTTATACGAACTTGCGTTAGATACTTCTGGTCTAAAAGTTTCTCAATTGCATTATCATACTGTTCAATTGTAACATTTGATTCTGGCACATCTGGGTTAGCACCGCCAAACAAACTCGTTAGCGTATAATGTTCCACAAAAGCTCTATCATTACTCTTAATTTGAGTGTCTGAGAGAGGTATTCCATATTGACTTCTTGAGTAGAGATGCCGATAATACTCAAGGTAGTTTTCCGCAGCACTCTCCGTATCTGTAGTAAGGGATGATCGGTATAAATTTCCTGATACTATACTCCTTTCCGACTGCTGAATACTTACCCTTCGTGTGTAACCTTTATTTAATACTTTACCTGATAGCTCTCCAAATTTTGATGCTGACCATGCAGAAAATATAGCACTGTCTTTTCCATTAAGCGAATCAACATTACTTCTATATTGTGGATCATCTTCCATTGCTCTGAATGCGGCATACATACTCTTCTCATAGTCTTCTGGAATCCACGGAGTCTCATAATTTCCATTCTCATCAACAATGCCTGTGCCGCCATTAATTACTGCCGCATGTACAGCAGTTGCAGTTGCTTCCCACAATGCCTTTGAGTAGCTCAGATTTATTGAACTCTGCTCGTCTTCCAATGAGTCGTCAATCTCCTGATGCAACTTATGGACTTGTGCGCCAATCTTAGTAATTGCCTGACCCATCTGCATTGCTGCACGACCTGATGCACCTGCTTGATTTATATACGAAATACTACCGCCTTGTACTCTAGCAGCACCAATTTTTGTCCTACCTCTTGATCTAATTACTGAAGCCATAAGTTATCCCTTTATGTTTTTACTGCCATACCAGCACTGTAAACACCCATTGCGCTACTTGCTCCAGATAATAGCGAAGTGGTTGCTTGGTACTGACTTGCTAATTGCTTATCTGATCCTGCTTGCCATAATAGCCAAGCATTTTTCTGGCCTTCTCTGAGGATATGAGTCTTATCCTCTTCAAGATCATTAATTGTCTTCATCATATTAGTGACAGGCGATCCAACGCCTACCGATGCTCCAGAGCCACCCCATTGTGCCATTTGCGTATGGAGCTGTTCAAGCATTTGGCGTTGCAATACCTTGGCTTCATAATGGCTTCTTTGTAGCTCTTGACCATACTGTATCTGCCCTTGCTTATAGGCTGCATTACCTGCTTCTGTAGCTCCTCTAGCTCCAATAATGCCACCTGCTACTGCTAGTCCTGCTCCTGCTGCTGCTAGTCCTGCTCCCATCTAATCCACCGTATTCAGCGTACCATGAATTCCTAGAATCGTCATTGGTAGTGGCTGCTCCTGTTTAACTTCAATATATCCATCTCTATCCCAGCCAAGATTAGTTACCTTGACATCTCCAGAGAAGAGTCCTAAACCTTCATCCATCGCATCTGCTGATGTTCTAAATGACATTGAATCTCCATTAATCGTAACTCCTGTAGAGTTCAGTAATCTTACTTGAACTTCATTCCATCTCTTTTTACGACCTTGTGCTTTACCTGCCTGAGACCCTACCTCTGCTCTCATTGTCTTTAATGTAGAAGTATAGCTTAATCCTANCTCCACATTAACATTTCCCCAAGAATCTGGTATAGATGGTGTTACTGCGCCACCATTAACAACTTGATCTGGAAATACTGCACCATTAACAACAACCTTAACTGTCTCACCCTCTAAATGAGATAGTCCTGAGATAGTTGCCGATGCGCCAGATACTGTACCTGTTAAACCAGAATCTACATTAATCTCTGGGTCAAGATATTCTACATACTTCTTTGTTACCCCACCGATAGTTCGACTTATTAATAGCCAAACTTGATCTGATGTTGCAGTTGTTATTACTGTTACACTTTCAACTTTAGAGTCTGCTCCTCCAATACTATGTCGTGACCAAGCTACAACATCTTCTGGTCGCTCATAAGTCATACTTAGCAACTTACCATCTGCCGTACACGCCCAAACAATAGAGTCTGGCTCTTGCTGATACTCTGCATCTTGCAGATAACCTTCCGTAATATGCTCCGATAGAAGTGTCATATCAGGTGCGATATAAGCATCATTCTGGAAATTATACCCAAACTCTCTTAACTTTCTTCTAGCTCTTTGGACGAAAAGAATTGAGCTACCTACCTGTATAGGAGGTGCAGTCCAACTACCGTAAGTAGTCTGCTGAGTGATCATTATATTAGATGGAGTAAGCGGCTCACCTGATGGTCTTCCTATCTTAAATTCACCACCTGCCGTACCCACAATTAAATCTCTACTAGGCTGTAACCATCTGATTACATTGACTCTATTCGTTGCAATAGCATATTCCATTGACTGATCATCAAGACCTGTGCCTTGATCGAAGTTCTCATAGTCTGCTGTTTGTGACCCCCAGATTGTCTGAGGATTAGCGGAAGTTCCTGCAAAGAACAGTCTCTGCTCATAGAATGATACTGTTCTAGGGTAGCCATTAGTGGCATCCCAAGGAGAAGTTCCTGCCCATGTAAATGTAGGCGTAGCTAGAGTCCAACTTGTATGACCTGTACGACTTAACTTTCTCGGTGCGTGATTGCTATGACATATATACATAACATCTGCTGACTGTGCAAAATGTAGCTCAAATAATTCACTATCTAAATATGGTGAAGCGACCTCATAAGCACTGCCTCCACTTAATATCTGACCATTATCTTTATAGAATCTAATATACTGATCGCCAAACTCTAACACATAAGCCTGTGTGACATTAAATTCAAAAGGGATTAATCTTCCTGTATCTGCGGAATCTTTAACCTCTGCAACATGATACGATCCCCCCCTACGAA
>JGI26381J51731_1001465_pt1 | contig 10725 bp, 9 predicted proteins | sample SaaInlV_165m_DNA_3_FD_51731 | JGI IMG/M metagenome (IMG submission 51731) | reverse complement strand
TTTCCTATATTGCTTGTTAGTACTTGTTTTTTTCATCTTTGACCATATCTTTACTTTAACTTAAATTTTTTAAGGAAACTGCGTGAGCAATAATAATAATGGAGCCAATATGGCTTGGAATGATAACAATAATCAAACTCCACCTGAGCTTGATGAGGTTATCAAGGACTTTAAAAATAAATTTAACTCTACTTTCGGCGGTAAGTCTTCAGGTAATTCGGGAGCAAGTAAAGCTGCAAAGGGTAGTCTTAAATACATCATCATTCTTGCACTGATAGTTTGGTTTGCAACTGGAATTTATATTGTTGACCCTGCTGAAAGAGGCGTTGTTTTGCGTTTTGGTGCCTTTCAAACCTCTACTACCCAAGGACCTCACTGGCACATACCGTACCCTGTTGAAGCTGTCTACAAAGTAAATGTTGAGCAAATTCGTGCAGCTGAGATTGGATTTAGAAATGTTCAAAATTCCTATAGTGGCGGCGTTAGTTCTGAATCACTAATGCTGACAAAAGATGAAAATATGGTGGATGTTAAATTAGCTGTTCAATACAAGATAGCTGANGCTCAGTCATATTTATTTAATGTATACAATCCTGAGCTAACACTTAGTCATGTTGTTCAGAGTGTTATAAGACAGGTTGTTGGTGACAATACGATGGACTATGTTTTAACAACAGGACGTGAGCAAGTTGCACAAGAAGTTAAAGTTGCTTCTCAAGCTCTTTTAAATGATTACAACACGGGGCTTATGATTACTGCAGTTACTATGCAAGATGCTCAGCCTCCAATCCAGGTAAAAGCTTCTTTTGACGATGTTGTAAAGGCGCGTGAAGATGAGCAAAGATATATTAACGAAGCAAAAGCTTATGCAAATGATATTGTTCCTAAAGCTCGAGGTGCGAGCCAAAGACTTCTTGCAGAAGCTGAGGCTTATATGTCTGAAGTCGTCTCAAAGTCTGAAGGTGAGGCTTATCGTTTTAATCAGATATTAACTGAGTATACGAAAGCTCCTGAAGTTACTAGAGAGCGCCTGTATAGAGAAACGCTTGAAGAGGTTTTCAGTTCCACTAATAAGGTCATTGTTGACTCAAGCTCAAACTCAATGATGTATTTGCCAATTGACCAGCTGATTAATTCATCAAGGACATCAAAATCAACATCATCGAGTAGTTCTTTCCAGCAAACCCNATCTGGTAATTCGAATGATCAAAGTGTATTACGTTCAAGGGAGAATAGATAATGAAAAGAATTATTATTGTAATAGCTGTATTAGTCGCTATTCTTCTATCTTCAAGTCTCTATACGGTTAACGAAACTCAGGTAGCGATCAAATTAAGACTTGGTGAAATAGTATCTGTTGAGAACAAGCCAGGGCTTAAGTTTAAAACNCCATTTGTCAATAACGTTGTCACGTTTGATAAGCGTATTCAAACTTTAGACTCTGCTTCAGAATCATTCCTGACGGTTGAAAAGAAAAATGTTGTGGTAGANTCTTACGTTAAATGGCGTATTGTTGACACACAGAAATTCTACATATCAACTGGTGGTGCTATGGCATCAGCGAACCTAAGGCTAGCTCAAAATAACCAGGACGCCCTTAGAAGTGAGTTTTCTAAGAGAACTATTATTGAAGTAGTTTCAGATGAGCGTGAAGCCATTATGGCTAGTGTTAAAGCAAAGCTTAAAAAAATTGCTGAAGAGGAGTATGGTATAGAAATTATAGATGTTCGTATCAAGCGAATTGAACTCTCTCAAGAAGTAAGAAATTCTGTTTACAGTAGAATGGAAACTGAAAGGAAGGGTCTTGCTAATAAGTACCGCTCTGAGGGAGCTGAGGAAGCAGAAAAAATTCAAGCCTTTGCTGACAAGGAAAGAACGATTATTCTTGCAAATGCTTACCGTGACTCTGAAAAGATTCGAGGTGAGGGAGACGCTATCTCTGCTAGTAACTACGCAGAAGCATACAGTCAAGATGTAGACTTCTATTCTTTCTATCGCTCGCTTGAGTCTTACAAGAAATCCTTCAGTGAACAGGGAGATATTTTAGTCCTTAATCCAGATTCTGAGTTTTTCCGTTACTTTAACCCAACTAAGTAATTTGGGTTATGAGTAATTGGCAGTTACCTGAGGGCATCGATGAGCTCACTGGTGATGAGGCCATTGCTTTCGAGAGTACTAGAAGAAATTTATTAGATTTGTACCAGAGCTGGGGGTACAGCATCGTTGTCCCCCCAATGATTGAATACTCCGATACTTTGGTTTTAAATTCAAAGTCTATAGACGATAAAACTTTTAAATTCTTAGATTCTTCTTCAGCTCGTATGCTTGGAGTGCACTCTGATATAACGCCACAAATTGCGAGAATTGACTCCAAACATGCCGAACCTAATAGTATCAGTCGTTACTGCTACATTAATGCAATTTTACAAACAAAGGCAGATGACTTCTACGCTTCTAGGTCTCCAATTCAAGCAGGAGCCGAGTTATATGGTTATAAGGGAACTGATGCTGACATTGAGGTCATCGTCTTAATGCTTTCATCCTTAAAGCTCTTAAACATAAGGAATATAACCTTAAGTCTTGGTAATACAGCCATTTTTAACGCTCTATGTGCATCTGCAAATCTTGAAAGTAAAGAGATAACAGCGCTAAGAGATATTTTCAGAAGAAAATCAGTTCCAGATCTTGAAAGTTTTCTTATTGACACTAAGATTAAAGATAGTGATAAATTTAAATCTCTCATCTCACTTGATGGCGATGAGAAAATTCTCGAAGAGGCCCAAGTTATTTTTAAAGGTATTCCTTCAATTGTTGATGCAATTAACGATTTAACTAAACTTAACGATTTTTTCAAAAATCAGAGCGTCAATTTAATGTTTGATCTTGGTGAAGTCAAAGCCTATGAATACCATGATGGAATAGTATTCGCAGCATACAGCGATAAGTTCTCTAAAGCTATTGCCCAAGGCGGTAGATACGATGCATTAAGTAAATCATTTGACTCTAATAGGGAGGCCACAGGTTTTTCTTTTGATCTCAAGTTTTTAATTCACCAGCAGGAAAATTCAATTCAAAAAAGTAAAGTGTTAAATGCGCCAAACATTGATAATCCAGACTTTATTCAATTTGTAAATGATCTTAGAGCTAAGGGACATATTATCAAAACAGATTTAAATGGTTCAACTGAGGTTGATTTAATTCAAGAAAATGGAAAATGGAGATTAAAGGAATAGTATGGGAAAAAATGTAGTAATCATTGGCACTCAGTGGGGTGATGAGGGTAAAGGAAAGATAGTAGATTTGATTACTGACAAAGTAAGCTCTGTAGTTCGTTTTCAGGGCGGACATAATGCAGGCCATACTTTAGTGATAGATGGCAAGAAAACTGTATTACACCTAATCCCATCTGGCATCCTTAGAAGCAAGGTTAACTGTTATATTGGTCATGGCGTTGTTTTATCAATGACCGCTCTTTTAAAAGAGATGAATGAGCTTGAAGATTCAGGTGTCAAGGTTAAATCAAGATTGAAAATAAGTCCAGGATGTCCATTAATTCTTCCATACCACATAGAGCTTGATAATGCCCGTGAAGCCCATAGAGGTAAAGCGGCTATTGGAACTACTGGAAACGGTATTGGTCCGGCCTATGAAGACAAAGTTGCCAGACGGGGGCTTCGGGTTGGAGATTTACTAGATGAAGTCTTGTTTTCAGAAAAATTAAAAGAGGTTGTTGATTATCACAATTTCAGTTTAGAAAATTATTATGAGCAGTCACCTGTTGATTTCGAGACAATATTGGCGCAGGCATTGGAGCAAGCAAAAACAATTAAGCCAATGATTTTGGATGTTGCCGATCAACTTCATCAACAAATGAAAAGCTCCGAAAATATACTATTTGAGGGCGCTCAGGGAGCGCTCTTAGACATTGATCAAGGGACCTACCCTTTTGTAACATCTTCAAATACAACGTCTGGAGGTGCAGTGACTGGCTCTGGTGTTGGTGTTAGAGATATTGACTACGTTTTAGGTATTGTTAAAGCATATACAACCAGAGTTGGTGGAGGGCCTTTCCCTACAGAGCTTGATTATGATGTAAATACAGATGAGGGAGACCCTGTTGGAAGAGAGCTTTGCTCTAAGGGGCATGAGTTTGGAGCGACTACGGGTCGTCAAAGGCGATGTGGATGGCTCGATTTAGTGATTTTGAATCGTTCATTTAGAATGAATGCAGTGAGTGGTATTTGCCTAACTAAACTTGATGTAATGGATGATTTGGACTTAATTAAGATTTGTATAGCATATGAGATTGATGGCCAGCAAACCACAATCCCTCCTTTTTCTGCAGAAGGCTATAGTGCTGCAAAACCAATCTATATTGAAATGCCAGGATGGAAAACCTCAACGATTGGGACCCATTCCTTTGAAGATTTACCTATAGAAGCAAAAAACTATATCAAAAAAATTGAAGAGTTAAGTCAGATTCCAGTTGATATTCTCTCAACAGGCCCTGATAGAGATGAAACGCTGATAATAAATAATCCATTTGATTAATCTTCAAAAACTCTAAGCTTNCTTTATACTTAGCACATTATGTCAGACCCTCACTATCACCGTGAAGCGGAAAAATATGAGAGCCCGATTCCATCTCGNGAACATATTTTAAGTTTTATTCAAGAAAAACCCAAAAGTAAACGCCAGCTTTTCGAAGTTCTCTCTCTTGAAGATGATCAAAAAAAAGCCTTTGAAAGGCGATTAAGAGCAATGGTTAGGGATAAGCAGCTAAGTTGTAATAAAAGTGGTGTTTATCGTCCTTTTTCGAACAGAGGGCTCATATCTGGCACTGTTATTGCAAACCCTAAGGGATTTGGTTTTGTTTCCTTAGACAAGGGCGGAAAAGACCTGAGGCTTTCAAGCCAACAAATGAAATTAGCATTTCATGGAGACAAGGTCAAGGTTCGCCTTCTGAATCGTAAACTAGATGCAGAAATTGTCGAGGTTACAGAAACGGTTAATACACTCGTTGGAAGGCTTCATATTGATCAGAAAGGAAGCTATGTCGTTGTCGATGATAAGCGCATCAAGCACCAAATTGATATTGTTGAGCTTTTAGAAGGGTGCAGTGATAATCAAGTGGTTGTGGTTGAAGTGTTGACATCTCCAACGCTTGAAAAGAATGCTACTGGAAGAATAACTTCAATACTTGGAAATTATTTAGATGAAGGTGTAGAGGTTGACTCTGCCATTCATCGCCACCAAATTCCATCCACTTTTGGGGATGAGGCATTAAAAGAGTCAGCAAAGCTGCCAACTAAAGTTCTTCCAAAAGATAAAGAGAATCGAGTCGATATCACAAATTTAGAGCTTGTAACAATTGACGGAGAAGACTCGAGAGACTTTGATGATGCTGTATATGCTATCCCGTCAAAAAAAGGATGGAAGTTGATTGTGGCTATTGCGGATGTATCACACTATGTCAAGGAAGACACAGAGCTTGATACTGAGTCATTAGAGAGAGGAAACTCAGTTTATTTCCCTCACAGGGTTGTTCCCATGTTGCCTGAGGTAATCTCTAACGGACTATGCTCTCTTAACCCAGAAGTTGAAAGGCTTTGTATGGCCTGTGAAATGGAAATCGATTCCGTAGGATCTCTTTTGGAATATAAGTTTTATCCAGCAGTAATGCTCTCCCATGCTCGCTTAACCTACACAGAGGTTAACGAGATGCTTGAGAATAAGAAGAGCCCATTAAGAAAAAAGTACAGTAATGTCCAGGAGAATGTAGACTTTTTATATGGACTTTATCAAACTCTTAGAATTTCAAGGCAAAAAAGAGGGGTTATGGATTTTGATAGAATTGAAAGCCAAATTCTATTCGATGACAAAGGAAAAATCGAAAATATTATTGCTCGTAAAAGAAATGATGCTCATAAGCTAATTGAAGAGTGTATGTTGATGGCAAACCAAGCTGCAGCAAAATACCTTCAACGCGAAAATGAAGATTTTTTGTATCGCGTTCATCCTAAGCCAACTTCTGAAAAAGTAGAGGTTACAAGGCAATTTTTAAATGCGATAGACCTCAGACTGGAAGGAGGACTTGAACCAGATTCTAGTGATTTTGCTAAATTACTTAAAAATGCCATTGGTAGGGAAGATGAGAATATTATTAAAACAGTCGTCCTAAGAACCATGAAGCAGGCGACCTATACTCCNAAAAATGAAGGTCATTTTGGATTAGCTTTTGAAGATTACACTCATTTTACTTCGCCAATTCGTCGCTATCCAGACCTTCTTGTTCATAGAGCCATTAAAAGATCACTGTTAAACAATCACCGTGAACAGTCCAATAGAATGGTTGAAATGGGTGCTCATCTTTCAATGACTGAGAGGCGAGCTGATGATGCCTCGAGGGATGTTGAGCAATGGCTTAAGTGTGANTATATGAGAGATAAAGTTGGCGAAAGCTTTAGTGGCGTCATCTCTGGTGTTGCGGGGTTTGGTCTGTTTGTAGAGCTTACAGATATTTTTGTTGAGGGTTTAGTGAGTGTTCGTGATTTAAAGGNAGATTACTTTATCTTTGATGATGTTCATCATCAACTTAAGGGTCAAAGAGGCGGAAGAATTTATCGTTTGGGAGATACGATTAAAGTTAAAGTAGTCTCAGTTAACCTTGACGATAGAAAGATAGAGTTCGTTCCAGTTAATTAATCACTNCNGAGACTATTCAGTTATAGCCCCGCGAGAAGCCGATTGAGCGAGTTTTGCATATTTAGCAAGCACNCCTTTTGTATATTTAGGCTTGGGCTGCTTCCAATTTGAAAGTCTTTGATTGATTATCGATTCATCNACTATGAGTTCAAGACGATTNTTTTCAGCGTCAATAAGAATTTCATCACCATCCTCAATAATAGCAAGAGTTCCACCCGTATAAGCTTCAGGTGTAATGTGACCCACCACAAAGCCGTGAGTACCTCCTGAGAACCTTCCATCAGTGATGAGTGCTACTTTCCCACCAAGACCTTTTCCCATAACGGCTGAAGTAGGGGCTAACATTTCTCTCATTCCCGGGCCACCTTTAGGTCCCTCATATCGAATGACTATAACATCTCCCTCGACGATTTGATCCTTTAGGACAGCCTGAAGAGCATCCTCTTCGCAAGCAAACGTTTTTGCNTTGCCTCTGAAGGTCAATCCTTCTTTACCAGTGATTTTGGCAACTGCGCCTTCGGTTGCTAGGTTACCCCTAAGAATTCTTAAATGCGAGTCCTTTTTAATCGGATTATCGAGAGGCATGATAATGTTTTGGTCAGCATCATACGGCTCAACATTTTTTAAGTTTTCAGCTAGAGTATTNCCGGTAACGGTTAGACAGTCTCCATGAAGNATACCAGCGTCTAAAAGCATTTTCATTAACGGTAGCGTTCCACCAATTTGGACCAATTCACTCATCATATATTTACCGGACGGCTTTAGGTCTGCAAGAACTGGAACTTTGGCGCCAATTCGTGTGAAGTCATCAATAGTCAGTTCAACATTAATAGCATCAGCCATCGCGATTAAATGCAGCACGGCATTCGTTGAGCCGCCAAGCGTAATAATAAGAGTGATGGCNTTTTCAAACGCCTTCTTGGTCATAATATCACTCGGCTTTATATCTTTCTCTAAAAGATTTAATACGGCTTCACCAGCTCTAGAACAATCTGTATTTTTATCATCAGAGATTGCATCTTGTGAGGAAGAGTTTGGAAGGCTCATTCCTAGTGCTTCAATTGCTGAAGCCATAGTGTTTGCTGTATACATTCCACCACAAGAACCCGGACCAGGGATTGCAGTGGACTCAATTTGTTCAAGCTCTATATCGTTAATATCATTATTTGCTCTTTTGCCAACAGCCTCAAAAACGCTAACAATATCAGTATGATTAGCGCCTGGCTGAATGGTTCCGCCATAAACAAAAACAGAAGGGCGATTCAGTCTTGCAAGTCCCATTAAGCATCCAGGCATATTTTTATCACATCCACCGATTGCGACAACACCATCAAATCCCTGACAAGCAGTTACCGTTTCAATTGAATCAGCAATCACTTCTCTAGATACAAGTGAGTATTTCATACCTTCAGAGCCCATTGAGATACCATCTGAAATAGTAATTGTGTTAAATACAACCCCTTTTCCTCCAGCGCTATTAACGCCTTTTTCAGCTTCACTGGCTAAATCATTGATGTGCATATTGCATGGCGTCACCATTGACCAAGTTGAAGCAATACCAACTTGTGGCTTTTTAAAATCTTCTTTTTTAAAGCCAACTGGGTAAAGCATCGCTCTGGATGCAGCTCTCTCATAACCGTCAATAACGACTGAGGAATATTTTCTAGTGTTTGACATTGCTTTTAAATTATCAAAAAAATACAAATTTTAGACTAAAATAACCCGCTTCTAATGGCAATTAAGGCTTCAAGTTGAGTAAAGTAAGGAAAATTATCGAATTAATGCAACCTTTTGTTGAAGAAGGTAGGTTGTTAGAAAGAAGCTATGAGACTATTAATAATAGTATTAATGATTTTGTTTTCATAGAGGAAGATAATCAAATTATTGCCTGTGCTGGCCTAAAACTATATCAAGAGGAGAATGTTGGCGAAATATACGCAGTTGTTGTCAGTAAAAAATTTCACAATACAGACACCTCAACAAGATTAATGGAACTACTAATTGATAAAGCTTCTAGACTTAATTTAAGTTCAGTTTTTGCGCTATCCAAGTATGGCGGTAGATTTTTCTTTAGGTTTGAGTTTGTTGAAAGTGAATTAAGTTCTCTTCCTAAATTAAGACAAAAGAGTTATGATTATGCAAGAAAATCTGTTATTTATTCTAGGTACATCTAGATTTGTATTGATTAAATTATATTTTAGTGCCACTAATTGATGAAACTTAAAGATAGAATCCGTGGATACCTTCCAGTCGTAGTTGACGTTGAAACTTCGGGCTTTAATGAAAAAACTGACGCACTTTTGGAAATCTGTGCAATTATCCTGGGTATGGATGAAGAAGGCTCTTTTTTTCCAAAAACTACGCTGCACTATCATGTAGAGCCTTTTAAGGGTGCGAATATTGAGCCNTCAGCNATCAAATTTAACGGTATTGATATTGATAACCCTTTTAGGCTAGCGGTTAACGAAAAGAAAGCACTATCAGAAATATTTAATCACATTAATGAAGAGTTAGACAAGGAAGAGTGCTCTCGATCTATCCTTGTCGGTCACAACGCTTTTTTTGATCTTGGGTTTGTAAAGGAAGCTACGCTAAGAACAGCTCTAAAAAGCCCATTTCATCAATTTTCAACGATAGATACTGTCAGCCTTTCTGCCCTTTGTTGCGGTGAAACTGTCCTCGCTAAAGCGATATCTAAAATGGACATTGAATGGGACAATGCGGAAGCGCACTCTGCGCTCTATGATACAAAAAAACATCAGAGCTTTTTTGTAAAATATTTAATACAATTGAATTTTAAATAAAGGGTTAATGTTCAATTTTTCGAAGATATTTATAATCCATTGCCCATTTAATAAATTCTTCTGTATTGATGCTATTACTACGAAATCTTTCCCTTAAAAGATGATTCTCCACTCTTTGAAAAAGTATAAGCGTTAATAAATTATTTTTTACATCGCTGACATCATTTAGTTGAGTTTGATATAAATCAGTATCAATTTGCTCTGCAAGAGAAGGATTAATGCCTAAGAGAATTAAAAGGCACTCGTTGAAGTTTAATTTGGTTTTATTGGTTAAAAAGTTGTGCCATTCGCTTCTACAATCTAACTGACTTTCTGAAGGTTTTGTTTCTTTGTAGTCAATGATGTTGTCACTTAATAGGGTCTTAATGAATTCAAGGTTAGCCCCTTCATCTGAATGATTTTTATGATTCTTTTGAATCGCACTCTCTTTGAGTCTATTGATTTCAAACTTTATGTTATCTGCAGTTCTAGTATGAAAAAGCTTGTAGATTGGTTTTGACATTGTTAATATTTATTTGGTTTAAATTGATTCAATTTATTCTCTTGTTCAAGAGTCCATTGCCTAATTTTTTCTGTAACTTCTGAGGGTTTTAAATCAGACTGAGGGATAGCTTTACCTATAACAACTGTAATTTCACCAGGTTTTTTTATAAAACTTCCCTTAGGCCAGAGTTTACCAGCATTGTGATATACCGGAACAATGCTATGCCCAGTTTTTTTTGAGATAGCACTACCACCATTTTGATAGGCACCTAATTTGTTGTAGGGTTGTCTTGTGCCTTCAGGATAAATAACAATTGAGATTCCATTGTTAAGTCTATCTGCACCCTGTTTTATGACTTTTTTAATTGCGTTTAACTTATCTCCACGATTGATGATGATAGGGTTCAGAAGCGCAAGACTCCAGCCAAACACTGGAAGCCATAATAGTTCTCGTTTTAGAACCCAGGTGTGAGCTGGAAATATGGTTTGAAATGCTAGGGTTTCCCATGTAGATTGATGGTTTGAAATAATGATGCAGGGAGATTTCATAATATTTTCACTGCCTATAACGTTAGTTTTGATATTTAGGGTTATCTTTAACCACCATATGCAAAATATGGCCCATTGAGAGAGAAATTTTTGTCGAGAAGAGTAGCTTGCGAATATAAATAATAAACCACCCATAGAGATCAAAATTAAACTAATAATTGAACCAACAAAGTACAATAGTGAT
>JGI26381J51731_1001446_pt1 | contig 10819 bp, 7 predicted proteins | sample SaaInlV_165m_DNA_3_FD_51731 | JGI IMG/M metagenome (IMG submission 51731) | reverse complement strand
AGAGCATGTTTTTTGATCATAGACCAAAATCCTACCCTGCTCATTCTTGTACCGTTACGTCCGGGAAACAAACACGAATCTTCCGGGTGTAGTAAACGTCCGGCTCTTGCCTGCTCAAGATAAGGCCGCAGTACCTCAACAGCGGTTGAAGTCATTGGTACCATGCGTTCACGTTTGGAACGTACTTTCAGGAATTCTAAATCCAGAAACAAATCTTCTACATCCAGTCCGAGCAGTTCGTTGACTTTAAGTCCGCTTGAATAAAGCAGTTCCAGCATTGCTCTGTCACGCAAGCCCAGATAATGAGTGAGCGAAGGTGCTTCAAGCAGGGCGACAACCTCTTCTGTTGACAAAATTTCTGGTGCGTCAGGAATGATTTCCGGAAAACGGAGATGATGTGCCGGACTGGTTTTGATCAAACCGCTTAATTCAAGGTGATCGAGGAATAGACGCAGTGAGGAAATGTGTCTCGCTAAAGTTCTTGGTTTGTAGGATTCCCGCAGGAAGGCAAGGTAATTTTCAATGTCATCAGAGCTAAGTTTGCGAATCTGGACCAGCAGCTTTTGACTGTCCGAATCCTCCTCATCAAGCTCGAGCCACTTTAAGAATTTACGCAGATCAAGACGGTGACTCTGGATACTGTTTGTAGAATATTTTTTTGTGTGAAGCGAGTCTAAAAACTCTAAAACCAGCGGTTGCATGAGATTCAACTGGTCAAGGGGGAAGATTAAAATTTGTTTTGAAGAATATGTCTGCTGTCGAAAAGCAGAAAACCCGCGATGCCGTGTGTGAAAGATAAGCTTTTGTTTCCTTGGCCACGCAAGGTGGAGTAATGTGGTAGAAGGTTTAGGCGTCCTGCTCATCGGCAGGCTGGCTCACCCCCTCCAGGGACGAACTCCTTTCTGAAAAAATCAGGAAGCAAAAGTTTCACATCACGTACATCGCAGACTCTAATGCTCTGTATTAACAATAACCAGCTCTGTGAGAACAATCAAGGATGATGCAAGAAAAAAGCAAATTATCTTTAAATCAGCAGATATTTTAGCTCTTCAGNAAAAAAACNTGAAGTGCTTGAAATNNTGCGAGCTGTGTTTTCCTGTCTTGTTTGCAGAAAATTTTCGATTTATTTTTCTGTTAAAACCTCATCCAGTTTGTAGCATAAATTATCCAGATCTTCTTCAATACCTTCGAACTTTGAGACTCTTTTTTTCAAGCTCAGCAGTTTATCTGCTAAATTTAAGGCAACCAGNANAGCAACGTTTGTTGGACCAAATGCGTCAGTGTGTTCTGTGACTTCNGCGATCTGCTGGTCCAGAAATTTTTCCACTTCACGGACGTGTTCTTCTCCATAAGGACTAGAAATTGAGAAACGGTTACCGCTGATATTTATCTGGTATTGCCTACTGTCGTTATCCTCCACAATAACCCCTTTTCTGCAAACGATGTTTTTGTAATCCGCAACATAACGGATCACGGAATTTATATTTTAATGAGCCACATCCAGAGAAGCTGATGCGAAATACTACAGGATGTGATAAAGTAAACCTTGCGCTAACTTATAGGATAATGCTTTCCTAAAAACCCCTGAACTAATGATCTGTCATCTCGAACGAAGAGAGAGATCTTAAAAGTGTCAGTACTTAACATAAAACAGCTTTCTTGCTTTCTAAGCAAGCTCACGTTTTTATGAATTTTTACTGGTTCAGTATAGGATAATTTTCTAACAATTTTTAGCTGAGAAAGCAATCCGATTTTGGTTTGAGTAATGAAAGTAACACATTTCGTTTAGAAAGTTAATCATGAAATCTCCCCATTTAAGCAAATTAAATACTGAATCACGTCAGGAATATGGGGCATTGCTGTTGTTGGATCAACTTATGCGTTATGAACTGCCCAGGCAGGAAAAAGATAATTTGCAGGAAACAGTCGCTCAACTGGAAGAAGAAGTAGCAGAACTTAAAAAAGGTTTTTTTCATTCAGATGAACAGGATCAGGAACTGAATTTTGAAAAAGATGAACTGAGTGAAGCACGGGAGGCACTCTCAGAGGTTGAAAAAGAAATGGAGGAAAACGAACATTGCCGACTCAATCTCGCGCTGATAGAAACGGATGATGAAGGCCTGGAACCGCTGCTGAAGTTTATGGAGGAACGTGGGACACTGACTGTGAGTGAAGAAAATTTTTATCTGCCGACCACAAAAGGAGAAGAGGTTTATCAACATTTAGTGGAACAGCTCGAAGCGTATGTTGTGCATTTTGACGTCTTTGCTTATGTTGATCTGGAAGAAGGCGCATTCGGTGATCCGAAAACGGATTTGCTGGAAGGCGATCAATGGTCGGATTTACGTGTCGCGGTTGCAGAACATAAAGGTATTGATCCGTACCGTGTAGTTTTTTTGGCATTAATGAGCGCAGATAAATTTTATGAAAATCCGGATTGGAAATTCGATCTAAGCCTCGGAACGCTTTTTGATGAAATGGAGCAGATAGTACTGGATCAACTCTGTGTAGATGATTTAAGTTACAAAGACGAAGAGGAGCAAGTTTCCGGCGATGATGTAATCCGGGATATTATTGAACAAGGTAACTCACTGGCAAAAGAAAGACGCCGTGAGCAACAAGAAACCGAAGACAAAGCACAAATAGAGGCAACACCGGATGAGCAGGTCATCACACAAAGCTATTACTGGTAATACAAAAACACGTATCAAGTACGGAATTATAGAAGCTCCGGAACTGTTGGGCAAAAGCTGGGACACACCTGATATTAACTGGTATCCCGGTCACATGCTCAAGGCCAAAAAGGAACTGGCCCAACAGCTCAAGCGGGTGGATGTGGTGCTGGAAATGCGTGATGCGAGGATTCCTGTTTCTTCAGTAAATCATGATTTTGAGGAAATGCTGCAGCAAAAAAAGCGCATTCTGCTGTTCAATAAAAGCGGATTGGCGGATGAGGAAATAACGAAGAAATGGACTGCAATTTTCAATAAAGCAGACGTTCCTTTCTTGTTTATTGACGCATTAAATCAGCGTGAACTAAACAAAATATTACCGCTTTGTCGTAAAATGATGGAAGAAAAATGGTCGACTTTCCGCAGACGAGGTATCCGTCATCCAACACTAAAACTGCTGATTACCGGAATTCCGAATGTAGGAAAATCCAGTTTGATCAACCGGCTTTCAAAACGAAAAGCTGCAGAAATAGGACCGACACCGGGAGTTACGAAACACCAGGATTGGATCAAATTGGGCAAAGATGTGGAACTGTTGGATACTCCGGGAATTCTCTGGCCGAAAATTGATAACCATGAAGCAGGTATGCGCTTGACGATTACTGGTGCAATCAAAGACTCCATTGTTGGGACATCTCTGCTGTGTGATTATCTGCTGGCTGCTCTGCAACAGAAAGATCCGGAACAACTGCAGAAACTTTAAAAACTTGCTCCGGAAGATATTGAATTGCTGCCAGCTGATTTGCTGGAGAAAATTGCGGAAAAACGCGGTTGCCTGAAAAGCGGCGGCATCGATCATCCGCGTGCAGAAAGTTTGCTGCTCCGTGAATTCAGAGCAGGAAAACTGGGCCGCGTAAGTTTTGACATTCCGGAGGAAACTCAGCTAGATTCATAAAACTTGAATCAAGCTGAGGATTTCGACTCCAGATGAGTTTATGCCTTTGGCGCTCGTGAAGTATGACGTCCAGTTGCCGAAAGCATGACTTTCCGTAAACGGATATTTTCCGGAGTTACTTCAACAATCTCACCCTCACGAATGAATTCAATCGCCCTCTCTAAAGTCATCGGAATAATCGGTGTCAGGACTGTGTTTTCATCTTTGCCTGAAGCACGGTGATTTGTCAGTTTCTTCTCTTTGCACGGATTGACGTTCAGGTCTGAATCCCGATTATGCTCTCCTAGTATCATTCCTTCATACACACGTTCACCGGCGGTTATGAACAAAATACCTCTTGGTTCTAAATTGAAAAGCGCATAAGGTATACTTTTTCCTTGACGGTCTGAAACTATTGATCCGGTAAATCGTATCGGAAAATCACCACGGTACGGTTCATATCCGGAAAGATAAGAATTCAGAATTCCAGTACCGCGTGTGTCAGTTAAAAATTCGTTGCGGTAACCGATTAATCCGCGTGATGGAATATTAAATTGGACCTGAACGCGTCCTGCTCCGTGATTTACCAGATTGATCATGCGACCCTTGCGTTGGGATAGTTTTTCCGAAACTATGCCCAGGAAACCTTCCTCACAGTCCACATAAACATGTTCGATCGGTTCTAAACGCTCCCCGTTCTCTTCTTTATAAATCACTTCCGGACGACCAACTGCGAGCTCAAAACCTTCACGCCGCATTGTTTCGATCAGTACTGCCATCTGCAGTTCCCCCCGACCTTTTACCAGGAAACGGTCTGCGTCCAGTGTATCTTCAAACTGCAGAGAAACATTAGACAGTGTTTCTTTGTAGAGACGCTCCTTGATTTTATTCGGCTGAACCAGCTTGCCTTCCTGTCCGGCGAAAGGAGAAGTGTTGGTGTAGAAAAACATCGCGATGGTGGGTTCATCAACCGAGATCCTCTTCAATGCTTTGGGTCGTTCTTTGAGACAGATAGTGTCGCCGATACGGACGTTATCAATTCCTGCCAGAATCATGATTTCACCGGGTTCAATTTGTTCTGCTTCNGNCATGGTNAAACCCNCATAAACCTGGACTTTACTGGCACGCAAAGCAATCTCCTCACCACCTTCATTGATGCAGACCAACTGCTCATTTTTTTTAACAGTACCATTGGCAACACGTCCGATAGCCAGTTTTCCCAAATAGTCAGAAAAATCTAAATCCGCCACCAGCATTTGAAAAGGTTCTTCTTCTGAATGTCTAGGTGCAGGCAGTTCTGTCAAAATTGTGTCAAAGAGCGGAGACAAGTTATCAGACTCATCTTCCAGTTCATTCTTGGCGATTCCATCTCTGCCGATTGCATAGAGCACCGGAAATTCCAACTGCTCTTCTGTTGCATCAAGGTCGATGAAAAGGTCATAGATTTCATCCAGAACTTCCGCGACTCGGGAATCCTGACGATCAATCTTATTAATCACCACTACCACTTTTTTCTGGCCTTCAAGTGCTTTTTTCAACACAAAACGTGTTTGAGGCAAAGGGCCTTCAGAAGAATCGACGAGCAAAATTGCACCGTCAACCATCATTAAAGCACGTTCCACTTCTCCGCCAAAATCAGCGTGACCTGGAGTATCAAGGATATTAATTTTAGTTTCCTTCCAGGTTACAGAGCAGTTTTTTGCCGCAATCGTAATTCCACGTTCACGCTCCAGATCCATACTGTCCATGATGCGTTCATCTACAGACTGATTATCACGGAAGAGTCCGCTTTGGCGGAACATTTGATCAACGAGAGTTGTTTTTCCATGATCAACATGAGCAATAATTGCGATATTACGGATTCGGTTATTTATTTTTGTGTTTTCCATTTTGAAAATATTTTAATGTTTTTGGTTATTTGATTGATTGGTGTTTGGTTTTCATCTCAACTTAGCCAGCGTTCAACTTCAAACTCCAGCGTTCTATGAATTTGATCTGCGCGCAGCAGCCTTATTTCCAAGCGTTGTCCTGCCTGGAGTGTTCGGTTTTTACGGCGTCCCTGCAGACTGAGACGTATATCATCATAAACGTAATTATCGTCAGGCATCGATTCAAGCGGTAAAAACCATTCGAGACCATGCGGTTCGAGGTTCACTCTAAATCCGTGATTATCAACAGAAGTCACCACTGCCTGAAAAGTTTGTCCGGCATGCGGTGCCAGAAAATCGACTTTCATCAAAGCAATACTTTGACGTTCCGCTTTTTCCGCCCGGCGTTCCTGTTGCGAACACTGTTCCGCCATTTCACTGTTTACAAAAGGCAGCCGCTCGTTTTCTGACTTCACACCCTGATCGAGGTGAAGTTTTGCCTTAAGCGCACGATGCACCACCAAATCCGGATATCTGCGGATCGGTGAAGTGAAATGCGCGTAATATTCTGCGGCTAAGCCAAAATGACCTTTGTTCGTTGTCTGGTAAACCGCTAAGGCCATTGAGCGTAAGAGCAAAACCTGAAGTTGTTCAAAATGCGGTAATTCCTGAATTTGCTCGATTACCTCATTAAACTTTTTTGGATTCGCCAGTGTGCTCAGTGAAGTCTTAACTCCAAAGCGGAAAAACGTCTGCTGCAGTTTCTGCAATTTTCGCATGTCTGGACGATCATGCACACGATAAAGTGCAGGCATTCTGTTTTTAACGCAGTGCCGCGCCACCGTTTCGTTTGCTTCAAGCATGAACTGTTCAATCAGTTTCATTGCGCTGGACTGATAACTACGCCCAATTCCTGTCAGTTGCTGATCTGAGTCAAACTCAAAAACTTCTTCAGCAAAACTGAACTGCACTGCACCGCGCTGAATTCTTTTACGTTCAAGAATTTTTGCGAGTTTGTGCATTTTACGGATATTCGCTTGCAGTTCCGGAGAACTAATTGAGGAAGTTCTGCCGTCCAGTAAATCTGCGACATCTTCATAAATCAAACGAGCGCGACTGCGGATTATGCTTTCCGAAAGTGAGTAGCCGATTACTTCTCCGCTGGAATCAATCCGCATTTCACAGGTTAAGGTCAAGCGGTTTACATTCGGACGCAAGCTGCATAAATTNTTGGAAAGTTCTTCCGGCAGCATCGGCACAGCGTGTGTCGGAAAATAGACACTTGTNCCGCGGATAAGNGCTTCCTGATCCACAGGATCTTCCGGACGTACGTAATGCGCTACATCNGCAATTGCAACAAAAAGTCGGAAACCTCCGGACTTGTCACTGTCCGGAATTACGCAAACCGCNTCATCAAAGTCACGCGCGGTTTTTCCGTCAATTGTGACAAAATCCAAATCGCGTAAATCTCTGCGACCCGAAGAAGAGTCGAAGCGTACCTGCGGTGAAAACTTTTTCACATGTTCGAGAGCCTCTTGCGGATATTCTGTACGGATCAGGTTTTCATTGAGTATCAGTTGAAAACCCAATTCGTGATCGCTGGTATTTTCCAGTGCCCGTAAAACACGTCCGCTTGGCGCAGGAGATGATTTTTTAGCATGTTTGTTTTCTTCCAGCAATTCAACTTCCACCAGCGTGCCGGTTTCCAATTCCGGAAGATCATCTTCTTCCGCAATCCAGAGGAACGGCAAACCGGAATTACGGTGCACAGGCACGGCTACGGTTTCACGCTTTGTTCTTTTTAAACGTGCCAATATTTCACTGGAGGCACGCTCAAGCACATTGACAATTTCACCTTTGCTTTTTCCGCGAAATCCGCGGCTGCGGAAAATTTCAATTTCGACCAGGTCACCTTCCATTGCGTAACCCTGTTCGTTCTCGCCGATAAAAACGTCCGAACGTCCACCGCCGATTGCGACAAAACCGAAACCCTTTTGGTTACGGGTGAAATAACCTTTTTCCTTTTTTCCGGAACCGCTTTTTGACCGGCTTTTAGTACGCGGTTTCCAGATCGATTCGGTTTGGATTTGTGTTCTTTTTTCTGTTTTTGCTTCTTTAGCTTCTTTGCTTTTTTCTTTTGAAACTGCGTGTTTGGGTTTTTCCTGAGCTTTNAAATAACGTGTGCCCTGTTTAGAAATTTTCCCTGCTTTGATCAGTTTCAGCAGTTCTGCCTTCAGTTTTGCGGTTGCAGTTTTATTCAGTCCCAATGCACCGCGTATTTGTTTAGTGGACAATGAATCTCCGTGGTTTTCTAACAAACGGAGAATTTGTTTTTTATGTGTTTTCATTTTATTAGTTCTTCTTCTTTACGCAGCTTGACCAGATGTGCTTCAATATTCTGCAGCGCCAACAAATGCAGGCGCGGATCAAGTCCTTCGTAAAGCTGTTCCAGAATTTCCTGTTTGGATTTTCCGGAATTTGATAATTTTAATATTTGTGATTCGCGTTCGCGACGATGTTTTAGTGTTTCAATCAACCGGTGAGTAGTACGCATCGGAATTCCGTGTGAGGGAATTATTACTTCCGGATTGAGTGCAATTACTTTTTCGAGTGTTTTAAAATAGGTTGCCATGTCTCCTTCCGGTGAAGGGATCACGACTGTGCCGATGCCCTGAATGAGGTCACCTACGATGAACCAACTCAGCGTGTCAGGTGCTAAACCGAGATGTCCTGCATCATGTCCGGGGATTTCATAAACCCTTACCGCGGAACCGTGCCAGCGTGTAACTTCTTCGTTTTCAACCACGTTACGTAATTCAACCTGCTCAAAATAATCATCACCTTTTTTAAGAGTCAAGCGCTGTTGAGTGTCCTGACTGAGAATGATGGGCAGCTTTAGTTGACGTGCCAGCTGATTCGAAAATTGATGATGATCAGGATGATGATGCGTGAGAAAAATCGAATCAAGTTTCTTGTGCTCAATTGTGTTGAGTAAACGTTGATATTCCTCCTCGGAATTTGGTGAAGGATCAACCAGTAATTTGGGTGCATCCGCATCTCCTAACAGAAAAGCATTGGTCCTGCTGGCAGGTGGAAGTGTCGCGGATCTGACTGCATACTGCGGAACTCCTTCCAGCATTTCCAGACACGGAACGGTTTTATTCTCTGCAAAATTTTGTGACAAATCACCAAATGCACTTGCTTGATGATTTTTTTGCAAACCCTCTAAAACCCAACGTGTAGGCGGTACCATCAAACTTTTTCCTGTATTGAAAGTTTCAAGTAACTCCTTGGGAGTTTTCCAGAAACTATCAGCGAATTCACCTGAGTCGACTTTAAAAGTGATGCGTCTGCTCAAGTCAACGCGGTAAAACCAAGTCCTGAAACGTACCGGTGCAAAGGGTGGGGCCAATGCTTCCGCAAGTTCACTGACAGACAGCACCTCTCCTTTTTTAACACCTTCCTCAAGATCGTAGTCTAATTCTTCCATTATTTCACGCTGCAAAGCACGCATACGCAGAGCATTGTGCTCACAGAGAAATTCAGTTTCAAATGCAGCTGAAGATTCATCTGCATCAATTTTACCTCCCGGAAAAGCATGGTATCCTGGAAAAGCAAGCAGATACGGCTGACGCTGAACTGCAAAAATCTGCTGCTCATGTATGAAAATTACTGAGACAGACTCAAGAGGTGGAGGATTATTCATCAGGAAATATTATTGGACATGTTTTTGATCGCGCACTCAATTTTTTGCTGTCCGTGTTTTAAATCTTCTGCCGAAACAGAACAGACACGGATAAGATGTGGAGCATATTTTTCGATAAAGATGAAAAAAAAGTCAGGAACTTTTGTCGTCAGTTGAGTCACCGCGCGTACATACCAGCTTGCTTGCACTGCATAATAATCCTGAATTGGTTTCTGTACACCGGCTTTAGCGATATTGTTAGTAAATTTCAGATCAACAATTATTGCAGAATCAGCATCAAACCAGTCCAGCCGCGCTTTGCAGTCCAGAGCAAATTCCGAATCCTGCCAAAACAGTGAAACTTCGGCTGAGCCATTTTTCCAGAGTTTTTGAATTTGCGGATGTATTTCAAAAACCTTGCGGATATTTTCCAGTCTTTCCCACTCACCGGTTCTCAGCAATATTTTTCCCGGATGCTGTTCTTCATATTCCGCCCAACGCTTTTTACCTGTTTTTCCACGCTGATTCAAACCCTCCGGAGCACGCACATAGAGTTCCGGAAACATTTCCGGTTCCAGCAGCAGGCAATGTCCTGCACTTCCAAACTGCAGTGCCTGATAATTTTTGTAAGCAGTTGTTTTTTTTGGCGTAGCTGAAAACCACTGCTTGAGGGTAGACTGATTAAGACCGGACTGTTGTCGATACTCCTCAAAAGGGAGGTTTTGAACAATTCCGAGTGCTTCGGTTTTGTTCACTCAGCTTCCTCATAATTTTCCAGCGGAGGGCAGGAACAAACCAGATTTCGATCTCCGTAAACATTGTCTACTCGAGCAGTAGGAGGCCAGTATTTGTAGCGGCGGAGAGAAGCAAGCGGGTAAATCGCCGCCTCTCTGGAATATGAATGTGCCCATTCCGGATCGGTGAGATCTTCGGCAGGATGCGGTGCGTTTTTGAGCGGATTGTCTTGTTTGTCCCACTCTCCTTTTTCAACTTGTTCTGCTTCTCTACGTATCGAAATCATTGCTTCACAAAAACGGTCAAGTTCTGCTTTAGGTTCGCTTTCAGTAGGTTCAATCATCAAAGTTCCCGGTACAGGCCATGACATGGTTGGCGCATGGAAACCATAGTCAATTAAACGCTTGGCGATGTCTTCTTCTGTGATGCCGCAGGCTTCTCTCAAAGGCCGGATGTCAACAATGCACTCGTGTGCAATCAAACCATTTTTTCCTGTATAAACAATTGGATAATGTTCTTTTAAACGCTGCGCCAGATAATTAGCGTTTAGGATTGCTGTCTGTGAAGATTTTTTTAATCCGTAGCCGCCCATGAGTTGGATATAAACCAGAGAAATCGGCAGGATGCTTGGACTGCCCCACGGTGCGGCAGAAACGGCTGTGTTTTCCGGAGATAGACCTTCAATCGGTACAACGCTGTGATTTGGTGCAAACGGGGCAAGGTGTGATTTCAAACCAATCGGTCCCATTCCGGGTCCACCACCGCCGTGAGGGATGCTGAAGGTTTTGTGTAAATTCATGTGTAGAACATCCGCACCCAATTTGCCGGGTTGTGCAATTCCCATTAATGCGTTCAGGTTTGCTCCATCCATGTAAACCTGTCCACCGTTTTCGTGAATGATTTCGCAAATCCGGATTATACTGTC
>JGI26381J51731_1001440_pt1 | contig 10834 bp, 8 predicted proteins | sample SaaInlV_165m_DNA_3_FD_51731 | JGI IMG/M metagenome (IMG submission 51731) | reverse complement strand
AGGGCATGTTCTGCATCCAAAGGAGTAATCGCCTTTTCGATTTTAATTCCGCCCTGAGTTGTAAATGTAGAGTTGTTCATGAAATTTTTAAATTGTGTCACCGCCCGATTTCAGGCATCAATAAACTGCTGGCTTATTGTATCAGAACAGGATTTATCTGCAACCTGCAACATCCGCTATTTGCTTACATTATTGCGCACAGATCGAACACATACAGCTCAAGAAGCACGCTGGGGGAAGTTCTCTCAGCTTAAAGGTTTGAGATAGTATTAACTGTCTCCGGCATTTCTAATGTTATTGATAAACTCTTTTACTTTCTGCAGATCTTTAATCCCCGGTTCGCTTTCAACTCCGCTGCAGACATCCACACCCCAGGGACGTACTTTATTGACGGCGTCTGCAACATTTTCAGGTGCCAATCCACCTGCCAGAATCAACTTTCCCATTGAGGAAACAGTTGAAGCAAGCTCCCAATCAATCTTTTGTCCGGAACCGCCGTAATGTGTTTTGCTGTATGCATCCAGCAAAAAAGTTTCACCACCGTAATCCTGAATCCGCTGCGGTTTAAAATCCGGAGAAACGCGGAAAGCCTTAAACCAGGGTACAGTTATTTTTTTACAACTTTCAGGCGTCTCGTCTCCATGCAACTGCGCCAGATCCATGCCTGTTTCACGCATGATACTTTCCAGTGAATCCGTAGATTCATTAACAAAAACACCCACGGTACTCACTGACTCAGGAAGTCCGGTAACAATCTCTTGGGCTTTTTCCGTTGTAATGTAACGTGAAGAACCGCTCCAGCAATTAAGTCCCAGCCAATCCGCACCTAATTCAACACAAGACAAAGCTTGTTCAAGACTGGTCAATCCGCATATTTTAATGATGGGAGAAAGAGTAGATTTATTCATTTTCATTTGCTTCTGGATTGGTTTTTTCTGCTGAAACGCTATAATGTAGAGTTGTTCTAAGATACGGTGACTCACAAAATAAGCAACGGATAATTCAAGTTAATCATATGTCTGCTCGAAACTCTGCTTTTTCATGGCAAGGAGACAAGCTTGTTCTGCAGATTTTCCTGCAACCGCGTGCCTCTCAAAATGAATGGTGCGGACATCACGATGGTCGGATACGTTTACGTGTGACTGCTCCGCCGGTTGACAATCAGGCAAACCTGGAATGCGTGAAGTTTCTTGCAAAATCCTTAAAAACTGCAAAGACAAACGTGAGTGTGATACGTGGACAAACCAGCCGGGCAAAAACTGTTGAAGTGCTGAAACCTGACCCTGAGTGCTGGCAAAAAATTTTAACAGAAATGCTAGCTGATTAAACAGGCAAGCAGCACAGAATTCACTGTTGCAAAACAGAGATAATAATTAAAACTGATCCTTAAGCTAAATAAGTGCTAAAAAACGCTGCAAAATATTACTCGAATAAACGCTCAGGCGTTATTGCTTTTTTGCTGACAGTCTTTTGTTTTTTCCTCGCTGTCCCTGCTGCGTCTGCACAATGCTGGACTAGTGACTTGAGTGAAGAAGAACAATTGGCGGTGGCGCGTGAGACATTTGCGGATGGCCTCTATTCCGCATCCATTGAAACCGCAAAATGTTATCTGGATCAATTTAAGGATAGTCCTGTACGTGAAGAGGTTTTTTTCCTGCGTGCAGAAGCTTTACGTAAAGGCGGTGACATTCAGGCATCAATCAAAGCGTATGATGAACTGAAAAGAAATTTTCCTCGCAGCAAATCCTATCTTGATAATGCTGAACTGCAGCAGGGCATTACTCTGGTACTGACCAGAAAATATCCACTCGCGATTAAAACCCTGAATTCACTACTGCAGGATTATCCTACTTCAAAACTCAGGGATGAAGCTCATTATTGGCTGGGTTATGTTGCTTCATTCAGTGCGGAACTGTTACGTAAAAAAAATAAACAACAGGCACTGCAGGAATATAAAACTTCCATTAAGCATTTTAAACTTAGTGACCCAAAGGCCTTAACTCAAAGTCAGCAACAGGAACGCTGGTATTTAACCGGACGTGCCTGGTGGTTTCTGGATGACATCACAAAAACAGCGGCTGCATGGCAGGAGTATTTGAAACACTCAAAGTCTGTCAAACCGGAACAGGCATTGAATCTTAAATATCAGTTAGCAGCTAAGTTTCAGCAGACAAAAAAATATGAACAAGCAGAAAACTGGTTTGCACGGATTGTCAAAGATCATCCTGACTCAAAATTAGCTGCAGGATCTGCATTTTGGCGGGCGGAGATGGCATATGCGGCATCACTTCAACAAACAGAAACTGCTGATCTGGAGCCAAAATCAGTCAACCGTCTGGTGAACAATTATAAAATATACCTCGCAAAAAAGGACAAAAAACACCTTCCGCTGGCTTATTACAGGATTGGTGTTTTAGAACAAAAAAACCAACCACATGAGACAATTATTGCTTTTCAACAATATTTAAGTACGCAGGACAAGATATATGCAAGTGAAGTTCAGTACCGTTTGGCTTACCTCTATATTGAAAGCAAACAACTTACAAAAGCGATTGAGACATTCAGTAAATATTTAAGTACAAAGGACAAAACTTATGCTGAGGATGCGCAGTATCGCTTAGCTTATCTCTATATTGAAACTAAAAAGCCTGAAAAGGCGATTGAGACATTTAACAAATATCTCAGCAGCGGTAAAGCAAAACATGCTGTTGAAATCCAAATCCGACTTGGCTACCTCTATATCGAGACTAAACAACCGAAAAAGGCGGTTGAAATATTCAACAAATATCTCGCTGGCGGAGACACACAACATCTTGCGGAAATCCAAATCCGTTTAGGTTATCTTTATATTGATTCAAAACAGCTGAAAAAAGCGATTAAGATCTTTGAAAAATATCTCTCCGGCAAAGATACCGAACATGTTGCAGAGATCCAAGTCCGGCTGGCTTACCTCTATCTTGAAAACAAACAACAAAAAAAAGCGATTAAGATCTTTGAAAAATATCTCGCCAGTGACGCAACTGAACATTCTGCGTCAATTCAACTGCGGCTGGCTTATCTTTATGTAGAAACAAAACAAAATTTTCTTGCAATTTCACTGCTCGAACAAGTACGACTACATCCCGATTACGGGCAAAATCCGGAACTTTTGCAAACATTGATGGTGCTCTACCGTGAAACTGTTTCAAAAGAAAAATTCGTTCAATTCCTTTTAAGTGTCAAAAGTGATCCCAAGTTGGAAGATCAATTGCGTCACGGTTTTCAAACTCAACTGCTGCTCACTTACTTTGAACAAAACAAATGTGAAGAACTTCTTGCGGAAATCAATGATAAACCCGGNTATCTGCAAAAATCAAAAAANACAAATCCGCAAGAATGGCAGCATTTGCAGTACCTGAAAAGCAGTTGCCTGTTTGAAACAAAAAAGTGGGAAGAGGCCCGTATAGTTTCCCGTAAAATACTTGAGAGTGAAAAATATCGTCAACAAGCAATCCAGATTTTGTTGGAATCTCACAAACAGTTGCAGGACTGGAAAGCCATTACCTGGGAATTTCAGGAAATTTATGACAGGAAATCTCCTGCGATGACCATCCCTTATTTTCAACTTTGGATTTTTGCTGCTCAACGTAGAACAGATTTTCAACGTCTTGAACGTATAAAAATTATTGCTGAACGTTGGAAAAAAGCCTTTCCTGAAGATGCACAAAATTTAACACAACTTAACCTCTACATTTCGAGTGTACGTTTACAGGAACTGACTGCACAGGAAAACTGGAAAGGTGTCTCTGCTTTTTTACGCAGTGAATATAAGGCAGGAAACATTTCGCTGGATGAACAGTATTTTTCCCAACTGCTCTTTGCAGAACAGAAACTCGAAAACTGGGGTGGTATTTTGAGTGCATACGCGCTCTTGCGTACACATGATCAGCAACGTGCGGATAATCTCGATGCACTGATCAGCCAAGCCAAAGCTGCAGAGAAACTCGGCAAGAAAGAGCTTTCAATTTCATTCTATCGAAAAGCTTTAAAAGTAAAACCTCAAAACTGAAAAAGATAAAAAGAAACAGGATGAGATCAGCAAATTTCTCGCACAAGGTGCTTTCCAGCAATGGATTGAAAAAGCAGAATGGTCAAAAGTCACAACTGCTATTCACCAGCAAGTAAGAGCAAAAAAGAGAATCCTGGATGAACAAAATTTTGAACTGCTGATTTATGCAGAAAACCAGAAAACCGGCAACAAAAAATATAATGGAATCCTCGATGCATATGCTCTGCTGGCGATTTATAACAAGCAAAAAACACAAACTATCGAAGCACAGATAGTACAGGCAAAAGCTGCGGAGAACGCCGGCAAAAAGGAACTGTCACTCGACTTTTATCGACAGGCTTTAAAAATAAAACCGCTCAACGAAACCGACAAAAGCAGGCAGGCTGAAATCCGCCAGTTCCTTGAGCAAAGTTCTTTCCAGAAAATGATTGACCAGCAGGAATGGACTAAAGTCACCAGGACTATACACAAGGAAGTGAAGGCAAAAAAGAGGATACTGGATAAGAAGAATTTTGAACTGCTGCTTTTTGCGGAAAACAAGAAAGTCGGCAGTGCAAGATATAACGGGATCCTTAACGCATATGCTTTAATGGCAACTTATAATAAAGCAAAGACACAGACTGTTGAGGCACTGATTGAACAGGGATATGCAGCAGAAAAATTAGGTGGTTATAAACGTGCAAAAGGATACTATAGAAGTGCTCTTAAAAAAGTGCCTGACAAAAATGTAAACCTTGTCCTGCAGTTGGTAGGTGAACTGACTCGGCTTTATGAACGTTCCAAGGATTATAAAGCGCTGGTGCGTACATACAAGCGGGCTTACAGTGTGCTCAAGAAAAGTTCCCGACCTAAAAAAGAGTATCAAACTTATGCCTACCTGATCGGTTACCATCAGTCGTCTCAGCTTAAACAGACTAGCAAAGCCAGGATATGGATGCTGCGTGCAGATGGCGGAGGTAGCTCCAGCCAGGAATTACAGGCCGCTTTTTGGGTGGCGCAACTTGACCGTGAAGCAAAGAAAACGGACAAAGCACTGAAACGTCTCAAAGAATTGGCCGGCCGGAAAATAGCCAAAAACTCGTCGATGTACGTTCAAATTCACTTTGAACTTGGCACATTATATCATTTCAAGGAACAGTGGAAATCGGCGTTACGCCATTATCGGTTGGTTGCAAAAGCTCGTGCTCCTGCAGAATTAAAGCAATTTCGAAATGCAGCCAGACAAAAAGCAAAAGAGATCGACAATTATCTTAAATCTATCGAAGCTTCTCAATAATGAAACAGTACCTGAATCAGCAATATTTTCTAAACAGCAGCGCGGCAATTTTCGGTTTTGCAGGGCGCATTTTCAAACAAGCGCTGAGGCAAATTTGTTTGTTTGGGCTATTAACACTGTTTGCGGTTGTACTGCCTTTCGGCGCCTCTTCAGCAGAGCATTCCGCGCTTAATCAGCTGACAGTGAAAGGTCAGGTAAAACTCTCTTCAGGAGCAGAAACATCTCCGGAAGGACTTGATGTAGTATTATTGAAATTTGTACTCAGTCCTGAAGGAGAGGTAACTCCTGCCGGACCTCAGGACCGTGTAAAAACCAAGAGCGGCGGCAAATTTGAGTTCCTTAAAGTCGAGCAGGATTTACGTGCAGGTTATCAACTAGGAACACGGGTGGAAGGTGAATTATACAGTTCAAAAATATTTTTCATGAAAGCCGGAGAAACACTCATTGAAACAAACATTATTATTCCGGGCATTTCAACTGCAGTAGAGAAACTGGAAACTACCCAAGTCTCACTCGTGATTGAATCCGGATTAGGAGCGGTTACAGTGACTGAGGTTTTAGTCTTCAGTAATTCTACAGCAGACAAAATTGATTCCAGCACTCAGCCGCTTGTGCAGAAACTACCTGCAGGAATAGAGAATTTCCGCATGATGGACAGTAAGTCCGTCAACTCAATGGAACATCTACTGGAAGAAAATGTTTTAAAAATATCCTATATTTTCCCCAGAGGAAGCACCCAAATTATTTACCAATATATTCTCCCTGCCTGGTTTGGCGGATTAGAAATAAACAGGGAATTTGAGCATTCTCTGGACGTAGTTGGAGTTTTTACACCAATTGAGCGATTGCAAATCAAGTCCGACCAGCTGAGTTTTTCCGGCAAACAAAGTTTAAATGAGACAACTTTTCTGTCATGGAAAAGCAAAGCATCCGCATCGAACCAACTGAATTTCAAGATCAGCAATGTTCCAACAACATCTCTGCAGTATGCAGGTGTTTCAGTAATAATCCTGGTATTATTATTTAGTACAGTTGTCTTGTTTTACCGGCTACGCTTAACAAAGAAAAACGAAAATAAAGTGGCTCTTTAAAAAGTCACAAAAACCTGTCTTTCGTGATAAAACCGGATTGACAAATTTACACAACGCTTTCAACTAATATTAAGCTGACTTGAGACAAGACATGAATTTAGCCGGGGCTTCTACTTTTTCCTCTACAGAATGGAATAGTCTGCAGACACGAAAATTAGTTCTGGCGCTGTTGATTTTAGTTCTGGTTTCTTTGCTTTTTTACAACTTTATGCTGGCTCCGGAGTTGAAGCTAAAACAGCAGTTGGCTACTAAGATTTTGCAGACAAATACCAGTCTGAAAAAGTTAAAAGTGCAGGGACAAAATTTAAACAAGAAAACAGCTTTCATTCGCTGCAGGACAGGGAAAGCGCTTTAAGCCAACTTCTGCCAGCTGAATGGCAGCGTGCCGAATTATTACGCTGGCTCACAAACACAATTCAGCAAAATGGACTGCAGCTTGAAGAACAGAGCTTTGAAGAAAACAGCGCGCAAACTTTGCTTCAAACACTGAAAATTAATTTAAAATTGAGCGGTGAATACGCAAACTTCCAGCGCTTTATGCAAGAGTTGAAAGACGGACCCCGACTGCTGCTGCTGGAAAAACTGCTGCTGGATAATCCTAATCCTGCTCAACATGAACCAGAACTGAGAATTGAGCTGGTCTTAGCAGTACACAAAAGTCTGCAAATTCCACTAAAAGAGAATAACTGATGAAAATTGGAGAGCCGAAATTGATACTGTTCCTGCTGTTCTTGTCTGTGTTTCTAACACTTAACAATGCAGCAAGTAGTTTGGCTGCTGCCTCCTCAAAAGTCGCACAGACTAATAATCCCTTTCGTAGTTTGCTGCCTGAAAATAATAAGTCTGTTTCTCTCACCCAGTCTCTTTCAAAATCTGTCCTGACAAAAAAACAAAATCCTGCCCGGACAAATAAGAAAGCAGCAACAAAGCTAACAGTTTCGAGCGCAGCAACTCAACTGCCTGAAATCAAGACTTCTACCAGAACAGACATTTCTTCACGAACTAAACAATTAACTGAAGCTCTGATACTGAAAGATATCCTGGAAACTTCAGAAGGCCGTTACGCTTTTATTGATGAAAANAAAGTAACTTATGTCGTCCAGGAAGGAGAGTGGCTGGAAAAAGTCTTCGTCAAAACAATCTATAATAATAGCGTGGAACTNCAGGAAATTGANGGAGACACAACCATTATCTTAACTCTCCAACCATGAGCTTAAAGATTTTTANTGNTNNATCAATCATGAATAGTTTGCTTCACTGAGCAGTGAATTTATTAGAAAAACAACAGAACATCCATAATTAACAGCATGTACACCTACCACCCTGTAGTTGAAATTTTAGTAGAGCGTTTTGGCACGTCTCCGGAGTCATTGGAACCGCTGCATGAACAACTGCTGGCTTACCGTGAAAGTACGGAGGGTCTGAAAGAAGCGCTGCTGAAACACAATGTAACCAGTGAGAGCACATTCCAACAGGCAATGGCGTCCTATTTTGAATTGGAGTATCGGGAAAATTTTGATGATATTCCGGTGGTGCGTGAATATACGGAATTAATTCCGATACGATATGCCAAAAAAAATGTCTTCTTCCCCCTTAAAAAAGAGAGCAACACGCTGGAAGTTGCCATCACAAATCCGGAACTTTCACAACCACTGGATGATCTCGCCCGACATTTTAAGTGTCATATAGAACCGGTTCTTTCACACAAGAAAGCTGTGCTGGATCTGATCAACCGTGCATATGATGAATCTTCCGCCTCTACTGAAGAAGCAGTGGATCAGCTTGATTCCGATGAAACTTATGAAAACATTCTCGCAGTAGAAGAACCGGAAGATTTACTTGACGCAACTGATGAAGAACCCATTAAGCGCTTAGTCAACAGCCTCCTCTGGCAAGCAGCTAAAGAAGAAGCGAGCGATGTGCACATCGATCCTACAACACGAGATACAATTGTACGTTACAGAATTGACGGTATTCTTCAGCAAGCTACAGTTTTTCCACATCAGGTTCATGTAACTGTTGTTAACCGGATCAAAGTCATGTCCCGCTTGGACATTGCCCAGAAAGGTATCCCGCAGGACGGTCGTTCGATGGTACTGATTGCAGGCAGGAAAATTGACATCCGGGTTTCAACAATCCCTACTATTCAGGGTGAAAAAATTGTGATGCGTATGTTGTATCAAGACGAAAAATTGATGCAGCTGAGTCAACTTGGTTTAGCAAAATACATTTCAAAACCCTACTCTAAAATGGTGCAGAGCAGTGGCGGTATTATCCTTGTTACTGGACCTACAGGAAGCGGAAAAACAACGACCCTTTATGCCTCTCTTGCTGAAATCGACAATGAGGCCCGCAATATAATTACCATTGAAGATCCAGTTGAATACAAACTTTCCGGTTACAGCCAGATCGAAGTTAAGCCTAAACTCGGTTTGACATTCGCCAATGCTCTGCGTTCAGTTTTGCGACAGGATCCTGATGTTATTATGGTAGGAGAAATGCGTGACAAAGAAACCGCTCAGATCGCCATTCAATCCGCTTTGACCGGACACCTGGTTTTCAGTACTGTTCATACTAACAACGCGCCGGCCACCATCACCCGTCTCATTGATATGGGCATTGAACCTTTCCTCGTTTCCTCAACAATCATCGGTGTGCTTGCACAGCGGCTGGTGCGTCGTATCTGTCCGGATTGCCGTAAAAGCTACAAACCTCATCCGGAACAACTGAGGGAGTTAGGTATAAAAGCAGAAAGTTTTAGGAAAATCGGCAGAAGTTTCTATCGTGGCGCAGGCTGCAAAAAGTGCAGGAATACCGGTTACCGCGGACGCTTAGGAATTCACGAACTGCTGGAAATGAGTGAAGGCGTCAAAAATNCTATNCTCGAAAGCAGTGATTCNGACTCNATAAGAAGACAGGCTTTGAAAGAAAAAATGATTACTNTGCGGCGTGATGGAGTAAACAAAATTCTGCACGGTTTGACTACTGCAGAAGAAATCCTGTCGATTACTACTGATTGAAAATGTGCTTATTTTCCAGCTGAATTGAACTTTTTGAAATTAAACTTTGCATACATTTTCAAAAATAATATAAAAAAACACTTGCACTATTATCTAATAAAAGTAAAGTGTGCTTGGCAAGAGTTGAATTCGCTTTTGCGGAAGAGCATCCAGTCAAAGATTATAGTTTGTCTGAGTTCTTTGATATTTCGCCTGTTTCAGGCATGTCGCAGAGTTGCTGCAATTTAGCACTTAGCTGGAACGCAGTCGGCTCTGTTTTTTTATTCCTCAAGCATATGGAGAACCATGAGTAATACTAAATCGTTTATTTCTGTGCTGTTACTGACAAGCTTATCAGTCTTTGGAGCAACTTCAGCATTTGCAGCAGTTGTCCAATTAAGATCGGCGGACTGGCACCACTATCAGCACCTGGAGCTGTAGGAGGTGGAGAAGCAATGCGTGATGCTATGCTGATCGCACAAGATGACATCAATGCCCGCGGTGGAGTTTTAGGCTGTGATGTGAAAGTCGTTATTGCGGACACAGAAGGTCTGCCGGAAAAAGCCGCGGCGATGATGCAGAAGTTAATAACTCAGGACNGAGTAGTCGGGGTTGGTGGCGGTTATCACAGTTCTGTCGGTGTTGCCGGAAAAGATGTAGCAAATGCGCGTGAAGTTCCGGTTGTCTTTGCGGAGACCTGGAACGACACTATTACGGGTGACAAACAGAAATTTATCTTCCGGATTGCTCCCTTGAGTTCCTGGGCTTCATCTACAATTTGGAAGCACGGTTTGGAAGTGCCTGGAATCAAGAAAGCAGCAATTCTCACAGAGAATACCGATTACGGAATTCCTGCTGCTGCAGAAACCACCAAAGGTTTAAACTCCGGTGGTGTGGAAGTGGTAACTTTCAGCGTTGATATCGGCACACAGGATTATTCCGGAATCGTCCAACGTATCAAAGCGGAAAAACCGGGACTTATCATCGTTTTGGCAACTGGAGAAGCAGGTTACAATTTCGCCCAACAAGCTGCGGATGCCGGAATTGGACCAATGGATATTCCTTTTCACGCAGGTCAGGTTNCACTGGAAAGTAAAGCCTACTGGGAAAATGTTCCGGACGGAAATTTAGCCTTTGTTCAGCGTATTGGTGTTCCGGAAAATCTGTTCACGGCTGAAGGTAAACAATTCGCTAAAGTCTACAAAGCAAAAACAGGAAAAGGTGATGTTGAAAGTTATGCAATGGAAGCTTACGATTCTATCGCAATTATCGCCCAGGCAATAAACGAAGCCGGTTCGACTGACGGAAATGCCATTGTTAACGCTCTTGAGAACATCAGCCATGATGGTACTTTGGGACGTATCTATTTTCCATACGGGACAAAGAAAGACCCAAGTGTTGACGGCAAAGGTGACGAGTG
>JGI26381J51731_1001438_pt1 | contig 10839 bp, 7 predicted proteins | sample SaaInlV_165m_DNA_3_FD_51731 | JGI IMG/M metagenome (IMG submission 51731) | reverse complement strand
TTCGTTACACCTTCGTTACACCTGTTGCCCCCTTTAGGCCAAAGTTGTAATATTACAGCATTAAGAACCTCACCCAAACTACTGTAATATTATGAAACCCGGCAACTTCATCCTGGACCTGCTTCGCACCTACGGCCAAAAGGGCACCAGCGCGCAAAATCTGATGTCCAGTTCCAGGATGTTCAACTTCAGTGAAAACCTGATTCGAGTCACCCTTTCTCGCCTGGCTGCACGTGGCCTCATAGAAAATTTCGAACGAGGCCATTATCGACTCGCTGAACTTTCTGACCCTATTACTGAATTCATTGAGGAATGGCGTCTCGGGGAGTCCAGGCGAAGACCATGGGAGCAAGGATCATTTCTAATGGTGCAGTCAGCACAACCAACAGACAAAGAAAGATGGCTTCTGACTTCAACTGGTTTCAGACAGCTTCGAGCNGNACTCTGGCTGAGGCCTGACAATCTGCGCAGAACCGGACCATTACTGATCGGCTGGCTAAATGAGCTAGGCCTGTCTGACGAGCCCATCGTTGGCGAACGGCTGATGCTTCAGAAGAAGGATTACCATTCGCTTGTCGATGACTACCGCATCAACAAACTCGACCAGCTATACCTGGACTTTGTTTCCAGACTTGAAAGCAGTACCGATAACCTGCAGAAGAAACCCACGGACCTTGCAATGATCGAAAGTTTCACCCTGGGCGGCGAAGCACTTCACCTGCTGGCGAAGGACCCTTACCTGCCGGCCGAACTCCAGGANCCCCGGAATCGAGAGCGCTTATGGCAGACAATGCTGCGATACGATGAACTGGGCCGCAGCATCTGGTCACCCGCGCAGGGCAGCATGCCTACATCAATCACAAGCTTTGGATAGAGGACAACATGACAACGAACATTCGAGAGCTACTCACCGCCGAGGAACTAGCAAGGGTAACGAGTAAAGATGACCTGAGAGCGGCGTGCATCGTGCTGTTCGACTGGGCCATGGTCATCGGGCTTTTCGTCCTGGCTGCAGCATTTCCCAATCCAGTGACAATGCTATTTACCGTGCTTCTCCTCGGTGGGCGGCAAATGGCCTTCGGTGTGCTTGTTCATGAAACCGGGCATAAATCATTTTTCACTTCACAGAGCGTTAACGACTTCGTTGCAACCTGGCTTTCCGGCTACTGGGTTTTTTCTGACAAAGACGCCTATATGAAGGGGCACCTGATGCATCACAAGGATTGTGGAACGGTTGATGATCCGGACCTGAAAAATTTTGACGCCTATCCTGTCTCNANCACCAGTTTCAAACGAAAAGTATTAAGAGATATCACCGGAAAGATTGGCTGGCGACGGATCGTATCGATTGGTCGATCACTGTACCGTTTCAACGAGTTGAAACCCGGTGTAAAAAAAATGTTGGCTGGCGGCGTCATCTGTAACCTTGCACTTTTGCTGGCGCTGTCCGTCGCCGGATTCGCGGAGTTGTACGCNCTGTGGGTGATCGCGTTTATGACCAGCCACATGTTGATCACCCGTATTCGGCAAATCGCAGAACATGCCGCGGTGCCAGATCATTTTGATCCTGATATTCGGCTGAACACCAGAACCATATACATCAGTTGGTTAGAAGCTTTGCTGGTGGCGCCCCACGGCCTGAACTTCCATCTTGAACATCACCTGATAGCCTCTGTACCAATCTACAGGCTTCGGGAGTTACATCAAATATTGCTGCATAAGGGCTACTACGAAGGGATTGAGTTCCCTAAAGGGTATCTGGGCCTGTTGCGGCGGGTCACCTACGCAACGTAGGAGGCGTGCTCTATGTCTGGTCTGTTTCAGGGGAGTCTTGCGGGGCAGTCGAATCAGGTGACTCACCCTGTTCTGACAACTCGAATGCAGAATGCAATGCTCTTGCCGCCAGCTCCAAATACTTCTCTGCAAGGACCACCGAGATTTTAATTTCAGAAGTTGAAATCATCTGGATATTAATCGATTCGTCAGCCAACACTTTAAACATCCTGCTGGCCACACCGGCGTGGGAGCGCATTCCAACCCCAACCAATGACAACTTGGCGATTTTATTGTCGCCCGACACCTCTCTGGCATCAATGTTTTTTGCAATATTTTCCAGAATCTGTTTCGCCTGGTTGTAGTCATCTCGCCGAACGGTAAAAGTGAAGTCTGTGCTCATGTCCGCAGCCACGTTCTGAACTATCATGTCTACTTCAATATTCGCATCGCTGATTGGGCCCAGAATAGCCGAAGCAATACCGGGCACATCTTTGACACCCAATATCGTTAACTTTGCCTCGTCACGGGTAAACGCTATCCCTGAAATGATTGGTTGCTCCATTGAATCGTCCTCTTTGGTGATCAACGTGCCAGGTTTTTCTTCAAAGCTAGACAAAACTCGAAGGGGCACCTGGTACTTACTGGCAAACTCTACCGCCCTGGTATGCAGAACCCGGCTACCTAAGCTGGCTAGCTCCAACATTTCCTCAAACGTCATCTGCTTAAGACAACGGGCACCTTCAACAACTCTCGGGTCAGTCGTAAAGACGCCTTCCACATCTGTATATATCTGGCACTCATCAGCCTTCAGCACTGCCGCGAGAGCAACGGCCGTTGTATCCGAGCCGCCACGACCCAAGGTTGTTACGTGGCCCTTTTGGTCGATACCCTGGAATCCCGCTACTACCGGAACGATGCCGTCTGAGATCTTCGCATGGAGCACTGTTTCGTCAATTTCCAGGATCCTCGCTTTGCTGTGCTCGCTGTCTGTCAGGATACTGGCCTGCCAGCCTAAAACTGATTCTGCTTTAACCCCATGTTTCAGCAAGGTCATCGCCAACAGGGCTATGGTTGCCTGCTCACCGGTGGACAGCAAAACATCCAGTTCCCGTCGAGCATCCAAGCCATCGTAATTAACCTCATTCGCCAACGACACAAGTCGATCGGTTTCATCACCCATTGCTGAAACGACGACCACCACATCATGTCCAGCATTCCTTGAACGAATAATGCGCGCAGCAATATTTTCGATTCGCTCAACCGATGCGACGGAGGTTCCACCAAATTTTTGGACAAACAACGACATGCGGCCTTAACCGGTTTTGAAAGGGCGCCTATTTAATAGAAATTTGACGAAAAAAACTACAGAAGATTTCGGGCAAATTGCTCAACACTCGCCAAAGCCGCTGGTAGTGAGTCCGGATCAGAGCCGCCAGCACGTGCCATATCGGGGCGCCCACCACCCTTACCACCTACCTGTGAGGCGATGTGGTTCACCAGGTCTCCAGCGTGAAATCGATCTGTCAGGTCCTTGGTTACCCCGACAATCAGGCCAACTTTCCCCTCACTAACCGTGCCAAGAACAATGATTCCACTGCCGATCTTGTTTTTTAGCTGGTCAAGCACATCCGGCAATGATTTTGGGTCGGCACCATCCAACTGACTGACGACAAGCTTCACTCCCCCCAGATCAATGGCAGATTCAGCAATATCTGGACCTACACCGCCGGTCGCCAGCTTTCGGTTGAGATCCGTAATCGTTTTCTCCAGCTTCTTATTCTGGTCAATCAACGCACGCAACTTATCCGCCAGATTGTGGTTGTCAGCTCGAACCAGACTACCTGCTTGCGATAGTAGGTCTTCATTGCTTTCAACCTGTGTCAGCGCGGCCGAACCGGTGATTGCTTCAATTCTTCTGACCCCGGAGGCGACCCCCTGCTCTGATACAATCCTGAAAATACCAATGTCCCCGGTACGGGCGGCATGAGTTCCACCGCAAAGTTCCACTGAGAACCCATCACCCATTGTCAGTACGCGAACCTCTGCGCTGTACTTTTCGCCAAAAAGTGCCATGGCACCCTTGTTACGGGCCGATTCCAGGTCCATTACTTCCGTTTCAATAGCACTGTTAGCCCGAATTTCGGTATTAACCAGTCGTTCTATTTCTCGCAACTGTTCTCTGGATACTGGTTCAAAATGGGAAAAATCGAACCGGAGGCGCTCTGCATTGACCAGCGAGCCACGTTGGTTCACATGTTCACCAAGAATCTTACGCAGGGCTGCATGCATTAAATGTGTCGCAGAGTGATTTAAACGCGTCGCATCTCGTAGCGGTCGATTGACAACCGATTGAACTTTGTCCCCCACAGCCAAGCTTCCGTTAACCGGCTTTCCTTGATGCAGGAAAGCATCACCGCTTTTGACGGTATCGGTGACGTTCAACACCACGCCATCTGCAATCAGTTGTCCGGTATCCCCAGCCTGGCCACCCGATTCAGCATAGAAAGGTGTTCTATCCAGCACAACCAGGGCTTGCTGGTCTGCGTCAGCCTGATCAACCTGAGCGCCATCAACAATGATGCCTATGACCGTTGACTCATCTTCCAATGAATCGTATCCAACGAACTCGGTAACATCGCTGAGCTGCAAATCACCGGTATCGGCAGAGCCAAACTGGCTCGCCGCACGCGCCCTTTGCCGCTGGGCTTCCATTGCACGAGCAAAGCCAGCCATATCCAGAGTCAGGTTGCGCTCCCTGGCAATATCAGCAGTCAAGTCGGTTGGGAACCCATAGGTGTCATAGAGCTTGAACACCACTTCACCCGGAATTTCCTTTCCATCAAGCTGCGAAATCGCGTCAGAGAGAATCCGCATACCCTGGTCGAGGGTCAACTCAAACTGTTGCTCTTCTTTAAGGAGCACTTTTTCTACCTGGCTACGGGTTTGTGCAATCAAGGGGTAGGCATCACCCATTTGGGTAACGACTTCCCCGACGAGTTGGTGGAAGAACGGGCCACTGGATTGTAGCTTGTGGCCGTGCCTGAGCGCCCGGCGAATAATCCTGCGGATAACATAGCCCCTTCCCTCGTTAGAGGGTACTACCCCATCAGCGATCAGGAACACTGCAGCTCGAATGTGGTCTGCAATGACTTTTAAAGAAGGGCTATCCAGATCAGTGGTTTCGAGAAGCCCAGCGGCTTTTTTAATCAGCGCCTGGAACAGATCAATTTCATAGTTGTTATGCACATCCTGCAATACCGCGGCCAGTCGTTCCAGTCCCATGCCGGTATCGACACACTGTTTAGGCAAGGGCGTTAAGGTGCCATCTGCGGACCTGTCATACTGCGTAAACACCAGATTCCAGATCTCGATGTACCTGTCCAGTTCACCATCTTTAGACCCCGGCGGGCCGCCAGGCACTTCCGGCCCGTGGTCGTAGAATATTTCTGACGAAGGACCGCAAGGTCCCGTATCGCCCATAGTCCAGAAGTTATCGTCGTCGCCGAGCCGAGTAATGCGCTGAGGATCAAAACCAACTTTCTCTATCCAGATTTGCTCTGCCTCATCGTCACTATCGTGAACGGTGACCCAAAGCTTGTCCGCGGGCAACCCAACAACTTGCGTCAGGAACTCCCACGCAAAGACAATGGCGTCTTCCTTAAAATAGTCGCCAAAACTAAAGTTACCTAACATTTCAAAAAACGTATGGTGCCGCGCTGTATAACCGACGTTATCCAGGTCGTTGTGTTTACCACCCGCCCTTACGCAACGCTGGCAACTTGCCGCCCTGGTATAGCCACGGTCTTCACGGAAGGCGAAAGAGTCCTTGAATTGAACCATGCCTGCATTGGTAAACAACAGGGTTGGATCATTGCCAGGCACCAGGGATGACGACTCAACGATCGTATGACCTTTACCTTCGAAGTAACTCAAAAATGCGCTGCGGAGCTCGCGGCTATCCATATCTAATAAACCATTTCATGTCTAACAAATAAAAANCCAGCGAACCAATATTCAGCAACGAGCTCGACAGACAAAAAAACAAAAAAGGTAAGATACAGAAATTAAGCCAAGGGAGCCATAGAAAGCGTCATCTTGGTTCACGCCGGCCACAGTGATAGCCATTAACAGCTCGTGTTAGAGCCTAATATAAACTGGAGATATGGTCGTAAGAAAAGCCGCGCTGCTGCATAAATCGTGATATTCGCGCCCTGGTTTTCATATCCAGAGTTTTCATATCCAGAGTTTTCATATCCAGAGTTTTTATATCCAGAGTTTTTATATCCGCCACCTTGCCAAGTTCATCTCCGAACTTCTTGACGGCGACTGACCGAGCCAGTGCCGTGAAATCAACGCCGCATTCTTCAAAGGCGATTGATATGATTTCATCGCCAACCTGCCTGGCACGCAGCTCCATTTTAATCTTGACGGGGCCCTGCCCCCTATTAGTTCTTGCGCGTATAAATGCTTCAGCGAGCCTGCGGTCACTCTGCAAGCCCTCATCGGTCAGCTTGCCGATTTCCTGTTCAAAGAGCTCGGGATTATCACCAAGACGCCGNGTTAGTTTAAGTAAAAGCTCATAGCGAGAATGTTCTCTGCGCGCCAACAAATCCATTGCTGCGCGGCGAACATCTGAGGGCTTAATGTCTGTCATTTTCCTTCATTAGTACTGTCCGATTAGTACTGTCCGATTAGTACTGCCGAATTAGTACTGTCCGATTAGTACTGCAGCGTTAGAACTACCGCCGGCAACGCCGGTTCGCTTTAGACTCATGCTGTTATTGCTCTCAGGCACCCGAAATAGGCGTGACATTATCCAGGTCTTCATCTTCCGAGCCTTCGTTGTGATCAAGCAGCTTCGCCCGAATCTGTTGCTCGATGTCTACAGCGATGTGTGAATTCTCTGTGATATATTCACAGGCATTCTTCTTGCCCTGGCCAATACGTTCACCCTTGTAGCTATACCAGGCACCGGCTTTATCTACCAGGTTAAGCTGGACACCCAGGTCGATCACTTCACCCATATGATAGATACCCTTGCCGTACATAATCTGGAATTCGGCTTGCTTAAAGGGAGGCGCAACCTTGTTCTTGATTACCTTAACGCGAGTTTCGTTACCGATAACCTCATCGCCTTCTTTGACAGCCCCAATGCGACGTATGTCCAGCCGAACAGAGGAATAAAACTTCAGCGCGTTACCGCCAGAGGTAGTCTCAGGGCTACCAAACATCACGCCAATTTTCATTCGGATCTGATTGATAAAGATAACCAGGGTATTTGAATTTTTGATATTGCCCGCCATCTTACGCAGCGCCTGACTCATTAGCCGGGCCTGTAGTCCAACATGGTGGTCACCCATATCGCCCTCGATTTCTGCTTTCGGGGTCAATGCAGCGACTGAATCCACAATCACCACGTCAACAGCGCCAGATCTGACCACCATGTCGCAAATTTCAAGGGCCTGCTCACCCGTGTCCGGCTGGGAAACCAGCAGGTCATCAATATTTACGCCAAGATTCTGCGCATACAGGGGATCCAGAGCATGCTCTGCATCGATGAAGGCACAGGTTCCGCCTGCTTTTTGGGCCTCGGCAATGACCTGCAGGGTCAGGGTTGTCTTGCCCGAAGACTCCGGACCATAGATCTCAACAATACGCCCACGAGGCAATCCACCTATCCCCAGCGCAATATCCAGGCCCAGAGAACCGGTCGATATTGACGGGATTTTCTCCAGAGGAGAATCACCAAGACGCATTATAGCGCCCTTGCCAAACTGCTTCTCGATCTGGGAAAGTGCTGCTGTTAGCGCCTTCTCTTTTTGAGAGTCTTTTTGAGAGTCTTTTTGCGAACCGCTATTTTCAAGGTCGGACATTGTTTTTCCTCTTTGTTTTTTAACTGGTTATATATACAGTATTATCCATATAATCATTTAAACGCCAAATGCTTTCTTCAACTTGTTTTGTTTCACCCAGATTCCCGTCGAATCGACGATTTACGCTCACAGGGGTTCGCGTTGACCACCCTACCCGGCAGCACCACATCCTCACTGATCTTGCTGCCAGGCCCGCTCAGACAGGTAGATAGTCTCAGCTGGGGCTGGTTGGGGATGTAGGAGAAGGATTAAAGCTATATAGGCTTTCATCCGGTCGAGCGAATGCGGCAGGCGACACCTGCCCTCAAGCGATGGTTGGAAAATGAGTACACCAAACCGAATCGACACAAAACAACATTGATGATTTCAGGTGGTAAGGAGAGCTGGCAGCTGTATCACAGCTCATCTGAACAACCAGCAGTGATCGTAAACAGGATGCGTTCATTGAAGATCTTAGGGATTTTACTGACAACTGATTTGATCGTCCTCTGACCCTTGCCCATAGCATTGACGGAAGGTACCTTGTAGGAAACACATCAGCGGGTACTCCATGACTTTTGCTATTCCTGAAGCCGACGCCAGCCTTGAGATTTGTTGGGATAACATTGGCGTGCCGCATATTTTCGCTAATTCTATTCCAGATGCCTTTAGAGGCATGGGCTATGCCTGCGCGAGCGAACGCCTATGGCAACTGCACTTGAGTAACCTGTACGCCACTGGCACGGCAGCCAGCGTCATGGGTGAGAAACATATACCTCAGGATCTGATGCACAAGGCGTTTAATGTTACCGCGAGAGAAGTGCCAGATTCCCCGGGTGACTATATTGTTGACGCCTACCTTCAGGGCGTTAACGCCTACGTTGATTCGCTTGATGAGGTGCCACCAGAATTCCTGAAGGCCGGCACGGAGCCCAGACACTACACACGCCATGATGTTGCCTCACGTTATCGATTCACAGGCTGGTTTCAACATAAGACCTGGCTAGAGAAAATTTACCTTGGAAAGCTTATGGCAGAACATGGCGTGGACTATTTTCGCCATCATGTGCTCAGGTTTTCTAACGAAGATGCTATGTGCGTCGAGGCCCTTCGAGACGCATTGCTTGGTATCGACATGAGCGTCGCAAAATTACTTTTCCCTCATGAGACGAGGCTGAGCGGCAGCAATAATTGGGCAATCAATGGTGAGTTATCTGCGTCCGGGTTTCCGATATTAGCAACCGATCCACATCAACCCCATAGTATTCCGAACACGTTCTTCTATTCGCATTTGAGTACGCCGAATTGGGATGCCTTTGGCGCCAGTTTCCCCGGCGTGCCTTACTTTATGATGGGACACAATCGAGACGTGTCCTGGGGGCTAACCACAGGCTTCGTCGATACTTATGATGTCTTTGTCGAGAGTGANGCGCCTGGCAAGACTCAAAGTTACACCGTCGATGTCGCTAACCAACCTTCACGCAGCTTCACGGTGNGTGAATCCACCCACGGCCCTATTCTTGAGTCACTGACAGACGCGCTGGGCTTCACGGATCTGCGGGGAGCAGGAAGTATCACCGCGCTTGATTGGGCCATGAGAGATCAACCCACTTCCGCGGGTGTTCTGGCGCTGATGCCATTAGCCAGGAATTCACAGCAACTGGGCGATGCATTGTTTGAGAACGATATCTGCCCGCTGGTCAACAACATTATCTGCGTCGATAGACACAATGATATGCACCGCTATATAGCCACGACGCTGCGACACCGATCAGGCAGTGGTGCAAACCATGCGGAACAAGGTGTGACAGGCGTTGTGCCTTTGCCCGGCAACAATCCCGACTACGATTTTCGATTAAGTACCGCGGCTGAATTGCTCGTTGAATCGAACCCGTTAAAGAAGTACACCTTAACTGCCAACAACGACACTATGGGTGATTCGGGTCGCTATCCGATTCATAATTTTCCTACCCACGATGCCAGAGCAAAACGGATTGATGAATTGTTGCAAAAGCGGGGATCCAATTTCACGACAGCATACTTCGCAGATATGCAGTTGGACTTGCTGGATGTTAGAGCCAGAGAGCTGGTACCGAACATATTGCAGTCGCTAAAATCCCAACCCCAACATGAAAGATTAGAAACGGCGATCAAACTCCTGGCTGATTGGGACTATGTGGCGACCACAGACTCAAAGGCTGCTTGCATTTTCTACCCCCTGTTGGAAAAACGTTCGCACATTCAATTTATGGAAACCGTTCTAGGTAAGAGCCCTTTGATCACCACAATGTCGAGTATTGCACCTGCACTCAATCGCTTCGATATCAGCCATTTCATGGCAGAGGGATCACCCTGGCGTGCCCACAGAGACACGCTTGATAAGATCATCGCCGACAATGTGATAGCTATCGTTGAGTATCTGACAACCAACTACGCTGATGATTGGTCGTGGGGCAAGATACACCAAATTCGCTTCGGCCATTCACTACGTAAGCACAAACCATGGCAGGCTATACATGTCGGTCCTGATCCTATTGGCGGCAGCGCTACCACGCTGCGCATGGCACAACATAATCCTCCGGTTAAAGGCAGTATTGAACAGGAGGTTTATCATGGCCCCGCATTTCGTTGGATTGTCGACATGGCGGACCCACTTCGGTTTAAGTTTGTTATTGCCGGTGGGAACGGCGGGCGGCCTGATAGCGAGCATGTTTCAGATCACTATACGGCCTGGCTAAAAGGCGATTACTTCGACATGTCGCTGGTAAGGGAAGAAATGAACATCGTCCGGCAGGATAAAGCTTAAGTCGACTGACAATAGCTTGCCATCGAAGCCCGTATGACCCACACGGTTGGTTGTCGCACTATTTCGGCAGGAAAAAATGACCTGAGGGACGGCGAGATCATCTCTGATTTACCGTCCCTCTGTCAAAATTAACCATATATAAGACTCATCTGAACCGTCTTACTTCTTAGACTTCTTAGACTTCCCGGACTTTCCAGATTTCCCGGACTTTCCAGATTTCCCGGACTTTCCAGATTTCCCGGACTTCTCAGACTTCTCAGACTTCTCAGACTTCCCGGACTTCTTAGACTTTCCGGACTTCTTAGACTTCTTAGACTTCTTGCCACAATCACTTTTCGCAGCAGCCCTCTTTATCTGTTGTCTTTCGATTCGACTGATCAAATCGGCTTTTTCAAACTGCTTCGA
>JGI26381J51731_1001424_pt1 | contig 10918 bp, 8 predicted proteins | sample SaaInlV_165m_DNA_3_FD_51731 | JGI IMG/M metagenome (IMG submission 51731) | reverse complement strand
TTGCAGACTTTATAGTGACTGAAGAGATGATTAAACACTTCATTAGAAAAGTTCACAAAGGAAGTACATTTGCTAATCCAAGAATTTTAATTTGTGTGCCAACAGGATCAACGCCAGTTGAGAGAAAAGCTATTCAGGATAGTGCGTTAGCAGCGGGTGCAAGAAGAGTTCAATTAATTGAAGAGCCAATAGCAGCTGCTATTGGAGCAGGCTTACCAATTTCAGAAGCAACTGGATCGATGATTGTTGATATAGGAGGTGGTACAACTGAGATCGCTGTGATGTCATTAGGAGGATTAGTTTATTCAAAATCTTTGAGAGTTGCAGGAGATGCAATGGACACTGCAATAGTTAATTATATGAGAAAAGAATATAATCTTTTAATTGGAGACAGTACTGCAGAAAAAATAAAAAAAGAAATGGGTACGGCCTTGGCATCAGGTAAAAATACATATCCTGTTAAAGGTAGAGATTTAAGATCAGGTACTCCTAAAGAAGTAAATATTACAGAAGAAGATACTGCAGAAGCATTAAATGATATAATGAAAGAAATGATTGGTGCAATTAAACAAGCGTTAGAAAATACCCCTCCAGAGTTATCAGCTGATTTAGTTGATATGGGACTAACCTTAACAGGAGGCGGAGCCTTNTTAAATAATATTGATAAAAGATTTTCTAAAGAAACAGGCTTACCAGTTCATGTTGCAGATGACCCACTTTCTTGTGTGGCAGTTGGCACTGGAAAAGCATTAGATCAAGAAGAAACATTCTCTACTATGCTATCTGAGTATTAAGAGTAATGGCATCAAGCAGAGATGATTTTGTAATAGCAATCCGATCTGCTTTCTTAAAAAAAAGCTATCAACAAAAATTTTCACTACTAACATTAATATTTTTATCTCTCACTATTTTATTGTTAGGAAGTTTTAATTTTAAAGTTATTCAATATATAAAAATTGGAATTAAAGAAGTTGTTTATCGTTCTTCCTTTGTAGTTTCCATCCCAGAAAATTATGTAAAAAAATTAAATTTTCAACTGAAAGATCATTTAAATCTTTATGAAAATTATAAAAAAAATGAAGTTTTACTAGATGATTTAAGAAAGAAAAAATTAACAAATGAATTTTTAGTTTTAGAAAATGAAAAATTAAGAAATTTAATTAACGAAAGTGTTAAATCAGAAGATATTTACGCTAAAGTCTTGGTTGATAAAGATAGTCCTTACTTAAAATCCATTGTCTTAAATAAAGGCTCTAAAAACAATGTAAAATTGGGTATGGCTATTGTAGATGACAGTTATTTGGTTGGTAAAATAATTGAAGTAAATTATACAAATTCAAGAGCACTACTTCTATCAGACTTAAACAGTAAGATTCCAGTGTTATTAGAGCCACTTAATATTCATGCAGTATTATCTGGAACTGGAAAAAATTATGGAATTATTGAATTTACTAAAGAAGAATATGATAAAAAAGTAAATAATAACAAGATCATTGTTTACACATCTGGCTATGGAGGCTTGTTTAAACCAGGATTGCCAGTAGGTAAAATAATCAATAACGCTAATTTGAAAAAAAATATAGTTAATTTCTTTTCTGATTTTGGACAATTAGATTATGTAAGAATAGTGTCTTATGAAATAGGAAGTGGAAATTAATGTCATCATTAAATAAAAATAATTTCTTAAGGTCACTAATGTTTTATTTTCCAACATTAGTTTTATTTTTGGCAGTATTAAATGAAATTGATCTCAACTATCTAGAAATTGAATATTTTTCATTTAATTTTGTTTATATTTTAATATTTTATTGGACTTTAAAAAATCCACACTATTTAAGTTATGGATCAATTTTTATAGCAGGCTTAGTAAATGATGTTGTGACTGGTCTTCCAATAGGAATAAGTAGTTTATGTTATTTATTAATTTGTGCAGTTACAGCCTATCTAAGAAATATTACACTTAGACCAAATTTTATGAATGACTGGTTGTCATTATTAGTCACTATTTTATTAGTTAATTCTATTCAGGTTATGAGTTTAGATTTGATATTTTCGATTGATGTGAATTATATGAGATATTCTATTAATTCAGGTTTTACTTTTGTTTTTTATCCGTTGTTTTTATTTTTATTTAATAATTTAGAAAAGAAAATCAGAACTCAAAAAAATGATTAAAGATAATTTTGGAATAAGAAAATCAGACATTATAAATCGACGAATGTTTATAATAGGAGCGGCAAAATTAATTATTTTTGGTGGAATAATTGCACGCTTATTCTCACTTCAGATTAATGATAATAAAAAATATTTAACATTATCTGATAAAAATAGAATAAGAGAATGGAAATTACCTCCAACTAGAGGAAACATAGTTGATTATTTTGGAAATATTATTGCCGGTAATTTAAAAATATATCAATTACATGTTATTCCAGAGCAAGTTGAAAACTTTAATTATTTAATTTCAAGGTTAAAAGCAATTCTGCAATTAAGCAATACAAGAGTTGAGAGAATTAAAAAGAAAAAAACACAATTAAAACCTTGGGAAAGTTTAATAATTTCTGAAAATTTAAGTTGGGATGAATTTTCAAAAATAAATAATTATTTATACGAATTGGCTGGAGTTAAACCAGTGATGACAATTTCAAGAGATTATCCTTTTAATGATATTTATACCCATGTATTAGGTTATGTAAGTCAACCAAATGAAGATGATATTTTGGCAAATGAAATTATCCAAGAAAAATTTGTGCCAGGAATTAAAGTTGGTAAGTTAGGACTAGAAAAAACATTAGAAAACGACCTAATTGGCATAAATGATATTCAAAGATATGAAGTTAATGCATATGGCAAAAGAATAAATCAACTTGAATATCAAAAAGGTAAACAAGGTTCAAAAATTCGTATAACACTCGATACAGAAGTTCAGAAATTAAGTGCTGAATTGATGAAAGGTATGGCTGGATCTATAAGTGTCATGGATATTTACACAGGTGAGATTATTGCAATGTATTCGTCGCCTTCATATAACCCAAATTCATTTTTATTTGGTATCAGTGAAGACGAGTGGCAATTAATTAGAAATAATCCTTTAAAACCTTTAATTAATAAAACACTTTCAGGTCTTTATTCCCCAGGATCTACTCTAAAGCCTATTGTTGCTTTATCAGCTCTTGAAAATGGAATAATGGATACTAATTTTAAAGTCCAATGTAAGGGAAAAATGGAACTTCATGGTCAAACTTTTCATTGCTGGAAAGAAAAAGGACATGGATGGATGAGTTTAAATAATGCAATGAAACAATCTTGTGACACTTATTTCTACGAAATTGCAAGAAAACTAGGTGTAGATAAATTAAAAGTAACTGCTGATAAATTTGGTTTAGGAAAAAAAGTTTTAGGTGAATATTTTGAAAATGAAAAAGCTGGTCAATTTCCAGACACAAGATGGAAAATAAATGAAATTGGTAAAGGTTGGGTTCTAGGTGAAACTTTAATTACTGGGATTGGTCAGGGATACACTCAAACAACTCCTATACAACTTTGTTTGATGACTGCTCAAATAGCAAATGGTGGTTATAAAATTAAACCTAAAATTTTAACTGATGATAATCAACTAACATCAGAGCAAGTCAAAAAGGCTATGAAAGATAATAATTTATACAATTCACACATCCCATTATTTAATGATCAAAAAAATATAAAAATTATTCAAGAAGCCATGTTTAGTTCTACTAACGAATTAAGAGGAACTTCATATAAGTCACGAATAGATGATCCTAAGTATCAATTTGCTGGGAAAACTGGGACAGCACAAGTTAAAAGAATTAGCAAAAGAGAACGTGAACTTGATTTAAAAATATTTCAAATACCCTATGAAGAAAGAGATCATGCTTTATATATAGCATTTGGTCCCTATAAAAATCCAAGATATGCATTAAGCATCATTGTAGAGCATGGTGGCTCTGGTAGTTCAGCTGCAGCACCAATGGCTACTAAATTATTTAAATTAATAGTTGATCGACATCAATATAGAAAAAAACTTCCAGACTATAAAGAATTTAATATCTAAATGTTTCAACATACTCGACTAAACTCAGATCAAAATTTTTTTCAAAAAGTTAAAAATTTAGATTATATTTTATTGTTAAGTATTCTTATTCTATCAACCTTAAGTTTATTTGTTATGTATTCTACCGATGGAGGCGAGTTGCTTTATCATACAAAAAGTCATTTTATTAAATTATTAGTATTTTTTGCTTTAATGTTACTAATTTCTTTTTTTAATATTAAATTTTGGCACCTTAGCTCATACTTTTTATATGGGATTATTATTTTACTATTAATTTGGGTATCTATTTATGGAATAAAAGTGTCTGGCTCACAAAGATGGATGAATTTATATTTTTTAGCTCTTCAACCATCAGAATTAATGAAAATAGGAATTATTNTATGTCTAGCAAAATATTATCACAGAGTAAGTGTTGAGAAAGTAAATTCATTTAATAGTATTTTTTTTGCCTTAACTATAATTTTAATTCCAATTATTCTGGTTGTATCTCAACCAGATCTAGGAACTTCTATATTAATTGCATCTAGTGGATTGATTATATTATGGTTGGGAGGAGTTAAAATTAAGTATTTCTTTTTCTCTTTTATAACTTTTTTAATATCATTACCTTTTATTATTTCAAATTTACAACCTTATCAAAAGCTAAGAATTTTAACTTTTTTAGATCCCGATAGAGATCCATTGGGGGCTGGATATCAAATTATCCAATCTAAAATTGCTATTGGTTCAGGAGGTTTTTCAGGCAAAGGTTTTCTGCAAGGCACTCAAAGTTATTTAGATTTTCTTCCAGAAAAGCATACCGATTTCATCTTTACTTTATTTTCAGAGGAATTTGGTTTTATTGGATCAATTGGACTTTTATTATTATATTTAATTATTATTATTAGAATTATTAGAATTGGTGTTATTTCACGAAGCAGTTTTGCAAAATTATTTTGTTTTGGCTTTGCATTTTCAATTTTTATTTATATTACAGTTAATCTATCTATGGTGCTAGGTTTACTACCTATAGTAGGGTCGCCACTGCCAATAATGTCATATGGTGGCTCTTCTATGTTAGCGACAATGATTGGATTTGGCATTGTATTGAGCGCAAAGGTTCATAGTAAGCAGGCCATAGCATAATCAGTTCTAATATAAAGTGTGTATAATTTACCTCTATTCAATGTTTAAATATTGATTATATAAGTTCTCGTGAATAAAAATATTAAAGTAGGTATAATTGGTGCTGGAATACAAGGTGTATCAAATGCTTTGTTTTTACAAAAAAAAGGATTTAACGTAACTATATTTGATAGAGATAATCCTGGCACTCAAGCAGCCTCTTATGGAAATGCAGGACACTTTTCACCTTATGCTTCAGTTCCATTAAATCGTCCAGATGTTTTAGCAGATGTACCTTCAATGTTATTAAGTTCCTCAGGACCTTTAGCTTTAAAATGGAACTATATTCCAAAAATGATTCCATGGTTTGTTAGATTTATCATGAATTCAACAACAAAAAATATGATGCACACTGCAAAAAATATGCATCAAATTTTAGATTTAGCATTACCTGCTTATGATGAATTATTTGATGAAATTGATTTAGAGGGTTTAGTTGAAAATAAAGGAATTCTTTATATTTGGAATGATCAAGATTTGAAAAGCAGAGAGCTTGAAATAAACATAAGAAATGAATTAGGAGTTGAGCAGCAACTAGTTAACAAGGCTGAAATTCATGATCTTGAACCTCATATTAAACCTTTTTATCATGCAGGTGTCTATTATCCATATGCAAAACATGCAAGAAATCCTAGAAAAATTCTTTTAAAACTTTTTGATTTATTTTTAAAAAAAGGTGGAAAATTTAACAAAGTAAATATTAATGATATTAACTTTGATGGAGAAAAACCAGTTTTTAAAACTGATAACCAAAGTTTTATTTTTGATAAAGCAGTAATTGCTTGTGGGGCTTTTTCTAAAAAATTAACTGACAACCTAGGTGAGAGAATACCTCTTGATACTGAAAGAGGATATCATGTTCACTTTAAAGGTTGTGATCACTTACTAAATAGACCAGTCATTTTTTCAAATAGAGGGTTTGGAATTACTCCTATGGAACAAGGCTTAAGAGTTGTTGGAACAGTTGAGTTTGGTGGGCTAGATAACCCATTGTCAAAATCTAGAGTAAAAAACTTAATTNATAATGCAAAATATATGCTTGGAGATTTACCTGAACATGAGGACGAATGGTTAGGTTTTAGACCTTCTTTACCNGANTTTCTNCCAGTTATGGGTCCATCAAAAAATCATAAAAATATATTTTATTGTTTTGGNCATCACCATTTGGGCTGGACTTTGGGACCAATATCAGGAAAAATTATTTCTGGAATGATCGCAAATGAAAACACTAATTTAGATCTAAAACCATATAGCTCTTTAAGATTTTCCTAAAGCTTTAAGCATCTAAAACAACAATTGTTAGATCATCTTTTTGTACATATTTAGAATCTAAAATATTATCAATGATCTTTTGAAGTCGTTCATTATTAGGCATTTCTTTATATTTCGTAATATAATTTTGAAAGCCAACTGAACCAAGCTCTTCACCTTGAGGGTTTTTAATTTCAGTAATACCATCTGTAAAAATGTACATTGATGATTTTTCAAATTTGACTTTATATTCCTTATAGGTAGTTTTTGCTACAATTCCTAAAGGAGGTCCTGCTTCATTAAAATTTGAAAACTCACTTTTATCATTTAAAATTATTGGAGGTTCATGCCCAGCATTTGCTAGTAATAATTCTTTGGAGTTACTGTCATAAATNCCAATTAACATTGTAACGAACATTCCTCTAGAAATTGTTTCACAAATCTCATTATTTAATTGTGTTAATAAACTTGCAGGCGAAAGATTAGTTTTACTAAGACAGCTATATAAACTTGATGCCTTAGACATTAGCAAAGATGATTTAATTCCTTTTCCAGATACATCTGCTACACCAAAACCATATTTGCCTTCACCTAAATCATTAAAATTATAAAAATCTCCAGAGACTACTTTTGCAGGAATGTTTATTCCAGCTAATGGGAAAGGTTCTTTTTTATTAGANGATAAAAGCGATTTTTGAATTTCCCCTACAATTTCTACTTCTTTTTGCATTTTATTTTGTTCAACCATTTCTTTAGCCATTTTTGCATTTCGAATAGCAAGAGCAGCTGGAGTTGNTAATAATTCTAAAAGTTTTCGATCATCTTCAATAAATAATTTTTCATCTGTTTTTTTATTTAAACAGTGAATTACACCAATACAATCATTTGCTGCAATTAATGGAGCACACAATACAGAATAAGTTGTAAAATTTGTTTTATTATCTAGATCAAAATAAAATTCTGCAATTTCTCTTACATCTTTTCTAACATTTCCAACACGAACACATTTTCTTTGATCAACAGCTCTTCCCATAACCCCGTCTTTTAAATCTAATTGATACTCATCTAGATGTTCCTGATTAAGAGAAGCAATACATTCAAATTTTTTCTTTTTATTATTGATTAAAAAAATATTAGCAGCTTGAGCATTTAGTCTTGTAATAATAATTTGTAGAGCTGTGTTTAAAGTTTCATTCAAATCAAGAGAAATCGCAAATTCTTGATTCATCTTGTTGATAATTTGTAGATCAACATTATCTTGAGTCTCGCTTCTGGTCTCTGTTAGAATAGGTTTTTTTGTTTTAAAAAAGAGCATTTTATTAACTAGTATTTTAACCTCTTTTTGGTAAATTTACCAAATATGGAGATCATTTTATATACGCCAAACTTATATGTGCATTTATATGATGCAGTTGTTGTTGTTCAATTTTTAATTGATGGTTTCGTTGAAATAGCAGGTCAATTTAAAATATAATCTATCACTTTTATTAGAAACACCATTTGATCATTTTATTATTGCAAAGTGTATTTTATAGAACAAAATAAAAAATTATTATTTTAATGATAAATAGAAAATATATTTACTTAGGAGTTATTTTTTTATTATTAATAATTATTAAATTTATTAATCCACCCATAATTAAAAAAATATCTTTTATCAGTTATGATTTTTATCAAAAAGCATTTAATAGGGGAGAAGTTAAAGATGTAACCATCGTTGATATTGATGAAAAAAGTATTGCTAAGGTAGGACAGTTTCCATGGCGTAGAGATATTTATTCAAAAATTTTATATAATTTAAATCAACATAGTCCNCGAGCTATTGCTTTTGATATCGTCTTTAGTGAAGAAGATAGGCAAAATCCACAAGATTTACTTTCACAACTACAAAAAGAAAGCGATCAATTTATAAATGTTGAGGTACCTAATACTAATAAAATTTTTATTGATAGTTTAAAGCAATCAAAAGTTGTCTTGCCGATATTGGGGGAACCAAAAGACAATTTTGTAAAAAATAATTCCAAACCTAAATTGAGAGTAATTGCCAAAGGGGATAATCCAAAAAATTTTATATATAAATATAAAAATAAAATCACATCTCTAGAAGAAATTAATAATGCCGCAAGTGGTATTGGTTCGATTTCTTTAATACCGAACATTGATGGTATAATTCGTAATGTACCTGTACTTTATAATATAGATAACAGAATATGGCCTTCATTAGCTCTTGAAACAGTTAGAGTTGCAACAGGTCAAAAAAACTTATTAGTAAAAAGTAATAAAAATGGAATTGAATTAATTAAGACAAGAAAAAATACAATTCCAAGTGATCAAAATGGAGTAATTAATATTAAATTTAAAAAATTTAATAAAGAAAATTATATTTCAGCCATTGATGTCATTAATAACGATTTTGATCAAAAAAGAGTTGAAAATAAAATAATTTTAGTAGGATCTTCTGCTCAAGCTCTTTTTGATATTGTTAAAATTTCAAATGGAAAAATAGTTCCTGGTGTTGAAATTCATGCTCATATTATTGACAACATTTTAAAGAATGAAAGTATTTTTAAAAACATTTATACTCAATTAGCAGAAAATATTATTTTTTTAATATTGGTAATATTTTTGATCTTGATACCTATAAAGATCAAGCCAAAATTTAGCATTATCTTTTTTGTAGGTTCAATTTTTGTAATTAATTTATCTAGCATCATTATTTATCAATTTAATTTTTATTTAGACTCTTTGTTTTCAAGTATTGCTGGAACATTGGTATTTATGACCTCACTTTATTTTAGATATTTAGAGGAAAATTCAATTGCTATTGAAAATGAAAAAAAACAATCAATTTTAAAAAAAGAAAGAGAGATAGCTGGGGAAGTTCAAAAGAAATTATTTCCAAGTAACAAAAAAATTGAAAAATATATATTTGCTCAAAACACACCTGCAAAAGATGTTTCAGGTGATTACTATGATTATTATCAAATGAATGATAATGAAATTTATTTTATACTAGGTGATGTTACTGGCAAAGGAGTTAACGCTGGAATGGTTATGGCAAAAGCAATTACTTTATTTAAGATTTTTGCCAAACAAAAATTCAAACCTAATGAAATTTTATTAGAGATGAATAACGATTTAAAAGAAACCAACCCTGTTGGTACCTTTATTACCTCAATTGTTGGAAGATATAATATAAAGTCAGATTTAGTTGAAATTGCTAATGCCGGACATCAGCCAGCTTTATTAAAAATAGCAAAAGATTTTAAAGAATTTCCCTCAAGCTCAATGCCATTAGCGGTGACTAAACATAAAGATGAAAGCGTATATCAATTAGAAAATTTTAATTTAAATAAAGGGAGAATTTATTGTTTTACGGATGGATTTTCTGAATGCATGGATGACAATAAGCAAGAGATTGGAATTGAAGGGGTTAAAGAATTAATATTAAAACATGAAAATTCTTCATTAAGAAAAGAATTAGAAAATGCTACCGAAGAAATTAGGTTAAAAAGTTTAAAAACAGGTACTTTAGAAAAAGGAATTAAAGAAAATAATGATATTCTAGACGACGATCTAACAATTATTGGAATTGGTAGATAAAAAAATCAAAATGAACACAAACAACTCTTAATTAAGTAAGTTTATCTTTATTTATGTGTCAAATTACATAAAACTCTTACAAATGAAAAATATTTTTCTAATTTTAATTTCTTTTATATTTCTGATGGGATGTGCTCAAAATGTAGCTCTATTAGGTCCAGCTTTTTCGATTGTTAAAACTGGAGGAATACAGCAAGCGCTAGTAACCGAGTCTATGAATTATGCTGTTAAACATCAGACAGGTAAAAATGTAAGTGAGCATGTTATGAGCTCATTAACCGAAGAAGCTGAAAATCGAAAATGTGAAATACCACATAGTAATAGTTTACAAAAAATATTTTTTAACACATTAGAAGATCTTGATTGCGATAAAGTTAAATAAATTTAGGTTTATTTAATTTATATTTAAAAATTATTTAATTAGAAATAGACATCAGATAAAATTCCTGAAAAAGTTAGGCTATATAAAAATTTCATGAGTCTTGAGATAAAAAAAAATACTAAAGCATACATTATGTTGGTTTTAGCAACGTTGTTTTGGGCAGGAAATTTTACTATTGGAAAATTTGCTTTCACAGAAAATGTCCCACCTTATTCATTAGCTTTTTTTAGATGGGTTTTAGTTTGGTTCATCTTACTGCCTTTTACTTTAAAAGAAATTTCAAAAATAAAGATGGAAATAAAAAACAACTTATCATTATTTCTTATTTTAGGTTTTACTAGTGTCGGAATATTTTCTGCATTCACCTATAACGCTCTTAATCATACTCAGGTAATTAATGCCTCTCTTTTTAATACCGCAATTCCAGTAACAATTATCTTAGTTTG
>JGI26381J51731_1001410_pt1 | contig 10982 bp, 9 predicted proteins | sample SaaInlV_165m_DNA_3_FD_51731 | JGI IMG/M metagenome (IMG submission 51731) | reverse complement strand
AAGTGCATATTTTTGAATACCAGCACCAATTCCAGTGCCAAACCAGTCTCCCCGAGCAATACCAATTAATGCTTGCTGGGTTTGGTGTACTTTAGGATCTGCGCTTCCCCAAAAATCATCAACCCAAAAGGATGTCAGTCGAGCCATTCGGTTTGGATTAAATGCAATAAAAATACCAACAATAATAAACAAAAAGGATGTGACTATACTGAGCTGCTTAAGATAAACACCAGCAGCATATAGCATAGCCATTGCTGTTAATGATATAATCAGAGTGGCACCAAAGTCTGTCTCAAGCATCAACAGAAAGTCTGCCAAACCAATAATTACCAGTGTTTTTACAAAGCCTTTCCATGGCTTTCTAATATCTTTTTCTTGACGTATTAGGAAACCAGCCATAAAAAGTATCATGGATAGTTTCATTAGTTCTGAGGGTTGAAACTTAAAAAATACAAAGTTAATCCACCTTGTTGAGCCATTAACTGTATGACCTATAGGGGGAGGAAAAAATACAACTGCAAGAAGTAGTAATGAGAGAATAAATAAAGGAATAGAGTATTTTTGCAGAACTGAAATAGGTGTATTTAAAATAATGAGTCCAGCAAATAAACCTGCACAAATAAACAAAGTTTGTTTAAAAAAATAAGAGTAGCTTGAAAAATATGCCAATGAAGCAGAAAAGGACATAATCCAACCAAAAATTAATAAAGCCAGAATCGTGAACAATAATGACTTGTCAGGCATTTGTCTTGTTCGCATGTTTGGATTTAATCTCATAAGCAAATATATTTTATACTTATATTAATTGAAAAGTTCTGTTAGATATCTTTGCGTTTAATAGTTGAGCTATTTCTGAGTCGATATGGGATAATCTTCTCTTTTATAAATTTTTTTTAGATAATGATTTCTACTGCTAATGTCACCATGCAATTTGGTGAAAAGCCTCTATTTGAGAATATTTCAGTCAAATTTCAATCTGGGAATCGATACGGTTTGATTGGAGCAAATGGATGCGGAAAATCAACCTTAATGAAAATATTAACTGGAGAGTTAAAGNCCTCTCATGGCTCTGTTCTAGTTGGTGANGGACAAAGGCTGGGNGTTCTTTCACAGAACCAATTTGCCTTTGAGCAGTATCGTGTTGTTGATACTGTGATCATGGGACACAAGGAGTTATGGAAAATTAAAGAAGAAAGGGATAGAATCTATGGNCTTTCTGAAATGAGTGAGGANGANGGTATTAAGGTTGCTGAATTAGAAATGGAATTTGCTGAAATGGATGGTTATTCNGCAGAGTCATCAGCTAGTGAATTACTCTTAGGTCTTGATATTCCTTTAGATCAGCATTATGGATTAATGAGTGAAATCGCNCCTGGCTGGAAACTTAGAGTTCTTCTAGCTCAAGCTTTATTTTCAGACCCAGAAATTCTTTTGCTAGATGAGCCTACGAATAACCTTGATATTAACTCTATTAGATGGTTAGAANGCGTTTTAAGTGCNAGAAAATCAACCATGGTTATCATTTCTCATGACCGTCATTTTTTAAATGGTGTNTGTACGCATATGGCTGATTTAGATTATGGTGCGCTCAATGTCTTTCCAGGAAGTTATGATGATTTTATGGTTGCTGCAACTGCAATTCAGGAGAGGATGCGTTCAGATAATGCTAAAAAGGAAGAAAAAATTAAAGATTTAAAACATTTTGTGTCGAGATTTTCTGCTAATGCATCTAAATCAAAGCAAGCAACATCACGCTTGAAACAATTAAATAAGATTGAGTTGAATGATATTAAGCCTTCATCTAGAGTGAGCCCTTATATTATTTTTAATCAAAGCAAAGAGTTGTTTAGAAATATATTAGAAGTTCAAGGTCTAAGTAAAAGTTTTGATGACGAACAAGTTTTAAAAGATATTAATATTATGGTTGAGACTGGCGAGAGAGTTGCGATTATTGGTCAAAATGGAATTGGCAAAAGCACTTTGCTTAAAACTATATTTGGTGAAGTTGAGTCTGATGGCGGAAAAACGAAATGGAGTGAAAACTCCAATATTGGATATTATGCACAAGACATAATGAAGAGTTTGAGAAAGATATGAGTGTCTTGGATTGGATGACTCAATTTAAAAATGAGAAAGATGATATTCAAATGATGCGTTCTGTTTTAGGAAAAATGTTATTTGGCAAGGAAGATGTAAAAAAGTCAGTGAAGTCTCTCTCTGGTGGCGAAAAGGGAAGAATGATATTTGGTAGGCTAATGTTACAAAAACCAAATATTTTGTTGATGGATGAGCCAACTAACCATTTGGATATGGAGTCTATTGAAGCTTTAAACTTAGCGCTAGATAACTATAAAGGGACACTTATTTTTGTTAGTCATGATAGGGAGTTTGTGTCCTCTTTGTCTACAAAAGTAATCGAACTTAAAGACGATGGCGCACACTATTATTCAGGGAACTATGAGGACTATTTGTTGACTCAAGTGTGAATTTAATTAATGTCTGTATCGAAATCTATTGATTAATTGCATATTAATTGATGGTTAAATGTCAAAAAGATATGTACTTGAACAAAAATTTAATCTAATTTATATAGCTATTTAATAAATGTTTACTGGGATTATTCAAGCTAAAGGAAGTATTCAAGAGGTTCATTCTTCTGATGATGGTGTTATTTTGAAAATTAATTCAAATACTCTGGATTTAAGTGACTCTAAGATTGGAGATAGTATTGCTGTTAACGGAGTATGTTTAACGGTTACTCAAATGTCAAATGAGTGGTTTACTGCTGATGTTTCTAATGAGACGATTAACTGTACAACTTTTTCAGATCTATCTCAAGGTGAGAGCGTTAATCTAGAAAAGTCTCTAAGGCTTAATCAGGGTATTGATGGGCATTTGGTGAGTGGCCATGTTGATGGAGTTGGCAAAGTCCAATCAATTAATAAGGATGGTGATAGTACCCGAATAAAGATTCTTGTTGAGATCGATTTAATTAAATATATCGCCAAAAAAGGCTCAATATGTATCAATGGAGTAAGTCTTACCGTTAATAGCGTTGAGGGTAATATTTTTGATGTTAATATAGTTCCCCATACTTTTTCAGTAACCACCCTAGGAGATCTTTCTATCGAATCAAATGTAAATCTAGAGATTGACTTAATTGCTAGATATGTTGAAAACTTAATATCATAGGTAAAGATTAGACGATTATGAATGCTTCAATAAAAGAACTTTTAGAAGATTATAAGCAAGGAAAAATGATTATTCTTATGGACGATGAGAATCGTGAAAATGAGGGTGATTTATTAATTGCATCTGAAAAAGTTACAAAAGAAGATATTAACTTCATGGCTACACATGGCCGTGGGTTAATTTGTCTAACTTTGACTCAACAGCGTTGTCAGCAACTAAACTTGCCTCTAATGGTTTCTCAAAATAGTGACCTTCATTCTACAAACTTCACAGTCTCAATCGAGGCAGCATCAGGCGTTACTACTGGAATTTCAGCCGCTGATAGAGCAAAAACAATATTAGATGCNGTTGCCAAAGATGCAAAGCCTATAGATATCGTTCAGCCTGGCCATGTTTTTCCTTTGATGGCTCAACAGGGTGGCGTTTTAATTCGTGCTGGCCATACTGAAGCTGGCTGTGACTTGGCTCGTTTAGCTGGGTTTGAGGCTTCTTCAGTGATAGTTGAAATATTAAATGATGATGGCTCAATGGCTAGAAGCGAAGATTTATACAAGTTTGGAAAAAAGCATGGAGTTAAAGTAGGCCATATCGCTGATTTGATTCATTACAGAGTAGAAAATGAAAAGACAGTTGAGAGAATAAGTCAGAGGCCTTTTAAAACAAAGTATGGTGGTTTTGATCTATATTCTTATTTGGATACTATTCATAACGATATTCATATTGCCCTAGTAAAGGGAAAGGTTGATGAAACAACTGAACCCTATGTAAGAGTTCATATGGAAAACATTTTTAAAGATGTTCTACAAGAAAATAATCGAGGTTTTAGTATCAATAGCGCATTGAGTATGATCGCAGAAGTCGAAAATGGTGTCTTCTTGCTCTTACGTAAGCAAGACAATCAGGCTATCCTTGAAAATATTGATAATCAGGATTATAGAAGTAATGANGATGATAAAACCTTTGGAATTGGCGCTCAAATACTTTCTGATTTAGGTGTTACAAAAATGAAATCACTAGGAAAGCCAAGGAAATGGCCTGGATTGGATGGTTTTGGAATAACAATTACAGAGTATGTAAACATTAAGGAGTAAATAAATTGAAAACTATTGAAGGTGATTTAACTATTAATAATAAAAAAGTAGCGATAGTTGCGGGTCGTTTTAATTTTTTTGTAGTTGAGCATTTGATTAGTGGGGCTAAAGAAGCTTTACTAAAGAGTGGCACCAAAGAGTCCGATATTGTACTTTATTATGTGCCGGGCGCTTTTGAAATTCCTTTGGCGCTTAAAAAGATAGCAAGTACTGGTAAATTTGATGCCATTGTTGCTTTAGGAGCTGTGATTAGGGGTGGAACCCCACATTTTGAATATGTTGCTGGTGAATGTGTAAAGGGTATTTCACAAGTTGCACTAGATTCTGAAATACCGATTGCTTTTGGTGTTCTAACTGTTGATAATGTTGAGCAGGCTATAGAACGCTCCGGTAGTTCTGAAAATAAAGGTGCCGAAGCTGCTGAAAGCGTCATTCGAATGATAAGCCTACTAGAAAAGCTGTGACTCCCAAACAACGATCAAGAGCAAGGGTCGTCCAAGCTTTATATCAGTGGCTTGTGTCTGATGAGGACATTCTGAAAATTGAACAGCAATTTCTGAATCAAAAGGAAGGAAAAATTTCTAAGGCNTTTTTTTCAAATTTATTTTTAAATATTCCAAAAAAAATTACAATTCTTGATGAAATTATTAAACCTTCTCTTGACAGAGATATTGATGAATTAGGGCCTACAGAAAAGGCAATTTTATATTTAGGAGTNTATGAGTTAAAGTTTCAGCTTGAAGTTCCTTACAAGGTAGTTATCAATGAAGCCGTTGAACTAACAAAGTTATATGGAGCGGATGGAGCTTTCAAGCTTGTCAACTCATGTTTAGATAAAATTGCGGTTGAATTAAGATCTTTAGAAGTTACATAATTTTTATCAACAAAACTCCTTTTTATAACTCCTTAATTAAACAATAAAAAAGCGAACTTAATTCAATTGGACCATCAAAGAATCTAGCACTGGCACCATAGTTCTTTTTTTCTTCTACCCTAAGTTAAATTAAACTCATCTTTGAAAATTTGATTGATTTTATCTTTTTTCATGGTAGTATTTAATTTCAGCATTCAAATCTAGTTAGCTAAATAACGGGTTTTACTCAATAACTCAGGCTTTCTTTTTTGCTGAAAAGGGTTAGTTTAATATTTATATTAATTTAGGAGAAACAATGAAAAGTATTTATAAAAAAATTGGAGCAACAGTCGTAAGTGCTATTGCTTCGGTAAACGTAATGGCTCTTGATGAGTTAAATGTAGCTTATTTTGAAGAGTGGCCAATGCCGTTTGAATATGCTAAGCAGATTGGTGCTTATGATGAAGCTTTAGGTATGACTGTTAATTGGAAAGCTTTTGGAACAGGTACAGCAATGTCTGCAGCTATGGCTTCTGGTGATATTCATATTTCTGTTAGCCAAGGCGTACCACCATTTATTGTTGCTGCATCAACAGGTCAAGATATTCAAATTGTTGACGTAGCGGTAAGTTATGCTGATAACGATAACTGTGTTGTTGCTTCTGGCTTAGAAATTGATGCAAGTAACGCTTCAGAGTTGGCTGGTAAGAAAGTTTCAGTTCCAATTGGTACAGCTGCTCACTATGGCTTCTTGAAGCAGATGAGCCATTTTGGTGTTTCAGTCGATTCAATGGAAGTAGTTGATATGGCGCCACCTGAAGGAGCAGCTGCTTTTGCTCAAGGTAGTACTGATATGTTTTGTGGATGGGGTGGATCACTTCGTCGTGCTCTAGAGCATGGTAATGTTCTTTTGACTGGTGCTGAGAAGACAGCTCTAGGTATCTTGGTTTGGGATGTCACTTCTACACCAGCTTCTTTTGCTGATGAGAATGCTGAAGTACTTCAAACATTCCTTGGTGTCACTGCTGCATCTAACGCAATGTGGAACTCAGGAGGTTTTACTTCTTTGATGTTGCCTCATATCGCAAGAGATGCTGGTATGGATGAAGGTGATACAGCTGATACAATGGCTACATTTGTATTCCCTTCAGTTAGCAACCAACTTGGTAGCAACTGGCTTGGTGGATCAGGTGCAGCTTTCCTTAAAGGTGTAGCTGATGTATTCGTTGAAAGCGGAAACATTCCAAGTGCTAGAGGTTCATATGCTAATGCTATTAACACTGATGGTTTAGAAGGACTGGCAGCACAATAAAGTACTTTATTACTGGGCTTAATAATAGTCTAGAGATAATGTATTAGTTATACATAAGGTGGCGCACTTTCAGTGTGCCACCTTTTTAATGAAAAAAATGAATTCGGAGTTAACTTTGAAAGGTTTATCAATAGAAAATATATCGATGCGTTTTGATTTGAAGAATGGCTCTTCAGTTCAAGCACTTAAAGATGTATCGCTGGAAATAGAAGAGGGTCAAATTATTACTGTATTAGGGCCATCAGGTTGCGGGAAAACAACGCTACTGAATATTGTTGCAGGGTTCTTGGCGCCAACTGAAGGAAAAGTCGTACTCAATGAACAAGTTGTTCAAGGGCCAGCCGCTGAGCGTGGAATGGTTTTCCAGCAAGGCGCTTTGTTTGAATGGATGAATGTTCGAGCAAACGTTGCTTTTGGGCCACGAATGAAGGGAATTCCGAAAGCTGAGCAAGATGAAAAAGTTAANCATCTATTAGGAATTGTTGGTCTTGCAGACTTTGAAGATAAGGCTGTATATGAGTTGTCCGGTGGTATGCAGCAGAGAGTNGCCTTAGCGCGCTGCCTTGCAAACGACCCAGATGTGATTTTAATGGATGAACCGCTNGGTGCTTTGGATGCACTAACTCGTGAAAAAATGCAGGGTTTAGTATTAAAACTCTGGAAAGAAACAGGCAAAACAATTTTATTGATTACACACTCTGTAGAGGAAGCAGTCCTACTTGGAGAAAGGCTATTGGTTCTTGCTCCAAGACCAGGAAGAATTCATAAGGAATATAAACTACCTTTTGCTGAAATGGGAGTTAATATGGATCTTAGAGAAGTTAAAAAGTCTGAAGGATATTCTGAAACCCGTGATGAAATACTATCAATTATTTGGGAGATGGAAGAAGAGATCATGGGTAGGGCGGACGAAAACTAATGACTATTTTAATTATTTATATTTTAATTTTTGTAGCTGCTTTTTATATAGTTAAAGTGGTGAGTTCAATGACAGCTTNAAAGGATGACTTTACAAGTTTAAAGACAGTTACATTTGGTGACGAAAGTGCAGTGTCACCGAATAGAGCTGCATCCATTATTTCAGTTATTGCAATCTTTGCAATTTGGGCCGCCTTTACTGGCTCTAAATATATTCCAGTTCATGTCCCAGGACCTTTTATTGGTGAGCTTTCTTTCGAGTACACGGCAATGAATTCTTCAGGAGAGACCGATGATGCTGAGGTTACAATTACTGTTTATGATGTTCAAACTGGAGACATNCCAGATAAACTAAAAATCGAGCCAGGCGAAGGTTTTGCTCTCAATGATACTGCTCAGATCATCACTTACAGAAGTGGCTTAGTTAAGGTTAAAAAAAATGATCAAGGTGGAAAAGATAAAAAATACAAAGTAGTAGCTATTAATGGTCAAGAGATATCACCTAATAATGAGCTTTTTATAGATAATGCCCGCATCTATATGACAGCAAAAGGCACATTAAGTGTTACCCCTGAAAAAGGTTGGCAAATGCAGCCTGTATGGCTACCTGCACCCGAAGCTGTAGGTTCGCGATTATTAAAAGTTTATTCTGAAGGATTTAAAAACTTTACACTTTTTGAACATTTAGGTTGGTCCCTTTTGAGAGTAGTAGTTGGATTTGTTGCTGGAGCAATTGTTGGAATTCCTTTAGGCTATGCAATGGGGCTTTCTGGCTGGTTTCGTGGTTGGTTTGATCCGATAGTCGAATTTATGAGACCAGTGCCTCCATTAGCTCTCATTCCATTGGTTATCATTTGGTTCGGAATTGGTGAGCAAGGCAAGATTATTTTACTATTCTTAGCATCGCTTTGGATTATGACAATTTCTTCCCGCGCAGGCGTTTCAGGTGTAAATATAGCAAAAATTCATGCTGCTTACTCACTAGGCGCTTCTAAATGGCAAATAATGAGGCTGGTTATCGTTCCAAACAGTTTGCCAGAAATATTTACTGGTGCCCGAGTTTCAATGGGTGTTTGCTGGGGAACCGTTGTGGCAGCTGAATTGGTTGCGGCTCAAAAAGGTGCAGGTATGATGATTATTAATGCTTCAAAATTCCAGATGACAGATCTTGTAATAATGGGAATAGTCCTTATTGGTGTTATTGGTTATGCAATCGATATATTAATGAGAATTGCAGAAAATTATCTAGTCCCATGGAAGGGAAAATAGCTTTATAATTTATTTTTTCTTTACTTTAGNATTCAACAATGCCAGTCATATTACCTAAAAANGCCCAAGCTGTAATTATTGGCGGCGGAGTTGTTGGCTGTTCAGTAGCTTATCATCTTGCTAAGCTTGGCTATACCGATGTTATTCTTCTTGAAAGAAAAAAACTAACCTCTGGAACAACATGGCATGCTGCAGGTCTTGTAGGTCAAATGCGCTCTTCTCTTAATTTAACTCAAATGGTTAAGTATTCTGGCAATCTTTATGAGACTTTAGAGTCTGAAACAGGAATGGCAACTGGTTATCGAAGAACTGGCTCAATTAGTCTTGCAACAAACCAAGAAAGGCTGACCGAATATAAGCGAAACGCCTCCCTTGCAAAAGTACATGGTGTTGATGTTCAAATTTTATCGACCGCTGAGTTAAGAGACAAAGTTGAATTCTTTAACCTTGATGATGTTGTTGGTGGGGCATGGATTCCAAAGGATGGAAAGGCCGATCCGGCGAATGTTGCGATGGCTCTTGCCAAAGGAGCAAAGAATAACGGCGTTAAAATCTTTGAAGATGTCAAAGTTACTGGGATTCTCAAAGATAACGGTAAAGTGAAAGGAGTTCAAACTGAGTTTGGAGAGATAAAATCTGAAGTAGTTGTTAATTGTGGAGGTATGTGGGCTAGAGAAGTTGGAAAAATGGCCGGCGTTTCAGTACCGCTTCATGCCTGCGAACATTTTTATTTTCTAACTTCATCTGTTCCGGGTTTGGGTGATATGCCAGTGGTAAGAGTTCCAGATGAGTCAGCATACTATAAAGAAGATGCTGGAAAAATTTTGGTAGGATTATTTGAACCTAATGCAAAACCTTGGGCTCAAAATGGAATCCCTGATGACTTTTGTTTTGATCAAATTCAAGATGATTTAGATCATTGTATGCCTTATCTTGAATTGGCAATGANTAGGGTTCCAGTGATGGAAAGTCTTGGCATTGAAACTCTTTTCAATGGGCCAGAAAGCTTTACTCCAGATGATAATTTTCAAATTGGAGAGTCCCCAGAACTAGGCAATTTTTATGTTGCAGCAGGATTTAATTCAATAGGGATTCAAGCAGCTGGTGGTGCTGGAAAGTATCTAGCCGAGTGGATTGTTGCTAAAGAGCCTCCATGTGACCTATGGGATGTTGATATCAGAAGAAATCAGTCCTTTCAAAGTAACAAAACTTATTTAGCGAATAGAGTGACTGAAACTCTAGGCTATCTTTACGAAAATCATTTTCCTTATCACCAGTATGAAACTGCAAGAGGCCTAAGAAAAACTCCTCTCTATGAGTTCTTTAAAGAACGTGGAGCCTGTTTTGGTGAAGTTGCAGGNTGGGAGAGACCGAATTGGTTTGTTCCTAAAGAAATGATTGGAAAGGTTGANCAAAAGTATGAATACTCTTGGGGTAGGCAAAATTGGTTTGAATTNCACAAATTAGAACAACAAGCAATTAGAGAGACTGTTGGTATGTATGAAATGACTTCATATGCCAAAATCAGAGTCAAGGGATCAGATGCGATGGATTTCCTTCAGCTTGTCTGTGCTAATGATGTTAATGTTGAGCCAGGTAAGATGGTTTACACTCAGTGGCTCAATGATAAAGGCGGTATTGAAGCAGATGTAACTGTTACTCGTCTAGGAGTTGATGATTACCTTATAGTTAGTGGAACAATGTGTCTCAATAGAGATTTGCACTGGCTTAATAAGAATATGCCAAAAAATGCTAATTGNTCATTGTTTGATGCAACAAGTTCTGAGGGTTGTATCGCCGTTATGGGTCCAAATTCAAGAGATTTAATACAATCTCTCACTGATGCAGATATGAGTAATGAANGCTTCCCATTTGCAAATGTTAGAAACATTGAGGTTGGAATGGCAAATGTTCGTGCGCACCGCATTACCTATGTGGGTGAATTGGGATGGGAGCTTTACTTCCCAATAGAGTTTTCAAGTTATATTGCAGAGTTAATTGAATCAAAAGGTGAAGAATTCTCTTTAAGGCAAATTGGAATGCATACTGTGGATAGTTGTCGTATAGAAAAAGCTTACAGGCATTTTGGNCATGATATTACTGATGAAGACCACGTGATTAATGCCGGACTCGGTTTTGCTGTTAAGCTTAACAAGAAGCCTTCTAAATTTGGAAAGTTAATTGGTTTTGATGCAGTTGAATCTAAAAAAACCTCTGGCTATGAAATGCGTGTGATGCAGTTTTTATTAAATAATCCGGAGTTAATGCTATATCACAATGAGCCTATATTAAAAAATGGAGAAATTGTAGGTCATTTAACAAGTGGAACCTATAGTCATACTCTCGG
>JGI26381J51731_1001404_pt1 | contig 11005 bp, 10 predicted proteins | sample SaaInlV_165m_DNA_3_FD_51731 | JGI IMG/M metagenome (IMG submission 51731) | reverse complement strand
TATTACGATAGTTGGAGTAGCCGACGAGGGTATAGTTATTACCACGATTACGGGCGCTCAACATACACTTCACCTCGACAGAAGAAGTCTCAATCTTCTCTCGAAACGCAAACAAAGAAAAAGTTCGCGAGGCAGGGCAAGAAATTTCAAAGTGCTTATGCCAAGAAGCGTGCTACAACAACGAAAATTTCCTCGCAGAGATCAAGCAAACCTAATGCGGGCTCTTCATCGACAGCGAGTTATAGTAAGACGAAAACACCAGGCTCATACAAGACGGCTAGTAAAAGCGTATACAGTAATTCACGCAGTACGAGCTATACCTCATCGCGCAGTTCATTTGGCGGAAAATAGGGAACAAATATATGTTATATCAAATAGAACCTTGGATGCTTGTTGTCCTAACTATCAATATGCTTGTTGCTGTCGCTAGNATCGCAAGTTTCCGCTATTTGTTGGGTTTACTTGCTGGCGTCAATACGACTGACGAACTCTCAAAGAAAGATAACTATGCCTTTGGTACTGTTTTTGCTGGTGGTGCTATTGCGCTTGGCCTAGTACTTTCTGCAGCAGTAAAAGGAGATGCTGATGCATCATACATTCAAGAAGTCATTAATATCTTAACGTATGCTTTTGCAGGTGTCGTTCTTTTGAAAATAGGCGCTCAGATTAATGAGTTTGTTATTTTTCATAAATTCTCATTGAAGAATGAGATTCATAATGAAAACAAGGCAATCGGTATAGTGCAAGCCGCTAATTTCGTGGCACTGGGTATTATCATTAATGCCATTATGGGGTGGGTTGATGCGGAAGACTGGACCGGCTTAACAGCAGCTGCAACTGCTTTCTTTTCTACTCAGGTCGTTTTGCTTGCCGTTACTCGAGCTAGAGCATTTATCTATTCACGCCGTCACCCGGGGGAATTTCTTCAGCTTGCGTTAAAGGGTGGTAATCAAGCATTAGCTATTCGCTATGCGGGCCACTTATTAGGATCTGCGTTAGCGTTTAGTGCAGCAGGTTCTATGGTTGAGTATATTCATGCTACTCCATTTATGTCTGCCGTATGGTGGTCAGCTGTATCGGTATGCCTGTCTTTTGTCACAACGTTCTTTTCGTTTATTGCGCGTAAAGCAATCCTTCACAAAATTGATGTTGTCGAGGAGGTAGACAACCAGCAGAACACCGGGATTGCATTAGTTGAAGCNGCGATTTTCATTGTTATTGGTTTATTAATTATCAGTGTGCTGGCGTAATCATATGACGGCATCAACTTTCAATCTGAAACAAAAGCTATTCATTCATGATGCTTTGCTAATAACCATTATGGGTACGTTAGCAGCATGCGGGTTAATTTATGAATACTTAATGGCTCATTACGCAGGCCGGGTGCTTGGCGCGATGGAGTCAACCATCTATGCCATGATAGGTATTATGATTGTTTCTATGGGGGTTGGTGCATTTATCGCCAAATGGGTTAAGTGCCCATTCAATGGTTTTGTCTGGCTGGAGTGGGCGATTGGGTTTGTGGGTGCCACCTCAATCATTCTCCTTTCATTAAGCTTCTCACTGTCTTATACGTTACCCACGTACTTACAAGATATTTATGGCTTACACCCAACAATTACGACTGATGGGGAGTTTATTCGTGGACTTACAAGATTCACCAAAGTCCTGCCATTTCTAGCAGGAGGNTTACTCGGGTTAATGATAGGTATGGAGATACCATTGATCGCCCGAATTCGTGAAGATTTACACGGCGAACACTTGGAACACAATATTGGTACCATTTATGGTGCTGATTATATTGGGGCTGGGGTAGGTGCGGCTATATGGGTTCTTGTCTGTTTAAAATTGCCCATTATTATAGCTGCGGTTGCTACATCGCTAGTTAATTCCATCGTAGGGATCTTCTTTATTATTATCTATAAAGAGCGATTAAAGTCGGTCGGTAAATTGTTTATAGCTCACTCTGTGTTGCTAGGTATTATTACATCTTTGGCATTAGGTGGTGCGAGCTGGATGGAAAATATGCAAGCAACACTGTTCAAAGATACTGTAATACATACAAAGATCACTCCATATCAGCATTTGACAGTAACTGAACGGTATATAGGGAAGGGCTTACCTAAAATCACAAGCCTATATATTAATGGGCGGCTTCAATTCTCGAGCAATGATGAGGAGATTTATCACAGCTACCTAACCTATCCAGCCCTGACAGCCTCTGCACGCCAAGACCATGTGTTGGTTATCGGTGGTGGAGACGGTTTAGCTGTCAGAGATATCTTACAATGGAACCCTCTGACGGTAACCCTAATCGATCTCGATGAAGGAATGATTTCTATGTTCAGAGGTGAAGACCAGGATATGCCAATCGATTTAGCGCAGCGTATTCTGGCAATGAATAAAAGTGCTTTCAGAGACCCTAGAGTTTTTATTGTTGTTGGTGATGCGTTTGTAGAGGTGGAAAAACTTCTTAGCGAACAAAAGCGTTTTGACACGATTATTGTGGACTTGCCTGACCCAAGTCACCCAGACATCAATAAGGTTTACAGTAATTTTTTCTATAGTCGACTTAAAGATTTACTGTCAGGTGATGGCGCTATGGTCGTGCAATCTACTTCACCTTACCACTCCCAAAAAGCGTTTATTTCTGTTGGTAAAACAGTAGAAGATGCAGGATTTGTTACTGAGCAATACCATACCAATGTGCCAACATTTGGTGAATGGGGTTGGACTATTGCTACTAAAATTGGCAAGTCTCCAAAAGAGCGGTTGGTGTCTTCTGAGCGTAACACCGCTATAGAAAGTAATCTAACCAAAGAACAAATGATGGCGGCTTTTGTCTTTCCAACCAATTTCTATGCTGATAAGAGCAAAATAGCAGTTAATCATTTAGGTTCTCATGCTACCTACCAATACCACCAAGAGGCATGGGGAAAGCATGAAGGTGTTTATTACACAAAGCGCAGAAAATAAGTTGCCAAAAGCCATAATATGGCATATATTATTCACTCAACGCCATAATATGGCGCATGGAAACCATAAAGGAGCCTGAAATGCTTGCAGATTTAATGCATAAGCTAAACGAGCAAACGACTGCCGAAGGAACTACTTTCCAAGCGGTTCTTTCCGAGTCTGGCGTGTTGGAGGTGGTTTGTTCCAACAATGACGAATTCTCGATTCATCTGGTCGAAACCGATACTCAATTATTAGCCGTTACTCAGCTATTCAAAGTAAGTGATGTTAAGCCTGATAAAGTCGCCGCACTTAACGTTGAAATGTTACAAATGAGCCCAGCTGTTCCATTAAGCTCTGTGGGGTTGCAAGGTGACATGTATATATTATTCGGCGCAATGGCGCTTAGCACTTCAGTCGAAAATATAGTTCACGAGTTAGAGGTACAAGCTGAAAACACGATTGAAGTATTGGAAGAAATTCAAGAACAAGATCTATTAGTTTAAACGGGGTAAAAGGATGAGTATTTTAAAAAGTATCATGACCGCTATACGGGGCGGTGTTAGTGAAGTGGGTGAAGCCGTTGTTGATGCAAATGCAGTAAGAATTCTTGAGCAAGAAATTCGTGAGTCGGGTGAAGCATTAGCGAAAGCGAAGACGTCATTGACCAGCATGAAGGGTACTGAAATAAGCCTTAATCGCATGGTTAATACGCTAAACGAAGATATTGTAAGTCTTGAATCAAAAGCGATGGCTTGTTTGGAAAAAGGCGAGGAAGCATTAGCTACTGAAGTTGCTGAACGTATTGCCGAAAAAGAGAGTGAACGAAACGAGCTTAAAACTGAATATGACATGGCAAAAGTAAACGTCAATAAAGTCAACAAAATGATTAAAGGTTACGAAAAGAAAATTCAGAAAAATAAGCGTGATCTGGATAAGGTGAAAACTGTAGAGCAGCTTCAAAAAGCGACATCGGCAATTTCATCTAATATTTCTGCCTCGGGTAGTGCTGACAACAAAATTTCTGCTGCGCTTGAGAGGGTTAAAGCTAAGCAACAAAAGTTTGAAGACACCCTTGAAGCGGGGGACTGGATGGAAAACCAAGGGGATGACCTTGAGGCTCGTCTAGCTGATGCTGGCATTGGTGAAAACTCCGCTTCTGCAAATAGTGTTCTTGCTCGTCTTAAGAGCCAGAAAAAAGAAGCATAATCATAGTTGTTTCAGAGTGCGTCTACGGCGCACTTTTGTTACGAGGTTCAAATGTTTAAAAAACTATTCAAGGCTTATAAAGGAAAAGAAAAGGATACGGGGCCTGCAAGAGTTATCTCTTCGCCTGATCAACTGAATGTAAACGACATTATCGTCTTTAAGTATCGTACCGAGTTACCAAAATCTCTAAGAGAACAGTCCTTAACGGTTGTTTCAATATGTGGTTATGAATATGAGTCAGGTGTTAATAAAGAAATTTCTTTAAAGGATCAGCACGGCAACATCATCTACATGTCTTTTGANAATGAAGACGGCAAGCAGACTATTTGTTTGTCCTTAAAAATTTCACGTGAAAAGGTTTTAACTCTCTTTAATGAAGATGTTTTTTCCGATTTATTTGAAGATGTCCAAGTTGAGTTAGATGTCCAGAAAGACGTCCCTGAGTATGAGGGGTGGTATGCGCCCAAGTACATTCAGATAATAAAAAATGCAACAGCGTATTTCTACGACCGTGACCCAGGAAAAGAAAATCTTACAGAAGCTAATGATGGTAAAGAACTTATCTATCACGAATGTGAAAGTCCAGATGAGAACTTCGGTGTCAATGTTGAAGTTTGGTCTGATGGTGATACTGATGTGTTTTTACAGGTTTATATTGATGGCGGAGTTATAGAAGAAATGTACCCACATGCCTAAAGATAGCGAGGGAAAAATGGGGTCTTGAGAAAGCGGCATTAAAGAAAATTCAGCTCCACTTCTCTTTTCAAGCGGCTCGAAATGACCAGATTCAGCATGATGCAATTGATCACGGCATTAAGCCAAGCGATATGATTCGTAAGATTGTTGGATTGCCTTTCAAGAAAATTCAACGGCCACGTATTGGTTTGTCTCTCGATGATACAGATTTGAAATTCCTTGCGGAAAAGTATGGTCTTAATCCTAATGACGAGGCAGAGATAAAACGCAGAGTGACGGAAGAAGTTAATCTACACTGGAGTAGAAAGGAATAATAATGTCAGCTATTCAACGACCTATATTTTGGTCGTACTGGAAAAAAAGAAAATACATTAAATTCACTAAGCACCAAGAAACAAGCATGCTTATTCGATTGGGCAAACTTTTCCTCTTGCTGGCCGGGTTGATTGCCATTCATGCTTTAGCAATGGTTTACTTCGAGGGGTTTAGTCCTGGCGATGCACTCTGGTTGTCTATTACTACGGCNACAACAGTTGGCTATGGTGATTTTTCTGCCGGTACATGGCAGGGGCGTTTAATCACAGTAATCTGTATTTATTTTTTTGCGATCTCGATACTCGCAGAACTTGCAGCTGAGTTTATTGAGAGCAGAGCACAAGCACTAGAAGCGAAACGAAATGGCAAATGGAGATGGNAAATGAAAGACCACATACTTATCGTGAACACACCAGACGAAGATGCTGAAGCATATCTTACTCGTTTTATTTCACAGATAAGACAAACGCCAGAGCTAAAAGATTTACCGATTCAATTGCTAACACGAAAATATTTTGATGGCCTTCCTAGTAAAATAACTGAGTTTGGCGTTGTTCATTATGATGGTAAGAGTGAAAGCAATGAATGTCTTAATGCTGTAAATGTGGCGGAAGCGAAATATATTATTGTTCTGGCAAAGCGACCCCAAGATGAGATTGCTGATAGCTTAACTTTTGATGTTCTTACTCGAATCAAAGAAATTGGCACCCAAGCGATCATTGCGGCTGAGAGCGTTGATGATTTAAATCGTAACAGAATGTTAGTTGCAGGCGCTAAAACTGTCATGAGGCCTATCAGGGCTTATCCAGAGCTTCTCGTTCGTGCTATCGTTGCTCCTGGTACTGAAACGGTTATGGAGAACTTATTCAGTCACTCAGGAGATCACTTNGCACGATTGGATGTGGTCTTCACGGAGAAGCGNTGGAAAGACATTATATTTGTATCTGTTGAAAATAACTACGGTCTCCCTTTAGCTTATATTGGGTCAGATGGGATTGTTACCAACCCTAATCCTAATGAAGTGTGTAGCGGAACAAGCATTATATGCATGGTAAAAGAAGGTGTGCATATATGCGCAAATGAGGCAAGTAATAAGCTTAACGCTACCGCCTAAATATGAATTTTGATCCGGAATTAACAACTGCAAAGCTCCTAAAGGAGCAGTCATTATTAGGCGGTTGATGTATAAAGAATAACTTGGTTTTTTCTCATAGCGAGGTTTGTCTGTTTTCTATACAGTGGAGCAAAGTTAGGTCAAAGCTAATCCGTTCTATTTCCGTTTGTAACCGTGAGAACTTTAGGCCCCTGAGTAGAGGTACAGCGAGATACTTTGCTTCTTGTGACCCATTGGAGGCAATAATTTTAATCGGTAAAGAAGCCTGGTCACAAGGGGATCTTAAACTCGCCGGGAAAATGTTTAAAGAGTTAGCCCAATACGTTGCACCTAAACGTCGATCCATTGAAATCAGGGGTTCATCGGAGCAGGAAGTCGTAACCTTTACCAGAGCATCCTTCAGTAACGATGTTCTGGGTGCATCACCCGTTGATTCAAAGTCAGCATTGATTGAGCAGAGGTAAAGTTTAGTGAGCAGATTTGGGTCATGCTCAGGACTTAAAGCTTTTAGTGTCGGGATGTCAGCGGAGTTGACCTATTTTTGTGTTTTTTTAGGTGATATGACCTAAAAAAGTGAACTTCATTTCATGATTGATTTAATGAAGTTCAACAACCTGGTCAAACGGTTAAAAGTACATTTTACAATTTGACCTCCGCTGTGTTTGTAGCGTTTTTTAAGTGTTTTTTTCACTTCCCAAGTACCTTTATAGCCTAATGGAAATACCACTAAGTCACCAGCTTTGAAAGTAGTTGAAGGACTGCCATCTGTAGGTGTCATTTCACATTCACCTTCTAAAATAAGCGCTGTTTCTGTAGTAACGAATTCCCATGGGAATACAGATACTTCTTTTTCCCATGTTGGCCAGTAAGCAACACCTATTTTCTTTAAAAGTGGTTCACTTGGGTTGCTCTCAACTGTAATTTCTTTCATGTTAATTCCTAAAATTTAGATTTATGCCCAGAATCAGAATGATTTGGGATGCGCTATAGTATATTGTCCATCCTCTTTTGCCTACATTTTAAGGATAATCATAACCATTTAGTGTAAGTACCTGAAATGGCTCAAGGGCTGCCTCTCGAGTAGGCTCAAAAAAGTACTTAAAGGGCTATGTTCAGCTTGATTTTCCAATTAAGAAGGTAGCGGATGTCAATCAGCATTGAAAAGCAAGTTAGTATTGGATTCTATTGCTGGGGTTATTGATGGGTGCTCGCGTGAATGAACGAATCTGTTTCTTAAATCAGGCAGCTAATCGTCCAATAATATTTGACGACGTACAGAATAAGGAAATGCTAAACCCATATTGGTTAAGCGTGGAGCTATGAAACCGGACAAGGTGTTATTCAAGACTACAATGAATCAGTCAAGTGCTATAGTGTATAAGTTGGTAGGGTTTTTATTTTGGTTGTAGGGAGTTAAGTATGTTTGGTTTTTTTGAAAAAAAAACATCGGGATTTTCAGTCAAGTGGTATAGAAAGTTAGCAGAACAAGGAGATGCTGACGCACAATACAATTTGGGATATATGTTTGAAAACGGACAAGATACACCTCAGGATTACATGGAAGCAGTTAAGTGGTATAGGGAGTCAGCAGAACAAGGAGGTGCTAAAGCACAAAACAATTTAGCGCGAATGTATTACGAAGGACAAAGTGTTCTTCAAGATTACAAAGAAGCAGTCAAGTGGTTTAAGAAAGCGGCCAAACAAGGACATGCCACAGCGCAAAACAATTTAGCGCGGATGTATTACGAAGGACAAAGTGTCCGTCAAGACTATAAAGAAGCCGTCAAGTGGTATAGAAAATCAGCAGAACAAGGATATGCTGGGGCGCAATCCAATTTAGGCGCGATGTATGAAACCGGACAAGGCGTTCCTAAAAATTATGCGATGGCACATATGTTTTACAATATTGCGGCAGAGAGTAGTCATAAAGGAGCAGTAGAAAAAAGAAATAATGTTGCTGAAGGCATGACAGCTTCACAATTAAGAAAAGCACAGAGATTGTCAGGAGAATGGACGCAGACACATTCGTAAACAATCTATCTTTTAAGAACCCAGATGAACTGAAAAGTCATATGGGTTTTTTTATGTCTGGGTTATTGAATGAAAACGATATTTGGGTGTAAGGTGGAGGTTGGCTATATTGTAGATAATGGAATCTGGTTATAGGGATAGAGCTATGAAAATTAGGTTTTTAGTTACGGTGTTATTCATGACGAGTCTAATGAGTGGATGCTCCCAGAAACAATCTCAATTATTAATTCATGGCGGTGAATTTCAAAGGCATCTAGAATTGGCAGAGCAAGGGGGGGCTGATGCCCAAAACAAATTGGGGTGGATGTATGTTAGAGGGCAACGCATTTCCCAGGACTATAAAGAGGCAGCAAAGTGGTTTAGACGGTCATCAGGGCAAGGTCATGTTCATGCGCAATACAATTTAGGACAGATATATTTCCAAGGGAAAGGCGTCTCACGAGATTATAAAGCAGCAATAAAGTGGTTTAGGTTATCAGCAGAAAAAGGGAATGTTGATGCCCAAAACAAATTGGGGTGGATGTATGTTAAGGGACAGGGTGTTAAAGCGAATAATAAAGAAGCAATAAAGTGGTTTAGGGTATCAGCAGAAAAAGGGAATGTTGATGCACAAAACAAGTTAGGGTGGATGTATGTCAATGGACAGGGTGTTAAAGCGAATAATAAAGAAGCAATAAAGTGGTTTAGGAAGTCAGCAGAAAAAGGAAGTGTTGATGCTCAAAATAATCTAGGCGTGATGTATTTCAATGGGAGAGGTCTTTCACAAGATTATGTCAGGGCGTACATGTTTTTTAATGTTGCTGCAGAAAGAGGCAACAAGAATGCTGAAAGAAAAAAGAGTATTGTTGCGAAACAGATGACGCTGGCACAAATAGAAAAAGCAAAAGACTTATCCATTAAATGGATTCAGAATCAGTATTGTTGGGATACAGATATTGGTGACTGTAGGAAGAAAGCAGAGCAAGGAGATGCCGGCGCTCAATATGATCTAGGACGGATGTATGACAACGGAAAAGGTGTTGCTCAGGATTACAAAGAAGCAGTCAAATGGTATAAGCACTCCGCAGAGCAGGGGCATGCTGAAGCACAAAATGCTTTAGGAATTGTCTATGCTAATGGACAAAGTGTTGCTCAGGATTATCAAGAAGCAGCAAAATGGTATAGAAAAGCAGCAGAGCAAGGCGTTGTTAATGCACAATATGAATTAGGGTTATTGTATGCGAAGGGACAAGCAGTTCCCCGAGATTTTGTTATGGCGCATATGTTTTGGACTGTTTCAGCAATAAGTGGTCATCAAGATGCTCAAAAAAATAGAGATATAATTGCTAAAAATATGACCGTAGAACAAAGAAAAGAATCGGAAAAATTAGTAAGGGAATGGATGCAGAAACATGAGTAAATAATCTGTGGTTGAAGCACTCATAGGAACTGAAAAGTCATTTAGTTTTTTGGTACTCAAAAGTGAGATACACGGATGAGATATACCATGAATAATTTGTTCTTTTTTTAGCATGTAATCAGCGACATCGAGGGAATTGGGTTCGAATCCACTGCTACTAAACAATCTGATAGAGATATGTTGCTGTTTTTGGTTAGATGCAGTGGTTTGTCTTGGGCTGGTTTTTATGTGATTTATAGCGTAAGTGTCCTTAGTTCTGAAACTAAATTGAAATTTTTCTGACTTTAGAACCTTCCTTCCTTTTTAAATGTCTATATTTTATATCCCAATAAATAAAACATCAGTTCCAAACTTTGGCTCTATGACAAAACAAAGGAGACAAGATTATGGATATTATAAAACCTGTCATCATCACGGCAACAATTCCAGTTATTATTTTTATGGCGGGAATTATTTTATTACTTATGGGTATTGATGCTATTTATGATTCTTATCATGAGTATTTTTTTAATAACTCTAGTGATTGATACTATCGAAAAAAATATGTGTGGATGTCAGAAAAAAAGTTATCAAGAGTGATAGAACAGTCATAGAGTGACATAATCAAATGATAACCTATTACTCAATTTGAACGCTGATTAACAGAACTAGGCGTGCTACTGTTTTTGCGAAAGCTAGTTTTGGGCGTCCCAGTCCAAGCAAACGATAAAATGATGTGGCAATTAATGCCTGCGGCGCCCCAGTTTGTACCGCGCCCGTGTCACAACGCCACATCATTAGTAAACTCGATGCAGACTCCGTAACACGACCACAAATGACTTGGCGGCGTTTCGGGTGTGATTCCAGACCCCCTCTTGCGCTCTGCATGTTAGGTATCCAGAATCATCTACGCTTACTGGGAACGGGACTACCAGTCCTCGCGTTTGCTTGCCATGGCTGGTAGCGGTCACTGTCTGTCGTCAAAACATTTTGGACTATTAGCTGCCTGATTTAAGAGACAGATTAGTTCATTGGGTGTGTTGTTTATCGTAAAGTAATTGCTTACGCATAGCCATCGCTTTGATGGCAGCGACTGTTTTCCGATGCACTTCTTGGCTGAAGTACTGGATTGTGCTGATTCCTGTTACAGTCCCGTGGATGTATTTAGTTATAACGCAAAAAACATATCACAAAAGATTGCTAAGTAGTGTTGATTTGTTAGTAAAAAAGGCATTGACAGAGGGATGTGGATATGAATATTGAGTGTTTTTACGAGAACCCCTCTGCCAGCCTTTTTATTCAGTGCC
>JGI26381J51731_1001401_pt1 | contig 11009 bp, 10 predicted proteins | sample SaaInlV_165m_DNA_3_FD_51731 | JGI IMG/M metagenome (IMG submission 51731) | reverse complement strand
GGGACATTTACACCAGCAGCAGGAGAAAGTCCAGCATGTACAACAACAGCATCTATTGCAGCTAATGCAATACATACGAGCCACACCATAAATTTTGTAACTATGATGAATGTCACAAGTCTTCAAAACATCAGTGTGTCAGTAGAAGAAACTACATAATCAGATGTTCATAAAAATTGAATTCAAATAATCAAATCAAGGTTAAAAAATAGGAACAAAAACAGATAATTTTGATAAATTAAGATTGTTTTGGGGTTAACGGGGTCGCAACATCCCACAAAAATTTACATAAACTAAAAATATTATTTGTCATTTCAGGGGCATCAGTACATAATGAAATATCAGAATTCTCATCCATGAAATCATTAGTATTAGTAGAATCAGACATAAACATTTGTGTATTTTTAAAAACAGTAATTCTACCATTAGAAGGTAATTTACCAATTTTATTTTCAGTGGCATTAAGTCTCTTAATGTATGGCATCATTAATTTTTCAGAAGAATCAGTAATTAGAAAAACAGTACCCCCATTTTTTTTACATATTTTTATTTTATCAGGAATATCACTATGGTACATTCGCATAATATCTTTAATTGGAGTTACAATGTAAACAATATTTTTTGCAGTTTCCAATGCAAAACTAATACCAGAATAAACATTTTCCAATCCTTGTATTACTCTGAATGTAGGCATAGATGTTCCAAAAGGAGAAGAAACAACCCCATTAACTTTTTTGATAATATCTTTTTTAATTTTATTTATACGTTCAATATCTTTTTTCTTCTTTTGTAAAACTAATTCAATTGAATTTTCAGGATCAGTAGGGATACATAATTTTGGGCTAGACAAAGTCATAGAAACAAAACCTTCACTAACTAATTCATCTATTTTTCTATAAATTTTATTTCTGTCAATTTTCATTTCTTTTGCCAAAGAACCAGTAGTGACAGGACCCAATCTTAAAAGAGCCATGTAAATCTGGCCAGATTGAAAGTCTAATCCCAACGCAGAAGAAAATGCTAAACTAACATCATTGACTTTTTCAATAATGTCAAGTTCAGTGGAAGTCTGCTCAAAATTGGTTTTTTGTCTTTGCAATGGAAATATTACTCATTTTTACTTAATACCAATCAAGGTGTTCATAATGAACAAGAGGTTCATCAAGAGGGAAAATGAAAAAATATGCTCAAAATAAGCACACTCGAGCATTTTAGATAGAATAATGTACATAGAATATGGAAAAAGACGTTATCGAAAGAAGGAATGTAATGATTAGTGGATTCAAAGTTAAAGAATCAACAAATAACAATTTAGGGATAAGAGGGACATCACAAAGAGGGTTAAAAGAATCACTACAAAAAACTGAAAATGAACTAATGGATGCACTATTTGAACAAAATCCAGCATACAATCAAACAATAGCCACATTAAAACAATTCAATGAGTATAAACTACAATTAGCAAAAAATCAAGTGGAAAGAGAACTAAAACTTTCAAAAGCTTTTGAACAAAGAGTGATACAAAATTTAAAAAATGTTGCAAATAATGAAAGAAAATTAAAAGAGCAAAAATTTAATCTTCAAGAAAAAATGAACAAAGCATCAGAAAAACTTTCAGATTCAGAAAGACTCATGGTAATAGGGGAACTTGCTACAAGATTCAGTCATGATGTTAAAAATCCTTTAGCGCTCATTCAAACTCAGCTTGAAATTCTACAATTAAAATTATTAAAAGAAGATGATAGAGATTCCAAAGTTGCATTTTTAAGAATTTTTTATGCATTATCTGGAGTCAATCATATGGCAGAACAAGTTTTAGATTATTCTCATGAAAAACCACTACAAATAACACAAACCAATCTATCAGATATTTTGAAATTNTGTATAATGGGAATGGTTATTCCTGAAGATATAAAAATTACATTGCCAGAAGAAGACNANATCATAGCATGTGATGATTATCAAATGGGAATNGCATTTAATAATTTGATTTTAAATTCCATAGAATCACTAGAAGAGGGAGGAGAAATTAAAATAAATGTGAATAAACAACCAGGCAACATCACTATAGAATTTCAAGATTCAGGTCCAGGAATCTCAAAGAATATACTGGAAAAAATATTTGAACCAATGTTTACAACTAAACAGAAGGGTACAGGGTTAGGGCTTGCAAGTTGTGTTAGAGTAATAAAACAGCATAAAGGTACAATTAATGTACAAAATAATCCTACAAGATTTTTGATAAAACTTCCAATAGAACAACAGAGTATAGACTCAAAAATAGATTAAAAAATTAATGTAAAATTAATTAGTACTAATTACAGGCGGAGAGTCAGAAACAGAAAGATCTTTTATCGGAAGACTAAAGTAAAAAATAGAACCATCCCCCAGTTCACTTTCCACGCCAATTAATCCATCCATACTACGAATTATTCCTTTACAAATAGACAATCCAAGACCAGAACCACCATGTTCTCGAGTAGTAGATGCATTTACCTGATAAAATTTTTGAAATAGTTTTTTTTGATTCTCTTTTGAAATTCCTATACCATTATCTTTGACATAAAATGTAACATACGGATCATTTCTTTTTGTGGCAATCTCAATTTTCCCATTTTCAGGTACAAAATCAATTGCATTAATTATAAAATTTTTCAATACTTGTTCAATACGATTTTGATCTCCATGTACAACATAATCATCATTACAAGATAAAGAAAAATTAATATTTTTTTCATTCATTATGCTTTCATATTCATCAAAAACCGATTGGATAATTTTACATGAGGATAAATCAGAAAAAACAAATGCCATTTTACCCAAATCAAGTTTTCTAGCATCCAATAAATCACCAACCATGGTTACTAATTTGTCAGCATTATGATGTATTTTTTCAATACTTTGNCGTTGTTTTGGGTTTAAAACACCATAAGCATCTTGTTCTAAAATNGAACACCAACTAATTATCGGAGTTAGTGGAGTCTTTAGTTCATGTGAAATCATAGATGTAAACTCTGATTTTAGTTGATCAGCTTTTTTTGCTTCTTCTATAAGATTAGTAACAATATTACTTCTCCATTCTAGTTCTCGAAGATACCTTTTTTCTATTTTCTTTTGTTCAGTTAATTCAGATATTGTTTGATTCAATTGTATTTTTGTTTCATCCAAATAGTGAATTTTATTTTGTAATTCACTATCTTTATTTTCTAATTCTGAGATTTTTAGTTCATAATTTTTTGATTTTTCAATAAATTTTTCACTCAACTTGTTAATTGAGTTACCTAATTGACCCAACTCATCATTATTTTCTATTTTCAATAATGTTTTCCCGTCATCAGAAATCAAATCAGTATTTTTGGTGAATTTTTTTACTTCTGACAAAACATGTCTCACCAAAAGAATAGCAGTTGCACCAAATGCAAAAATTGCAGTTATTGAAATACTAAAAAATAGAAATTTATCAGCAGGATCAGAAAAATAATATCCATAAAATATCAAACCCGTCATTATTGCAAGAAATGAACCAATTTTTATCAAAAATTTAGTTAGCATGTCTAAAAAGTAATGGTCCTAATCTTTTGTCAAGCAATGTATCATCAAATTAAACAAGCTACAGCTAAACTGGTCATCTAAGAATAAATGATAATGGTATCAGTAATAGTAGTTGAAGATAATGTTGATTCAATGGGAGTATTATGTGAATTTTTACAGATCAAGGATTTGGATGTGATCGGACGAGGAAAAAACGGTCAAGATGCCATTAAATTGTATAGTCAACTTCGTCCAGATGCTGTAATTATGGACGTAATGATGCCTGAATTTGATGGGTATTACGGTCTAGAAGGAATCAAAAAATCAGATCCAAATGCAGTAATAGTTATGGTGACAGCAGACAAGACTGATACCACCAGGAAAAAATTAATGGATTTGAATGCATCATCGATATTATACAAACCAAACGATGTAAACAAAATAAAGCCAACAGTAGAAACATTAGTTAGCAAAAAAATTCAATCAATTAAATTTTAAAAATACAGACAATTTTAAAAAAAATACTCAATAAAGTAATTAGACAGAACAAATCGATGTAATTAGTGCAAAAGAAATTCCCAGAAGCTGAAGTGTTTGAAACAAAAAAAATAGAATTAAAAAGTCCAATAATTTTTGCAGGATTTGTAGGAGCAGGATTAGTTGGCCCTGTTGCAATAAATCACATTATTGAGAAATTAAAAATGGACGAAATAGGAGTAATGAGATCAAAGTATCTTCCACCATCCACAGTGTTCATGAAAGGTAGATTACGCCATCCATTTAGATTCTATTCAAACCAAGAAGGGACTGTATGTGCAATAATTTGTGAAATAACATTGAGAATGGATGGACTTTATTCTCTAGTAGCATCAATTCTAGATTGGGCAGCTGAAAAAGGATCAAAAGAAATAGTAATTTTAGACGGGGTTGCAAGTACTGAACACGATGATAAAGCATACTGTGCAGCCGAAGAAGATCTAATCAGAACAATGGCAGACAAAGACATCAGTATGATTCCTCAAGGGTTCATCACAGGAATTCCTGGAGGAATATTAAATGAATGTCTGGTAAGAGAGATTCAAGGTTTGACACTATTAGCAAAAGCAGACAAGGTTGCACCAGATTCAGCTGCTGCTGCCACACTAATTGAGGCTCTAAATAGGCTCTACGATATGAATATTGATACTACTGATCTTCAAAAAAACCAAGAGAGAATTAATTCAGAATTTAGTGAACTATCTCAAAAATATGTAGAACATAGAGAAGAGATTGCCGGCATGTACATGTGATCGAAATAACAGGCAAATTCTTTTATTCACAACATAGGAGCATCAAACCATGGCTCTAACCTACAAAAAAGCTGGAGTAGATATTTCACAAATTAAACAAAGTCAAAAAGCTATTGGGAAGTTAATTTCATCAACTCACAAACTTCAGAAAAAAGCAAAAATGACACATGGTTTTGGACATTATGCAGGAATTGTAGAGATTCCAGGTGGGAAACTTTTGGCAACACACACAGATGGAGTAGGAACTAAAGTAGTAATTGCAAATATGATGAAAAAATACAACACAATAGGAATTGATTGTGTTGCAATGAATGTTAATGATATAATTTGCATTGGTGCAACACCAATATCATTTGTAGATTATATTGCTTCAAACAAAAATGATGTAACAATTTTTAAAAAAATTGTTGAAGGCCTAGTTACGGGTGCAAAAAAATCATCAATGCCAATCGTAGGTGGAGAAACTGCAATAATGCCAGATGTAATTGATGGTAAAGGATTTGCATTTGATTTAGCAGGAATGGTTGTTGGGTTATTAGATAAAAAAGATATGATTCTTGGAAATAAAATAAAATCAGGTGATGTAATTATTGGTGCAAATAGTACAGGGTTTCATTCAAATGGATATTCACTTGCAAGAAAAGCAATACTAAAAAAATATTCCATCAAAGATAAAGTAAAAGGAGTAGGAAACATCGGAGATGCAATGCTCAAACCAACTGAAATTTATACAAATCCAGTATTAGAAATGATTCAAAAATGTAAAATTAACGGTCTGGCACACATCACAGGAGGAGCATTTACCAAACTATTGAGACTAAAAAATATAGGTTATCAAATTAATTCACTACCAAAAATCCCGCCAATTATGGGATTAGTACAAGAACAAGGAGTAAAAAATGAAGAGATGTACAAGACATTTAACATGGGTGTGGGTTTCTGTGTAATTGCACCAGAAAATCAAGCAACAAAAATCAAATCAATCTTCAAAAAACATAAAATTTTAAGTCAAGAAATAGGACAAGTGATTTCAAAGAAAGGGGTTTTTGTAAATTCTTCAAAAATTGCTTAATGAAAATATAAAACACATTGTAAAAGGGGTTAATTTCTTTTCTCTAAAATTTTCAATTAATGATATTTGACATTAATGATAAAATATCAATTTCATAATTAATTGTAAAAATTAACTTGTGTCTGCTTTGTATGCTTTTGTTGAAAAATCAATAATTATTTTTTTTAATTCTTCAAATCTATTAATGTAAGATTCTTTGATGAAGGTGTTTTCAGAGGACGTAGGCATTCTTTGAAATTTTTCCAAGAATATTGAAAAAAGAAGCCCCTCACACATACCAGAATAATAATTCATGTATCCATTAAGGTAAGAAGGATAGTCATTGTTTTCTACCAACATTGTTCTAAATGTAATGGGTTCAGGTGAAGTTTCTATTGCATGAATGCTCTTAATTGTTGTATCATAAGCCATACCTAACATCTCATCAATTTCCATTTTCAAATCTAAATCAGACATTTTTAAATAATATTGTATACTGTGAATATAATCTTTAGGTCATATCAGTACAAATTCAACTAATATGATATTTTTAACAATAATAAAATAATTTTAAACCTGATATTACCTTATATGACATATTTCTTTGATTTGATCAGAGGAAAATGAGTGAGGCCCATTTTATTGAAACAATTATCGGCGTAGGAATACTTCTTTTTGCAGCTAAATTAATGGCAGAACTTTTCCTCAGATTAAAACTTCCAATTGTATTAGGTGAACTTTTAGCTGGAATGATAGTAGGACCGTTTGCATTAGGAGGGTTTTTTGTGATTGATGGAAAACAATTATTGCAAATTAACGATGAAATTAAAATTCTTGGAGAGATGGGGGCAATTGTAATTTTATTTATGGCAGGACTTGAAATGACACCAAGAGAATTTCTCAAAGGAGGTAAAGCATCATTTACAGTAGGAACACTAGGAGTAGTAATCCCATTCTTTGCAGGTCTTGCAGTTTTCCAACTATTTGGATTTGATGCATTACAATCAATGTTAATTGCTACAGCACTTACTGCAACAAGTATTGCAATTTCAATTCAAGTATTAAGTGAATTTGGGAAAATTAAAACTCCTGAAGCGAGATTGATTATTGGTGCAGCAGTAGTAGATGATATTTTAGCAATTGCAGTTTTGTCAGTTGTTTCATCAATTGCAGCATCAGATGGAGGAGTAGACAACATCGATATCACTCAAGTTACATGGACAATTTTACAAGTATTAGGATTCTTTGCAATCATGCTCATTGTAGCAGTAGTAGTAATCCCAAAAGTCATCACTCCAAGAATTTGGAAAGCAAAAGGAAGTGTGGAGGGAATTGCCACTGCTGCGTTTTTTGGAGCAGCGGCGCTTGCAGGATCCATAGGGTTGTCACCGATTGTAGGGGCGTTTGCAGTAGGTATGGCACTATCAACTACCAAAGTGTTTGAGAAAGTAGAGAGTTATGTTGGAAAAATTGGTTTGATTTTTGCACCACTGTTCTTTGCCATTATAGGAGCACAAGTAGACCTAAGAGCAGTAGACTTGAATATTTTGATACTTAGTGGGGCAGTCATAGTAGTCGCAGTTGTGACAAAATTGTTTGGATGTGGGTTACCAGCAATATGGTTTTTGAAAAGTAAAGCACAAGGCATGAGAGTGGGAATCGGAATGATATCAAGAGGAGAAGTAGGATTAATTGTTGCAGGAGTTGGAGTTACAGCAGGAATTCTCACATCAGAAGTATATTCTACAATTGTAATCATGGTAGCAGTAACAACTATCATTACACCAATTTGGCTAAAGATAGAATATAGAAAAGAACAAAAAAAAGGTGATGATCCATCAAAAACAAAACCAGAGCCAACTATAGAATAGATTCAGATATAATAAAATGATACAAAAATGATCACTATGAAAGATATTTACAATAAGGAGGATTTAGACTAAACAACATGACTGTAAATTATAATGAATTAACAAAACAAGTTCTCAACATATATCCAGAAGTGAAATTTGCAGGAATTGTTAACGTTAAAGGGGAAATTGTAGCAGGAGGTCACAAAGAAAATGTCACGCAAATACTAAAAGGTGACGAAGTAAAAATGTCAATACATTATGCAATACAAAAAAGAGATCTGTATACAAATTTAGCATATAAAATTGGTCATGAAAAATCAGCAATTACTGAATTTGAAAAAGTAATAATGATTAGCATTCCAATGAATTCTAATGAATTATTTTTAGTTCGAACAGATAAAGGAATTAATTATTTAAAAATTGTTGAGTTCATTTACTCAAAAATAGATCCTCAAAAACACATTCGTGATGAAATCAATATAATTCAAAATGAAATTGAGAACTTGAAAAATATGAAAGTTGGTAAACCAAAGAAAAGAGTAGTAAAAAGAAAACCAGCTAGAAAAACTGCAAAGAAAAGAGTAGTAAAAAGAAAANCAGCTAGAAAAACTGCAAAGAAAAGAGTAGTAAAAAGAAAACCAGCTAGAAAAACTGCAAAGAAAAGAGTAGTAAAAAGAAAACCAGCTAGAANNANTGCAAATCCAAAAGAAAAACACGAAAATAGGCTATTCAAGCCGAATTGTTTAACGAATTTATGTCTAAATTACAATGAATATTCATGAATAATCTGGATCCTGTACTTGCCAAAGCATGTAGTGAGATTACTCAAAATCTTCTAACAATCAGCCAGCCAAATAAAAAACAAGTCAAAGAAGAAATCATCAAAATTTGCACAAAATATGCACTTGAGCGCATTCCCAGAAACTATGAAATTCTATCAACNGTAAAAGATTCAGATTTTGAAAAATTAAAAAAAGTATTACTAAGAAAACCAACAAAGACNGCATCAGGAGTTTCAGTTGTGGCATTGATGCCAAAACCATATGCATGTCCCCATGGACGATGCACATATTGTCCAGGAGGAATAGAATTTAATTCTCCTAATAGTTATACAGGAAAAGAACCATCATCACTAAATGCAATTGAAAGTAAATTTGATCCTAAATTACAAATTACATCAAAGATTGAAAAATTAATTTCTTTTGGACATGACCCAAGTAAAATGGAAATTGTAATTGTGGGAGGAACGTTTCTATTCATGCCAAAGGACTATCAAACTAATTTCATTAAATCATGTTATGATGCATTAAATGGAACTGATTCAAAAAATTTGGAAGAAGCAAAATCAAACAACGAACATGCTGCAATTAGAAACGTAGGATTTACAATTGAGACAAAACCAGACTATTGTAAAAAAGAACATGTAGATATGATGTTAGGTTATGGAATTACAAGAATAGAGATAGGAGTACAATCATTACAAGAAAGAGTTTATGAGATTGTTAACAGAGGACACAAATATAATGATGTAACAGAATCATTTCAAATTTCAAAAGATGCAGGATACAAGATTGTTGCACATATGATGCCAGGATTACCTACAATGACACCAGAAGGAGACATTGAAGATTTTAAAAAATTATTTTCAGACCCACAGTTACGTCCAGACATGTTGAAAATTTATCCCTCCCTAGTAATTGAAAATACCCCACTGTATCAAGAATACAAAGACGGGAAATACACACCATATTCTGATGAAGATATGATCAAAGTTCTAACAGAAGCTAAAAGAAATGTTCCAAAATGGGTCAGAATAATGAGAATTCAAAGAGAGATTTCACCAAAAGAGATCATTGCAGGACCAAAATCAGGCAATCTAAGACAGATTGTNCATCAAAATCTTGCCAAANTAGGCATATCATGCAAATGTATCAGATGTAGAGAGGCAGGGCTATCCAATAAGAAAACAGATGCAGGAGATGTAAAATTAACTCGAATTAACTATGATTCATCAGGAGGAAAAGAGGTCTTTTTGTCTTATGAAGACAAAAATGAATCAATTTACGGATTTTTGAGATTACGAAAACCAAGTGCAGATGCACATAGAGACGAAATTAATCAAGACACATGTATTGTAAGAGAAATTCACGTGTATGGGAAATCTTTGAAACTAGGAGAAAAAGGAGATGATGAAATTCAACATTCAGGTCTTGGAAAAAATTTGATGAAAGAAGCTGAAAAAATATCTAAAGAAGAATTTGATGCAAAGAAAATGCTAGTGATTAGTGCTATAGGTACAAGAGAATATTATCAAAAATTAGGGTATTCGTTATATGGGCCATACATGTCTAAATCATTGAATTAGTGAATTGAGATGACTGAACAAAATATTATTGGTAAAGGTACTTGGATTGACAAATTAGCATCAGAGTTACTAGAACGTGAAAAAGTTCTTGGAAGAAATACAGATATTCTTAGAGTAGAAAGTGGTCTTGGTGCATCGGGGATTCCACATATTGGAAGTCTAGGGGATGCAGTAAGAGCATACGGAGTAAAGCTAGCATTAGAAAACTTGGGATATAAATCAGAATTAATTGCATACTCTGATGACCTTGACGGATTAAGAAAAATTCCAGAAGGAATGCAAGAGTTTGGTTTAGAGGAACATATTGCAAAACCAGTATCACTCATTCCAGATCCATATGGATGTCATGACTCGTATGGAATGCACATGAGCAGTATTCTATTAGAAGGACTAGAGAAAGTTGGAATAAAATATGAATTTAGAAGAGCAGTTGACACTTACAAACAAGGATTACTAAAAGATCAAATCCACACAATATTACAAAATAGTACAAAGATTGGAGAAAAGATTGCAGAACTAGTAGGACAAGAAAAATATCAAAAATATTTACCATACTTTCCAGTTTGTGCAAATTGTAATCGACTTTACACAGCAGAAGCTACGGAATACATTTCAGATGAAAAGAAAGTAAAATACACATGCCATGATACAGAAATAGGCTCAAAAATGGTCAAAGGTTGTGGTCATATCGGAGAGGCGGACATTGGAAAAGACCTAGGAAAATTAGCATGGAAAGTAGAATTTGCTGCAAGATGGACTGCATTTGATATTAGATTTGAAGCATATGGAAAAGACATTATGGATTCAGTCAAAGTAAACGATTGGGTAGCAGATGAAATTTTAGAATGTCCACATCCACATCATGTAAAATATGAAATGTTCCTAGACAAGGGAGGAAAAAAGATTTCAAAATCATTAGG
>JGI26381J51731_1001389_pt1 | contig 11080 bp, 12 predicted proteins | sample SaaInlV_165m_DNA_3_FD_51731 | JGI IMG/M metagenome (IMG submission 51731) | reverse complement strand
GGACCGTTGGGGCAGAGTTTAGCAATCTTGGGAATCGATTTTACTGATACCAGGAGTTTGTTTGATCCCAAACGAGTTAATTTAAATAATGTTTAAATATACTTTACANTCTTTGACCTGATTTTTGGTGTGTACTACTGCTGGTATTACGCTTTGACCTGAAAGCCTTCGACTTTATCCAAAAGCAAGTGCTTTAAAGTTGTCTTTTCCTGCGCTGTACAGAGTGCTTCTTTGCCCTGTTCTTTGATCTTGTTATACCTTATGTCGAGCCTGGTAAGGTTCGTGAAAAGCGGCAGGAACTTAGCTAGGTATACTGCTCCTTCGTCAGTGATGTCATTATCGGTTAAATTGAGGTTTTGTAGACTGAGGAGATTATCAGAGACTGCAATGTATTTAACCCCTTCATTTCCAATTTGGTTGTAGAAAAGGTTTAATGAAGTCAGGCTTACTAGTACTTTAGATTGAGCTAGGAATTTGACTCCCTGGTGGCCTATGAGATTAGTCCCCATATTAAGAGATGTGAGATCCTTTAAAAACTCAAACTTTGAAATATCTTTAGCCCCGTATTCTTTAATATAACCAGCTGTTATATCAAGAGTTNTTGCATCCTTACTTAAGTTTGCTCGAACTAGTTGCTCAGTTTCAGAAATAGACTTGGTGTAACCTTTAGCTTCCTTATTGCCTTCGTAATGCATCTTACATCCTCAGAGTATTTTTTTGTGATGACGCTATTATACATTTCGCTGGCCACTTGGGCAACAATCATACTCAGTTGTGAAGTTTATCTACCATTTGTTGGTTTTCAGAAAATATAAAATTAGGTCCGGAAGGACGGATTTCATTTGCTTTTATTGAGAAATATTTTATGATTAGTGCCATTCAGAGCGCTAAGATAACCGACAGAAAGGGAGTTTTGGGATGGGTAAGTTATATCAATCCGACTTGGAAATGAGTCTTGGAAACAATGTGATTGTGACACAGATGACTCAGGCGGTTAACTGGGCGCGGAAGTACTCTTTTTTTATTTATCCGTTCATTACTGCGTGCTGCGGAATGGAGTTTATGTCTGTGGCCGGTCCAAGGTACGATCTAGATCGTTTTGGCGCAGCATTCCCTAGGTTTTCTCCACGCCAGGCAGACCTGCTAATGGTGGTGGGGACTATCAGCCATAAGCAGGCACCCATTCTGGTTAAAGTTTACAACCAGATGACAGAGCCTAAGTGGGTAGTTGCTTACGGGGTTTGTACAGTCTCCGGTGGTTTTTATGACAATTACACCACTGTGATGGGGATAGATACCATTATCCCGGTGGATCTTTATATCCCAGGGTGCCCACCACGTCCCGAAATGGTGATTGATGGATTGATCAACCTTCAGCAGAAGGTTCAAGGGGAGACTTTACAAGATCATGTGAAAGGTCCCTCGCCTGTAACTCCTGCGGCGCGACTTTGAGTTTAAAAGTTTTTCTCAACATTCCCTTCTACACCTAATGATGTGNTCAGGAGTTCTTTNTTGCTTGGTCTAGTAAGAGNATCTTTTTAATCCATTTCCCAGCGGCTTCTCGTTCAATTTTACTCATACCCTTATAGTGGATCATTTTTTGGACCCCTTTAATTTTTGACAACACGTAAGAGTTGAAATCTTCTCCCTCTGTGCTTTGCAGATTAATTTCTCCGTCCGATTTTATAAATTTTTTTTTAAGATATTCGAAGTAAAGTCGCAGGTGGATTACGGGGTCTTTAATCATCAATTGATTTTGGATGAACAAAAAAGCTTCCTTTTTACGATTAATTTTGTAACCCAGCCGTATGTTGTCTTTGTTATTCATTTGTAGATCAAAAAAACTAAATGCTTTTCGTCGGGTTTCCTTCGACACCCCCGAACTGGGGATTGGAAACTCCTTTGCCGCAACGATTTCCAANAGTAGAGCGGGGTTGCCTGTTTGCTCACTGAGGTAGGCAAGTTCTTTTGNATAATTTCGATTTAATCGTGAGACCTTGTTTAATAAAGGCGCAATTATATTAATCGCTTGCCTTAGGCGCGTTAGTTGATCTTCATTAAATGGAGCCAAAAACCATTGAGTTTCTTTTGGGACAAAGAGTTGTTCCCCGATAGGACGTGCGTAAAAACTATTCAGCATTTCAGAAAAATTTTCAATGAAAAAGGTTTTGATTGTGTCCTCAAAATAAGGAAAATTTAGAAGTAAAAAACGGGGATCGGAAATAATATTTAGACTGTAGGCTTCCAATTCGTTGGCTAGGCCAATAAATTTTTGGGTGAGATGAAGAGATTCGTGAAGGTGTGTGGCTTCCCGATATGCCTTGCTATCAATTAAAATAGCGGCGGGTGAAATACGAATGGTATCAAAGGTAGTATGCGCTAACTGGCTGGGCGCGAGTAACTTATCAGACCAAGATTGAATAATATACTGGCGAAGCGGTATCTCAGTTAGTTCCGGCCGCATTATTTTGAGCTTTGCTAAAACCCTACGCATCCGACCTGCGGCTTTCAAATGGAGTGACTCTCCTTTATGACATTTTACACATCCCAGTGAATGAAACCCCGGGACTGAAAAGACAACAGGGATTCCCTCTTGATGAAGTGAGATTGATACATTGAATTTGTCTGTAGGCGGGCTTTCGTCTGGAAGTGAATGGGGAAGGTGGGGTTGAATGAGCCTGTTAAGCTCTCCTACATCAGTGGCTACCAGGACACTTTCGGAAAAAAGGTTGGAAGGGTTGCAAAGCCAGAAAATAAGCACATAAGGAACAATGAGAAATCCTCTGGTCATGAGGGGGCTTTTACCCAATGAATTTCAAAATTATTTATCTAGAATATTCAACCGTTGCCAAACGGTTATTACTTTGCGGCCGTTACGATCTTCTTTGATCCCGTCCCAGACTGCAAGGGCAATCATGGTTGGGTCTTTGCGGATAAACGCGGTATCCCATTTCCCTGTTTTTAGCATATCGCGTAGAAACACAACGGTCCAAACACCATCTTTCCATTCACCATACCCTTCAACATTTTGCTTGTCAGGAGGCTGGGGTGTGATCGTACCGAATCCTTCGGCGTTAAGTTCTTCAACAGCATTTTCTGAGGTTAGGTTAAGTTTTGCGACTGGATTGGACATGACACCACCAAAGATTAAGGCATCCATATCTACGTCACCTGCATATTCTTGGTCCCCTTCGGCTTCTAGTGTTTCTTCTAGGCCAGATTTCCAGTGCCAGATATTGACCGGTTTGCCACGATTGCCCATCCCAAAAAAAGGTTCATTGTGGCCGTGGGTGTGCAGGGTGACATTGCCAAGGGCAAACTGAACCGCTGCACCATCACGAAAAAAATCTTGGTTCAACTCAGAAAATGTGTTTTTAGTTGGGTCCTCCCACTTTAACCGGACAGCAAGTTGTTCGCCATTGTTTACGGAAGCAAAGTTGATGACCTCGATTGCGTCACGACGAGCGGATAGGGGGCGTAATACCAAGTTCGTCGATTTGACCCCGTCCCAGATTGGGCTGTTAACATCCGTGTTTAACTCGAAGTCCTTTCGAAATGAAAAGACATCTGTTTCAAATTCAGCTTTTTTAAATTCTTTGGTGAACTGGGAACGAATATAATGAACCAATGCCCAGCGGTCCTGTTCCGGCAGGTGCGCATAGGAACTCATCGGGGTGCCATCAAGGCCAGTGCTCACGGTTCGAAAGATATCTTTTGCCTCAAAACCACCTTTATAATAGCCAGGAACGGTGATATCTTGCACAAAGACTGCATGCTTCCAGGCATCCAGTAGCGATTCTGCTAGTCGTCCGTCACCGCGTAATGATTGACCGTGACAGACATCACACTTATGTTTAGTGAAAAGTTCTTTACCCTTGGCGATTAATTGTGGAGTAACTGGGAGCGGCTCGTTTATCGTAATTTTTTCACCTTGGGGTTCCTTGCTAAATCTCGGTGAAAAGTTTTTGATTAGATTGATAAGAGCCCAAGTATCTTGAGCCGATAAAGCATCACCCCAAGCAGGCATGGAGGTTCCAGGCACTCCCTTGATAATGGTCCTATACAAGTCCTCATCCCTGGGGAGGGTGCCCGTCGGTGTGGATCGGAATTTGAAGATCCCCATTCGAAAATCCCGTGGCCAAGGATAAAGGTAGTCGGTTGCGGTACCGCCGCCATTACCGTCTTTCCCATGACAGAAGACGCACATATGTAAATAGATGTTGCGCCCTCGGGCAAGCAAACCCTCTTCCTGCATCGCTTCAGGTTTCTTTGCCCCTAAATCGCTATGAGATCCGCGGGTGCGAAATAAATCGCCATCACCGTTATCATGGTGGTGGTGCCCCATGGGTTTTTCGTCAACACGGTATTCACTACCTGATAGGGGTGCTTTATCACTGTGATGTTCATGGCCACTTTGTGATAGGGCATAATTCGGAATAAGCAATAAAAGTAGAAGTACGGCTAATGTGGGAGAAAAAAAACTTATAGACCGATTCAGTTTGATTCGTGTTTTGCAAAGTAGCGCCATAACGGGTACCTTCGGATCAGGGCGAACCATCTAAGATTCATAAATTTTAGACGAATTATGGATCGCCACGCATATTAAATTATAGGTTATTGTATTGACAATCGCGGCTTTATTTTAAATGTGTAATTTTTTTATAATTTTTTAATCATTACTTTTGAGAAAATTTTCCTCGAACCATTATAACGCCTTGATCTAAGTCTCCCATGTCTTTAAGGTTGAAATACTCTTCTTTAAAACCGAGTCCAAAGTACCAGGCGTTTTCGAGCCCTCTTTCAGTATTCGTCCACAAATAATAACTACCCCCGTTTTTGAATGGTTCTGGTAGTCCAATTCTTTCGCCATCTTTGCTTTTGATAGGGCGAGACGGGTCGTACAAACTTTTCAACTCCATTAGGGTCGGGAGCCTCCAATCACCAAACCCGGCAAACTTCTCAGTATTTTTTAAATCTATATACTCAAGCGCCTGATACCAATTCATCCCTTGTTTAAGGTCGTGGTATGAATCGGCACGTTGCCATAATAGGCCAGAGTTTTGATCTGCGATGGTCCCATTCCCTTGATCAATGTATCGAGCGGCCCACGCTGAACTTAGAAATGTTGTACCCGTTATAACAACAAGGGCAATTACTGTCCCAAAGTATTTCAGTTGAAATAAAATTTTCATTTGTTTAAGAGTAAAAATTATTTTTTCTACTTCAGCACGATCACAGTGAACTAGTAATTTATGATGTATTGAATTGCTGATTATACAAATATATATAATCAAATGCCACGAATAGTGCCATTATACTATTACAAACATATTTGCAATAAGGGGATCTAGACTTTAGAATCCCGACAGTCTTAGATCTATTAACTTTGCCCTGCGGAGACTGCTAATTGACTACCACCCTGATGCAAACCATAACTGATTTCGTGAGTACTTTGCCGCCTTTACTTCAAATGCTGCTGGGAGTTTTTGTAACCATTGGTTTTTTTAGGTGCTTTATGGCAGTTGTCGATTTTATTGAAGATAGGCGAGAGGGAAAAAATAGCTAAAATTGTGCAAAAAAAATAGCCTACACCTTTAAACCGTAGCAATTAACCCAACTAAAAAACCCCGCCTGTTAAAGCGGGGTTTTTCATTACGACAGGGAGTTTCCTTTGGTTTCTGCTAGCAGGAACCAAAGGAAGCTCCCTTTATCAAATGATTAGACAAAGGATCACCTCCTTTTCATCCAAGGGAACCGTATCCACGCTTGAGACTCCCCTGGCGTCCACATGCGTGTTAGCATATTTCATATCGTGTTAATTTTATTAGAGATTTAAAATCTAAACCATTCACTTAGATTTTACCAAGCACTCCTGCTCGAGTTCTTTGCTCACAATAAAATCGCATTTTTTTGGATCCTTCTTCACTACGGCATAGCAATAGGCCTGAATATCTCGATTAAGAATCAAGGTGCAGTAGTATGTACTGTGGTCTTTGTGTTTGAAGCGGTTCTCAGGGTTCTTAATGGGATTTAAAGCCAGGCAAAGGTGACGTTTATCTGGAGCTGGTATTTTCCCGGTTGCTTTTGCAGCAGACGACCATGCAGCTTGCGCGCGTGACATTTCTTCCATTGGACCTACCCCGTCAACGGTCTTAACTTCTGCCCCACCTGGTCGTCCTTGCCGGACTTCTGTGGATTCCGCATCACATAGTTTTGGGTCTGGAATCTCTACAGCGGCCCATAATGATGGCACGAGTGTCCATGATGCAAGGAATATCGTAAGTAACCACCCTTTGGTTCCAACTTGCATTGTCTCCTCCTTAAACATAGGCTTTGGATTTTTTAAACTAAACGGTAGCCTGTAAATCATATATTTCTTAAAGAATAAACCATTCTTCCTTCCACATTGCAAGTCTTAAAAGACTGTTATGTTTTGGTTTTTGAAAGCAATACTTTAGTCTCAAATCTAATTTTATTAACGTGTTGAATATCAACAATTTTACAGAAAAAATACTTTCTATATTTGAGTCAAGGTTTTATTCATGTGATAGGTCTTAACAATAAATATCAAACTAAGTGTGGATCTAAATGATGGTAATGTAAGACCAACTGATCTTAGAGTTAGGAAAAATTAAGTACAACCGATAAATAATTATGCAGTAGGGGCAACCTCAAAACTTTATCAGGTCTAACTTTATTGATAAGTCTTGAATCGTTGCTGCTGTAATGAATGCTTTAAAGTTTAGAAACAAAAACTTTTTTTATAATGTATTAGGATTACCCTGGCAGATGAAAATTTTATCTAATAAAGAATTTAAGATTACTTTAGGTCTAATTATTTTTGCTGCGGTCCTTAGGATACCCACCCTTGGAAGTCCTCTTATTGAGGATGAGGCGATCTCTTTTAATCGCTATATAGATATACCTTGGCAAAACTTGATTCTTGGTTACCAAGATACGAATCAACACACGCTTTATCTTTTGATTTCAAAATTTTTTATTTGGGTTTTCGGTGAAACGGAAATAGTTTACCGATTTCCTTCTCTTCTTTTTGGTGTTTTATCAATTCCTCTAATATATAGACTTGGGATGAAAATGGAGTTCCCGTGGTCTTCCGCATTACTTTCCTCGGTATTAATGGCCTTATCTTGGCCGCATCTAAAGTATTCGATGGAAGGTAGAGGTTATGGAATAACAGTATTCTTAGTCCTGTTGGCAACACTTTCAGCGATTCAGTTTCTAAGCAACCGGCGTTGGGTTTGGGGTGGCGCATTGATAGGCTCAGGGTTTGCGATGACGATGGCTCTTCCAAGTAATTTGTTTTTTTTAAGTGGGTTAACGGTATTTACGGTAATAGTTGGATGCCTAGAGCCGAAAGAAAGCCTATTTAACATTAAAAGGTTGTTTTATTTGGTCATTCCTCAACTACTAATGTTTGCCTTAGTTGCTGTTTATTTTCTAGTTATTTATGAACAGCTTAAATATGGAAAGGATGTTCAGCCTTTAGCTTTGGACAGAGAGCGGGTGAAAGGGATTGCAGAGTTCCTTGTTGCCCCATGGGGGATCTGGTTATATTTGTTTTTTGCTATAGGTGCCTGGAGATTAAAGAGAATAAAGGAGAAGGCAATTTTCATGTCTATATTTTTTGCTCCTATGGTCCTGACGCTTATAACGGGAGTGGTAGGGTATGCTCGCATTTATATTTATTGGCTTCCTTTTGTTCTATTTCTTTCTGCTCATGGAATGATTGAAATAATTTCTTGGTTAAAAAAACAGATAGGAAACCTGGTTTATGGGTTAGGAGTGGGGTTGGTTTTGCTTTTGCTATTTCCCCCGGCAAAGCAAATCATTAAATACTATGAAGATAGGGGCAAGGGTTCTTTGGTAGTGGCAGGACCTAATGCTACGTTGTCTGAAGCAACTAAGATGGCGGTTTGGGTGGACGAAAACATTCCAGCAAACAACCTTGTTGTTATCAGTGCTGGCGGTCCAGAATCAAGCGTATTGACTAAGTATATGAAGAAAAAAGTTCTGAAGCGAATGACCTATTTTTCTCGCGGCGGGGAATTAAAGAAAGTTATTTTTATTGCTCATCAGGATATGCCTCCAGATAAATATCCGTTTGTTCCTATGGTTCAAGAACGAGTACTTAAACTTCCTTCGAGTGTTTTAAATAAAATATACTCGATTGGTAACCTTGGTGTATATGAACTTAATTTAAAGGTGGAAAAATTAATTCCTCCTAATTTTGATCCGGACTATGAGGGTAAAGTCGGGAATCCAAATGTACCGGAAGTCAATATCCGGCAAATTGAAAGGCCTAGAGCNGTGGGGGAAAGGGCCCTTCTTATCGAGAATAACTCTGGAAAGGCAATGGATATAATTTCTCCTATAGTCAAAGGAGTGGATATTACAGAAGATCATGCCTACCTTTTATATGTTTTTATTACAGATTTTCAACCACTTAAAAACGTGTATGTTCACCTTGCAGAAATGAAAACGTGGCCGCCGACTTTAGGATATTTGAATCCATTTTTGGGTCTATTTAACGTAACTGGACAGAATGGTGTTTGGAATATTTTTTATAGTTTGTCTCCTTTGTCCAAGGGGAGGCATTATTTCCAAGAGCGAATTGGAGTTCAAAAAGGAAGGAACTATTACGACGGGTTTCAGTCTTATCTTTTAACCAAGTGATGCCGGTTAAGTCATGCTGGGAAATATGACACAATGAGAAATATTCCTTCAGAGGAAAGATGGCTTTTGAGAGGATCGTGATTATGCTGGGTAATCGAGGGGTTAAAGTTGTTGTTGCCTTTGTTGGGATAGTGCTGTGGCTTATGCCTCAAGAAGTGTTAGGAGAAGAGGTAGAGATAAACAATCGACTATCGTATATCTCTAAGATTGTTGGGGCAATAGAAGGTTCTATTATAAAAATTGAAGGGGATGTTCGCTTTATAAAAAGAAAGACAGAGAAGACGATTGCTGAAGCACATTTATCAGAAAAACGCCTAGATAATTTGGAAGAAAAAATTAAAAGTGTAGAGAACCTGCTTAACGTCATTGCTGTAGAGGTTGCAAAAATAAACGATAGTATGAAAAAAGTTGAAAAAGATTTGGAGGGTCTTGTTCGTGGATCTTGCCGCAATTCCATTTTATGCAAGCGAAAAAAATAAAGGGTCCATCGTTTGACAACCGATTCGATTACAGTAGGTGAAAGAGTTATTAAACCCTGCCGAATTTTCTGTATAGGAAAAAACTATACAGAGCACATTAGGGAATTGGATGACTTTGATTCAACGCTTCAATCAAAAAACGAGAAACAGCCAGTTGTTTTTATGAAGCCTATAACAAGCATTGTTTCGCCTGGAGAATCAATTCATGTTCCTACGCATGGGAATATCTTGCATCACGAAGTCGAAGTAGTGGTTTTGTTGAAAGGTGGTGGAAAAAATATTTTAATCGAAGATTCGTTGTCTTGTGTTGCGGGGGTGACACTTGGGTTGGATCTCACATTGAGGGATGTGCAGGTCGAGGTAAAAAAAAAGGGACACCCTTGGGAACTTTCAAAATCTTTTGACCATAGTTCGCCGTTGGGGTTAATGCGTTCTTATGATGACTCATTTGATTTATTCGATATTCCGTTTGCATGTTTTGTGAATGAGGAAAAACGTCAAGAAGGAAACACCAAAGACATGCTTTTTTCTATTCCCAAAATCATTTCTTTTTTAAGTACCGTATGGAAATTAATGCCTGGCGATCTGATATATACAGGAACCCCCTCAGGTATTGGCGTTATTAAGTCGCGTGATGAAATNAGCTTAAATAGCCCCATTCTTGGNCGATTCGCATGGACTGTTTTTTGATGTGATTAGCGCCTGCTTGTTTTATTAAGAGAATCAATATTTAACCCTAAGTAGATGATAACTTGTTTGGCAGTTTTGTGGATTAGTTCCGNTGTTGNAAACCCAATTCATGGGGAAATTGGATTCGATCAGTTTCGTCAATTAAAAACTCGAGAAATCCAAGAGCACCTAAGNCTTGTCCAAGAAGATCCATTGGATGCAATTGAATACTTTAAGCTCGGTTTGGCATACATGGCAATGGGGCGTCACAAGAAAGAAATTGATGCCTACCTTGAAGCGATACGCCTTGATGCCAATTACGCGAAAGCACATTTCAACTTAGCTATGGCCTACGATATATTAAAAAATAACGAGGCTGCTATAAGTCATGCTAGAAAGGCGGAAGTTTTGTATGGTGAGAAAAGAAAGCACCGCCAAGTACGCCAAGTACGTAGGTATTTGAATATTTTAAATGAAAAATATAGATTTTTAAAACATAAATAAACACATTGATAGAAGGCTATGGTGATTCCACGAAATGAATCACTTTGAATAGATTCATGTCATAGGTNAAGGAAGAATACCTGATATTTATCATGGTATGATGCTTCTCATGAATAAAGATTACGAACCTTTAAAAACACGCCTAAGAGAAATTAATAAGTTGCTGGACTTGGACGAGCAAGCTTATTTTGGTCCACTGGTCGAAAAATTTTCTGGTGATACGTCAGAGTTTCAACGTATTATGCGTGACCTAGGAAAGTTTGGTCCTAAGATTTCTGCTGGATCAAAATTCGAAGTTTACCGTGAGGTTCAACACCTTTTTCACAATGCAGCTCCAAAAAAATAGCCAGAGCAGCTTATGGTTGACGTAGCGGTGCACATCATTATCCATGGTAAGGTTCATGGAGTGTGTTTTCGTGCGTCGACTCAGATTAAGGCTTTGGAGCTTAACTTGATAGGGTGGGTTCGCAATTTACCGAGCGGAACAGTTGAGGTTCATGCGGAAGGAAGTCGAGATTCNCTGGATANGNTTATTAAATGGTGCCAAAAAGGTCCTCCCTCAGCGAATGTCTCTCGATGTGACCTAGATTGGGTAACCCCTCAGAGTATGGATNNGTTTAGGATACTTTGATTCTTCTGAATNAGATAAGATCCAAAANTGGTTGATTGAATTCATTCAAGACTAATTTCTAGAAAAATGATTTTTTTGGCGTTATTGTTTTGGTCCCCTGAAT
>JGI26381J51731_1001380_pt1 | contig 11119 bp, 9 predicted proteins | sample SaaInlV_165m_DNA_3_FD_51731 | JGI IMG/M metagenome (IMG submission 51731) | reverse complement strand
AAGTGCTTCTATGACTTGATTGTAGAGCAAATCAAACAGTAGTATGTTCTGGAAATTTTCCTTAAAACTTTGATTAATAACAGTAGTTTTTAACAAGTCCAATAAATTAGGGTTCTTAGGCGGAAGGTCATTGAGAGTGAATTCTCCAAGTTGTTCGTACAGTTCTATCAGGTTTTCTGCAGTACTGTCCTTCCAGTAATTATAGAGGTAAAGCAGGATTTCCAGAGTCAGGTCATCAACCGCTTTTTTATAATTCTCGCGCGGATCTCCGATGAAAAAGGCAACTAGACGTCCACGATCTTTTTCACGGTCCTCACGGGAACTGACAAACTGTTCAAAACGTTTGTTTAGTTTTTCGTGAAATCGCACCTCCAGCGGAGTCTTATACCACTGTTGTAGTTTTTCCTGACGTTCGTTTTTAAGACGTTCCTGCAATTTACCCAGAGGCGTTTTACGGGAACTGAGTCTGGCATAACTATCAATGGAGCGGCTGACAATTCGTTGACGTAATTTGAGGTAACGCAAAAACCGATAAACATCACCAAAAATATTGAGCGTACCTGTTGGGGTACGGTCTGTAACTCTGTTACTTTCTATTAAAAGTTTTGAAGGGTTGAGATAATGATTGATGCTGTCACGATAATGATCAAAGAAAAAATCATTTTCAATTAAGAATTTGCAAGAATTATTTTCAGTCGCTTCAACAGCACTGATGATTGCATCCTTGATATTTTTTGCCTGATGAGGTTTATCATAAGTATAATCAATGATTCCGTCGAAATAACCTTGAGAGTGTAATTCATAGGCAGAAACTCCGATGTGTTTCGCTGACTCCTGCCAGGACAAATCATATTTACGTGCAATGTTGCTTAAACCTTTTGGATGGATAGTGTTGAAGACACCCTGCCTGACGGAAAGCAGGATATTGGCAGTGGCCAGAGGAATTGCTCCACCACTGTAACCACCTCCAAAAACAATACCAACGACAGGCAACTGTAAATTTGCCATCTCACTGATCAGGAATGAAATACTGTGCGACTGGTTGTCCAGATTTGCTTCTGCATCGGCGGCAGCTCCCGGTGTATCCATGAAAGTTACTAGAGGAATACTGTACGAAGCAAAAAATCGCACCTTTTCCGCGGCTTTCCGGTGGTGATTCGGAGCCCAGACACCATTTTGTATTTTGTGATTCTGGGCAATAAATCCTAACCTTCGCGTTTGCCCGGAAATTAAAAATTCAATTTCTGCAGTATAAAGCGGTCCTTCGGTTTCTTCCGTAATCATTTTTCCGCCTAACTGCTGAATTACTTCTGGAGCACTCGGACGTTTTTTTGATTCGGATGGATTCACCACACGTTGAATATATGAGTCAACATCTACTTTCTTCAGTTGTTGAACTTCTTCTTCAATCTCTTCAGTGGAAAGCAGACCCTGAATTCCTGAATCATCAAAAAAAGCAGGCTGCTTCTTCCCACGCAGAAGGGAAAGGTCGTGTGACATTACTTCAGCAGCATGAAATGCTGATTTGTATTTGCTGGTTTTTTTATTGTTTGAGCCCATATAACTAAGTTGTTTTGTGAAAATTCAGGTTGAGCTTTTAAGGTAGCAATAACGGTGACAATGCTTTATCAAGAGAAGGTAACGAAATCGGAAACAAGAGTTGCTCTTCCAAAGAATGTAATTGTGCCGCAGTTAACGGATCGTTTTGTTGATGATATTTACGTAATATTTTTAGTTTTTTCTCAGGTTTTTTTAAACGCTGATAAGCGACTCCTAAGCGGTCCAGAAACAAAAGCTGCATCGGCGGATTACCGGACAGACGCTGACTTTGTTCCAGAGTTGTTTCCAGTAATTCCATGACTTGCTCCCAGTCTTCAGTCATGACCAGTGACGCGCTTAAAGCATCTACCAGAAAAAGGTGTCCTGGAAACTGAACCAATCCCTGTTGGAAAATTTTCTGGGCTTGCTGCTCTTTGCTTTTGTAACGTAGTAGATCACCGACCAGACGATGAGCATAACCCTGGCTTTCTTTACGTTTAAGGTAGGGCTGACTAATTTCCAGCGCCTCTTCATACTTTCCAACACGGCTTAAAGTTAGAGCATGCAGGTAAACGACTTCCCAATTTCCTGAAAGAACTGCTAACAACGGAGTTGTTACTTCCAGAACTGAACGGTACTTGCTCTGTTGATAAAGCACCCTTGCCAGGGAAAAATGTATAGAAGGAGAATCATGCACCATAATTGCCTGACGCAGCAGTTTTTCAGCTTCTGCTGAATTACCGCGGCTTTTAAACAAATCCGCCTGCAATTGCAGTGCTTCAGTATTCAACGGATGTTTTTCCTGTATACGCTTTAACTGCTTTTCAACGACGGATAATTCGCCTTTCATCAGTTGTCTGCGTAAAAACAGCAGTTGATAAGAAGGATTGGCGGAGTCTAATTCCAGTGCTCTACCGATCGCTAAATCTCCCTGTAGATAATCACCTTGTCGAAACAGAATTGATGAGCGCAGATAATGTGCTCTGGCGAGACGCGGGTTAATTTCCAGCCCACGAGTTAACCAGCTAAGTGAATCTTCCAAAAATCCCTTACGCAACAACTGAACTGCTAAGCCCATGATCGCATCCACGTTTTCAGGATGCTGTTCAAGTATAGTTTTAAAACGTAATCGCGCTTCTTTTTCCTGCTCCTGGTGTAAAAGCAAATATGCTTCAATCAGTTGATCTTCTACAGAAAATGTACTTTTTGTTCTCAGTTGAACGAGTAAAGCCTGTGCTTCAGGCCATTGCTGCTGTGCGAATTGAATCCGGAGTAATTCACGCCGAATCGGTGCGTAGTTCGGAAACTGATTTAGCATTTCTTCCGCGAGAGTCTGGGCGTAATAGTAACTGCCTTGAAGCGAATATGATTGAACTCTCATGAGCAGAGCTTCTTTGTTTTTTGGCTCCAGCTTCAACAAAGTATCGAGAGTACGTATGGAACCCTCGAATTCACGTTGACGCAAATAAATGCGTGCGAGATGGTAAAGCGCTTCTACATAAAGCCGATCTATCTGCAGTGCCTGCTCCAGCGATGAAATTGCCCTGCCGTCATCATCAATCTTCTCATACGTTGCTGCCAGTTTCAAATATGCAGAAACACGTTCCGGCGAATCCTGACAGCAATCGCTAATTCTGTAATCGCATCACCGTAACGTTCAAGAGCAAAAGCTATGCTGCCCAGCAACTCATAATAAGCTGCGTTAAAAGGATCAAAACGTGTGGCTCGCCGTGCATGCTTTTCTGCAGATTCGTAATTTTTGATAAAATAATAAGATCTGGCTAAATTGTAATGTGCATCTACATTTTCCTCTTCACTTTCAAGAATCACCTTTTGCTGCTCTAGATAACTATTTACGTTATCATTGGTGAGCAGCAGTTGCTGAATGTTTTCACCATTTCCTGTACATGCGGAAAAAAGAAAAACGTTTAACAGTATTAATAAGTAGAAATTAACAAATTTCACAGGTCATTCATTGGGTGGGACATCAGCGTTTTCACTTAAACTTTGTCCATTAATTTTAATTTCCGGCAGATAAACGGTGATTGTTTCAGATGCTGAACTTTCATTTCCGAAACTATCAACCAACCGTAATTGATATAACCAAGTATCACCATTTTGACCTCGCAAATCAACATAAAACGGGAGTTTTACTGATGAGTTGTCCGCTTGTGCGTCTTTCAATTGCTCTCGAATGACGTGATAAATCTGCAATTTAAGTTTATCAAGGTAGTAATTATTTGAGCTGGATTTGCTGTTAATTGGAGTTTCCGGCCATTTTTCTCCATTGCGTATACGGTAAAGATTTACCTGATATTTCTGCTGTTCTGCAAAATAACTTCCCTGTCCCTGAAGACGTTTTAAACCTTTATCAGCAATTTGCGGCCATGAGAATCTCATGATAAAAGTCCTGGCACGTGTTTCCGGTTGTTTGTCAGGCAAAATAAGCTCTGAACTATCAGTCACCGTTTTTTCCTGCGGCTGCAGTTTAACAGCAGTATCGTCAAGTACAGTTGTTTTTTTCACAATCACTTTTCCAAAAGCAAAGCGTATAGTTTGTTTTTCATCCTCAATTTGGATGATTTTCAAGTTTGGCGCAGGCACTTTTGGGAAGAGCTTATTTTGTCGGAATTTAACTATTTTAGCAGGAGACAGAATTTCATCATCGGGACCGAAGTGACTTAGTTCGAATTGCTGCAAACTCAAATCTTGGTCCTGCAGTGCTAAATAATAATACAAATGATTGCCCTCACGTATAATTGATTTACTCGAAATTAAGATCCGTAAAGGCGGCAGCTCCTCAGGATCACAAGCAGGACAGTCGAGCGCTATTTTCGATTCCTTGAGCAGAAAATAATCCTGAATTTCCGCAAGTTCAGCAAATTTATTTAAAGCAGCAGCCCTTTCATTTTCATTGATAACCCAGGATAAACGCAGACTCTCACCACGCTGTTGCACTTTAAAATCGCTTAATGTTGGTTTTTGTTTTATTTCCGGAAGGTTATGTGGTGCAGTCCTTAAACCGCAAGAGGCCAACCCTACGGAACTAATCACTAAGAAAATTAAAAATAAATTGCGGAATTGAAAGTAGCAGCGAAAATTCATGGATCAATAGCCATGTGTTAAGTCAACCTGGTTTAACAGTTGTCGACCGGAAACGGCACGTTTGTAGTTTTCGAGAATTTGCGGGGCCACCGAATCTGCAGGCGTGGAACTGGAATTGTGAGGAGTGATCAGAATTTTTTTGTGTTTGCGGAAAGGGTGTTCTTCCGTAAGAGGTTCTGTGCGGAACACATCCAGACAGGCACCTGACAACTGCCCGTCATCCAATAAAGGAATAAGATCTTCCTCCACAAGTGTCTGTCCACGTCCTACATTGATCAGATATGCCCCGCGTTTCAGTTTTGAAAGTGTCTCCGTATTCAGCAAATCAGTGGTTTCAGTGGTCAGTGGAAGTAAATTTACGAGATAATCCGTTGCTTTTCAACATTTCAGTTAAGCCGTCATTTCCGGAAAAACTGCTCACACCTTCGACTTGTTTGGGTGTTCTGCTCCAGCCGGCCACATCAAACCCCATTTTCAAAAACACTTTCGCGGCGGCCTTTCCCAAATAACCCAAACCAAGGATGCTTAGTTGATTTCCAGGATGCCGTGCGGCGATTCCCCATTCAATGAAATTCGGATTTTCTGCATGCTGAAGTAATTGCCGTCTCTGTAAAAGTACAACCGCCAGCAGATATTCACTCATCCACTCAGCCATTGTTTCATTTGTTAAACGTACAAGCGGTATACCTTCAGGAAGTTTGCTGTCCGCCAGCAATCCGTCCGCTCCATGTCCGTAAGAGGAAATGGCTTTCAAATTAGGGTAATTCAGTAAAAGACCTTCCGGATGATTCCAGACTACCGCAAACTCAACTTCATCCGGATTTTGCACATTTTCGTGTCCGGTAACAATTTTCATCTCCGGCTCAAGATCCAGGAGTGCAGAGCACAAAGCTCGGGGGCCCATTGATTCCGGAAGACTTATCAGTAGTGACATATAATTTTCAGCTTAAAAATATTAATTCAGGAGTTTAGCGGAGAAACTTATTTTAAGACAAATACAGGTTTTATATCTTTCAGCAATTCTGTTAGCTGATTTCTGTCATTATTGAGTCTTATCATCTCAGTCACCCAATGCAAAACTTGTTTTGCGGTTTCTGCGGGAAAACCGAGTTTGCCACAAATTGAGCTCAGCATCTTAACTTCTGAGTTTTTGACTTTCCCGTCAGCCGCAATGACCATCCCCAGTAAAAAGAAAAAATGTCCTGCAAATTCACGGTCCGTGTTTAATTCCCCCAGTTCCACACTTTCGCGGTTTTTAATTGATTCAATCAGTTCACCGCGAATTTCATCATTCTCAATCATCATGATTGCATCTTTGAAAAATCCTTTTTCTTCAGTGACGAGTTGTTTGTCAGCAATTAAAATATTCACAATAGCGCGGGCCAACCAGACTTTGCCTTCCTCACTTATTTTCTCAAGATATTCTGGAATTAAACGATATTCTGCAATTGAATTTATTGTTTCATCCATTACGATACTCCTTGAAAAAGTTCAATGATAACTTTATAAAATGATAAACTCTCAACAACATGGTTGTCTCCTTCAAAATATACTGATAAATCCAGAAACTAACTCCCATTACCTGCTCACAGCATCGCAAAGGGAGAGCAGCTTGTCAAGAATGTCTTGACCATGTTCGCAAAAAGGAGCCATTTAATTATTTGTTTTCTACAATAATTTTGGCTTCTACACTTTAATATAGAAAATTTAATGGCTGCTTCAACTACTCAACTACAGGCAGAACTTCTGCAGATAGAGCTTGCCATTGAGTTGGATCAGGGAAAAAGTGTCTCTGAAGTTGCAGAAAAGTTTGGGCTTACAATTGCTGTTGTCAAAGCGGTTGCCAAAAAAAGCGGAGCTGCAGAACCAAAGATAAAGAAAATAAAAACAAGACGGTTTTCACCTGCAGAACAGACAGTACTGGTTGAAAGAATTGCAAGCGGAGAAGCATTAGAAGAAATTGCTGCGGAAGCAGGAATAACAGAAAGCACAATCCGGCGCTGGTGTAAAAAGCACGGAGTTAGTGTTCCAAGAAATATCGATCAACTTAGTCTTGCTGAACAGCGTGAAATCAGAGAACTGCTGGAAGAACAGGACACCCAGGAGATTGCTCAGGCATATAACATCAGCCGTGACGCAGTTGAAGAACTCCAAGAACCGCTGCACAGTATGCTTGATACAGAAACACTGAGTTATTTATTTGAACTGCTGCGTGAACGTCCGCGTGCTTCTGACAAAATACTTTGTGGAATCGCCAAAGAGGCAGGACTTGAAATTCCGGAGAGTGCTGTGGGTTCCTACAGGAAGAGGCTTAAAAAAATGGATTTGCTTTAGGAGCCAAAGTGGTTCTGCTGAACATCCATGCTCCTCAGCAAAGCAGCAATTTCGTTGAGTTCACGAATCTGAGGCAATTCAGTATTGCCTTTTACTGTAGAGGACTGGTTAAATTTATCTGCGGCACTAATCACCGATTGTGACTGTTCGGTGTCAACTTTGTGCTCATTTGGCTCAGTAGTTTTGACGATCTTAATTACGGCTTCACTACGCAATCCTTTCAGCATATTTATTACGTCAGTAACGCCGATACGTCTCTGCGGATCTACTTTAAGGCTGACACCGTTTTCTGTAACCATTTCAAAGTTGTTGAGTTATGATGATAATTTGAGCTTCCTTATGTCAAATACTCGCAAAGTTCATACCACAACGCTTAAAAACTTTTTTAGCTTCCTTACTTCAGCAAAAATTTAAAGGTTTTACAATTCCAGCTCATCATTCGTAAAACAAAATTCGCTGAGCAAAAAACTAACTGCAGTACCATTTTCTCCTGCAGAAATCACGGCAGGCATTTTTCCGGACATGCATAACGCGCATTAAATTTTGCTATTGAAGAAATAAGTTCACCGGCAGAATCTCCGGCAGCATGATCCTTACCGCTCATTCTTAAAATCAACTTGCGCTGCTTTGAAGGACGCAGATAGCTGTTTACAACATCCAGAATGTCTTCACGTGTCANTTCTTCCAGAGCTCTTATTTCTTGACTGTTNGCATCAAANTCCGCATTTTTTTCAAAAGCAAGCGTGAACAGCCGANCAGCTTCTGCNGTTACGGAAGTTGTCTTCTGCAGTTTACTGTTCAGCACCGATTTTTTTATATTGTTAAGTTCTGCATCAGGCAGTTCCTTTAAGGAATCATTGAACTTTAGGAGAAATGCATCCATCCGCTGCTCCAGCGTTGCTGTATTGTACTCACCGGACTGAACGATAAAGATCAGTCCTAAAGTTTTTTCGAGCACAGTCATCCCGGAATTCACGATATAACCCAGTTGTTGACTGGTACGGAGATCATTATAAAACTGAGGTTGCATTAAGCTGTCGAGCACCATTAATGCAGCCTGTAATTCAGGACTGCGTTGTCCAAGCTGAATGTCAATTACCACTGCGGAATTTTCAACCTGCATTTTACGGGTGTAAGTATGTGAATCTCCTGCGTTAAGCTGACGCACAGTGTTGATAAAACGTTTTGCTTCTGCTAATGGTTTAGCGGCTAATTTTTTACGCAGCATTTCCGCAGCTTCACTTACAGTTTCAGCACGGAGATTCCCATATGCCAGTCCTTCAATATAAATATTATCGTAAAGTTTAGCCGCAAAATTTTTCAAATCTTTCAGTTTTATTTTTTTAATTTCTTTTTCATAATCCATGATTGAAAATTTTCTACCTTCCAGCAGCAAGCTGCGGTAATAAAATGCCTGCTGATATGGTTGCTGGAAATGAAAATTTTGGTAACGTCGCAGCCGAACTTCCTTGAGAGTATTAAAGGTTTTTTGATCAATTGATATTTTTTTCAACCGACCCGCAACAGTTTTTACCAGTTCCTGAATTCTGTCGGAATATCCGCTGAAGGTCAGGTTTATGCCTTCCTTGTCAACGTTGATACCGTATTCCAAACCTGCGAGACGGACTGGATAGCCGAATTCATTGAAACCTTCTCGGATGGCGTCAGTATAAAGTTGTGACAAGACTGCATTACGCGGTGAAGAATAAACTTCCGCAGAATTTATCCTGAACATCAGCTGGGCTTTTGGAGTCTCAAATCGATAATCTTGCTGAAACCAGATTTTTCCAAATTCATCATCCCGTAATATTTGCGGCTTCCCCAATGCATGTTTACGCAGCAGTTCCTTCAAGGCTTCCGCATAGTCTGCCTGAGGTGGAATATTCACTGCAGTCAACATCTCGTCCCACGATGCCCACAATTCACCCTGTGCGCTTTCCAGCCGTTTTAGTACTCCGGCACTCAGACCTTCCTTCCGTAGCCCTGCAAGCGATTGATGAGTAAGTTGAAGTGAACCTTTATAAGCCAGCACCTCCAGGCTTTTCGGCAGAAATGGGTTTGCTTGCGGAAGTTTCAAAGCAGAATTTATTTTTGAGTTACGCCATTTATTCATCCACTTGGGCTGGCTGTAGCTGAGCGAATACTCAACTCCATAGAACTCTTCCTTTTCGTTTGTTTTAAGCTTACGTGCAGCCAAAACCGCGAGCATATTCTGCGGTGTCAAATTGTAAAGCAGACTGTCAAAAATACGTGGTTTGAATTCCTTGATAATGTACGGAGCAACTTCTACAGTACGCATTGGGTAATACATCATCAGCGTTGAAAAAACATTGACCAGCGAAGTCCCTTCAGGTTTTTCAGCAAAACCGTAGTCTATTTCAGACATCAGTTTTACTTCATCATAAACATAACGCGGCAGCCCTGTATTACGCAGCAAACGCAAATATTGAAAAACATTGCGGATGACTTTTGAATAATTCTTGAGACCTTTAGCTGTGAGTTGAATATTTACATCAAAACTCGAATATGATTTGTTGGAAGTACCGCCGCCCGCAGACAAAGCTGTCGCCAGGTTTTCACGTTTCAGCAGTGAAAGCAAACTGCCTTGACCTTCATGTCCAAGCAGAAAACCCAACATTCCCAGCGGTTGACTTTTGTAATAATGTAAGGTGCGTGATAAAGGAAACATCAAGGTTAATGAACGTGTATCCTTGATAGTTTTAACCTGCATTAAGCGGAACCGCGGATCAGGTTTCATATATTTAGCGGAAACTCGGTTTTCCAGCAGATTACGGTTCTTCACAGTTGCAAAACGCGGAGCGACCAGGCTTTGCAAGGTATCGAGATCCTGAGGCCCTGCTACTGCCAACATCATCTGGTTACTTGAATAGTGCTTTCGGTAAAAACCCAGCAGCTCTTTCCTGCTGACTCCATCCAGTGTTTCCAGCGTACCTGTGGCAAAATGCCGGGCTGGATGTCCTTCTTCATATGCTTTTCTTTTTACCTGGAATATTCTCCGGAAATCATTCGGAATATTTTTTGAGTGTTCTGCTTCAACTGCTCTCTTTTCGCGTTCCACCAAATCCGGATTAAACAAAGGTGCAAGAAAAAATTGTGAGAAACGGTCCAAACCTTCTTCAAGATATTCCGGATCAATTTCGAAGTGATAATTTGTACGGTCATCTGCAGTATAGGCATTACTGAAACCATCATGCGTTGAAACAAATTGCTGATAGCTGCCTTCTTCCGGATATTTTTCAGTTCCCAGAAAAAGCATATGTTCCAGAAAATGCGCCAGTCCGAAACGTTCCGCAGGATCACTCATTGAACCAACTCCGACAGTCAGCGAAGCCGCTCCGCGCTGCAGTGTCGGATCAGAAATAAGCATTACTTTCATTTGATTCGGCAGTAGAAAACGTCGATACTGGCGTGAAGGATAACGCGAATCAGTATTGTCCAGACCTCCGCCCAAAACTGAAGTGGAGATTCCTGTTAAAAAACATAGTGTCAAAAATAGAGTCAGAATTTTACGCATTATTAATTTCTCTTGTTTGAAAAAGTTGTCAGATGTCTGCTTTAAACATTTCATTTTGGAAATATTTGTAAAAAAACGCAATTTGAAAGAAAGTGCTTTTGTATTGACTATCAAAACACTCAGCTTAGGATACTTTATGCTTTTAATTTTTTTCTCTGTTCACACGAAGGACTGAAGCAATTTGAAAGCTTGATCTTCCACACTCATTTTGTGCACATATTCATGCTGTTTAGACGTTCAGTAATTGACTTTGCTACAAAGATATTTTTTCAGCTTTGAGCACAGATTTTATCAATCAATGACATTCGCTCAATAAACATTTTCAAAAACTACAGCAATCAAAGAAATAAAACAAATCATGGAAAATAAAGAATATTTTGCACGAGTTTCAGCATTATTCGAACGTGTCGAGGAAAAACTGGACGAGTTTGAAGACGAAATCGACTTTGACCCAACACCGGACAAGCTGATGGTCAATATAGAAAAAAACGGTAAAAAAATTGTNATCAACACCCAGAGAGCAATCAAGGAAATTTGGCTGGCCGGAAATTCAAAAGGCTGGCATTTTCAATTTCAACCGGAAAAAGAAATCTGGTTCGCAAATGC
>JGI26381J51731_1001378_pt1 | contig 11124 bp, 8 predicted proteins | sample SaaInlV_165m_DNA_3_FD_51731 | JGI IMG/M metagenome (IMG submission 51731) | reverse complement strand
AGTGGCGTCTCGAAGATATTGAAATTGAATTCCTGCGGTACCACACCGAGAAAGGATTTGGCCCGGGCAAAATCGCGGTCTATATCGACCCCGAAGATTTCNACATTGCCTGCGGTCTTGTTCACCAGCGAGCACAGGATNCCAATGACGGTCGATTTGCCTGCCCCATTGGGGCCCAGCAACGCATAAAAGTCACCCTGCGCGATGGCGAGGTCGACTCCTTTCAGAGCAATAACACCGTTAGCGTAGGTTTTGCTGAGCTGGTGGGTCCTAAGGGCGTAATCCAAGGGTGGCGCGCAGGTGAGACAACAAGAAGGCGTTGTTACAGGTGGTTGCTGTCGGNNCCTTTTTCAAGTGCGCCATGGTTACTGGCGCAGCACACATTTCTGGTAGAGATCCTTGAGCACGTGACCCGGGTCGTAGCGATCCTTGAGGAGACGGTAGTTATGGCCACCGTAGAGTTCCCAGAATTCCTTCTGGGGGTAGAAGCTCTCAGAATAAAGCGATTTGATGCCGCCCAGTTCGGTTACTTTTTCTTCGATCATGCGGTTGAAGTGGCCCTGTGAGTGCATCGAATCGGTGCGCACCGCGTCCCAGAAGCCAAAATTAATATACAAGGTGTCGTCACGCATCGGAAAGAGCGGGTAGTGGCCATGCCTGCCATCGTGGCGTGCCGGGCAGATCCAGATGGGGCGTATGCCGATCTCACGCTGAAAAAACGACAAAAACGCCGGCGCGTTTTCCAGCGGGATGTCTACATCCTGTATGACTGCCTCGCGATGCCGGCGGCTCAGTGTTCCAAGGCGGCGGGTCAGGCCAACCCGGCTGTTCCAGCGCATGACTTTTTGGTAGGTGATCGAGTTCAACCGTTTGCGCCCGAGCAGTCGGCGGATCAAGCTGTTCTGCGCATAGAGGTTTTTCGAACACCAGAACCAGTCGGTGTCCCAGCGCCACAGGTAATCGCGCACGCTGAGGTAGTCTTCACTACGCGCCCGAATTGAGCGATAGAAAATCTGCAGGTAGCTGTAATCACTGGTATAGGGCGCGTCATCAGTAAACTCACCCAGCACCAGGTAATGTTCCCCGGGAGCAAAGACCATGCCGTCGACAAAATCGAATGACCCCTGGCAGGCCTTGTTAATGCGGTCGAAAAATTCCTGTGAGTCAGCGCAGCGTACGTGGGTCACTCGCACGTAGGGCTTGATCGGTATGCCCTGGATCTTCAGGCGCAGAATGTACCCCAGCGTCCCGTAGGAGTTGGCAAGGCCAAAAAACAGGTCGCGGTGCTCGTTGTTGGGCGTGCAACAGATGACCTCGCCGCTGCCGAGTAATACATCCATTTCCAGCACCATTTCATGCGCCAAGCCATAGCGAAACGACGAGGATTCAATGCCTATCCCACCGACCGCACCGCCAATGGTGATGGATTTGAGTTGTGGTACCACCGCGGGCATCAGACCCTGGCGCACACTGGCATCGACCAGCGCCTCATAAGTCACCATCCCTTCGGTTTCGATAACGTGGGTATCGGGGTCGATTGCGAGGATGTGGTTGAATTCGCGGACATCCAGCAGCTGGCCCTGTGTGCTGCGGTTACGGAAAAGATTGGAGGTCTGTTTGCTAAGGCGTATGCCCCGGCCAGAATTATTTCGTAGTGCCTGGGCCAGGTGTTGCTGGCGCTGGTGATAACCCATGAGTCTTTTGCGCCGTCAGCAGCCGACGGCCTGGCCATCCTTGCGCGGATCTGAGCTGGCCGCGTAAGCGGTATTAGTGCGCAGTATCACCTGGCCACGAAGTGCTGACTATCTGATTGGCGTAGATGCTGGAGCGGCGTGACGGATGGTGATAGCCCGAATCGATTTTCTCAAACATGGATGTGACAGGCTCTGTAGATCTGCTGGCAGTTGTTGCTGTATAGCTTGGTTGATACGGCTTTAGCCCCGGTTACTCTGGCACGTTGGGTCTGGCCGGCGTTGTGGCGGCAGTCTAGCACTGCGATGATGCAGTCGCTCACGCAGTCGGCTTCGGGTTGGTCAGGAACTGCTGTTGCAGGCGGTTTCCAGGTGCACCAGCAGTTCGTCGAAATGGCCTGGGATTTTTTCCATATCTTCTCTCAGGCGATGGCTGCAATGAACGCTCAGCGGCATAGCCAGGGCATCCCAATGGTAACGAACCGGTGCTTGGGGAATGACTTCGCCAATGAGTATTTTTGCGACACGGTTACCCGGAGTATTAAACCAGCCGATGGCGCCCTGGCTTGCCACGATGTCCAGATGAGCCAGGCCTTCTCCGGCGATAAAGGTGCGAAGACCGCGGTCGTCTTTCTCCAGAGAGCTGTGGATATGGCCGTTGATTACTGCACCGACCCCGCGCCGTAAGAGTTCACGGTGTAACCACGCGTCTTCACCCCAGTTCTTGATACTGTGATCTGTCGGCTGGTCTTTGGGTTGGCGAAGGTCGGTGACTGGTCGGTGGGTAAACACGACGTAGTCCCGGATGCCCGGGTTATCGTCCAGCGATGGAATCTGGCGTAGCAGGGCGCCGCGGGCGCCACCTGACCAGGGAATGGTGTCTGCAGCCGTATCAAGATTAATAAACTGGATCCCTCCCAGGCTGAAGCTGGTGTTTCGTGGGCCAACATTAGTTTCAAACCAGTTACTCAATTCACCATCGAAGCTGTGTGGCAGATCATGGTTGCCGATCGCCGCGTAAGTGGGCAGTGGGGCGCTGGACAGCGTGCGGGCAACATTCAGGTCATCATTGGGCTGGTAATAGAGGTCGCCCAGGTGAAGCAGAAACTGTGCGCCCAGCTGCTTTGCCCGTTGCAGCGCCCAGGCGAGTTCGTGGTCGCCACCGGTGTCGCCGATCGCGGCAAAGCGGTAGCTCTGAGCGAACGGCACGCGCCAGCGCAAGGTCAAAGCCCCCTTGGCACTATTGCCAGTGACTGAACGCATCAGGCCTGTCACCTTTTCTTCGCTGATAATGCCGCTACCCGAGACGTCCAGCGCCGCCAGTGGGTGAACATTATCCAGTGTTACTTTGAAATCTCCTTCAATGTGCAGCACCGGTTCTGGGGCAAATGCCCGCCATGCATAAGCATCTTCATCAATAGCCAAAGGGAAGGCGCCGTTGCCATGGACAACGAAACCCCTATCCGGGTGGCGTGCTGCGTGCGGGGCGCCCCGAGGCTCCAGCGCCAGCGGTATGCGCATACCACGCATAGCCAGCGTATTGGCGCCAACGCCTGCGCCGACCAGTGCAAGATATCCAAGAAATTCGCGGCGTGAAAAGGGTGTGCTCATAAGATACAGTTTTGATCCTACCGAGCGATCGCACCAGCACGCACAGGCCGATGCNCAAAATATCGGACACGGTGCAACNAAGTGGTCATCTGTTTAGTGGTTCGGCAATCAGTTGCCACTTCTGCGAGCACAAACACTGACTAAGGATTTTAGCACCTGACCTGGGTGCCGATTTCGCCCAGCTCTTCACAACTGGCGGTTTCAGTCTTCGGCAACTGCTTGGGCAAGTATGGCCAGAGTGTTGATGTTGTGCACGGTGAGGCACTGGCGGCTTGTGTCGATCAGACCATCTTTTTTCAACCGGTTTAGCGCGCGGGTTACGCTTTCACGGGTTGTGTTGGTACGGCTGGCAAGATCGGCGTGGGTCGGTGCAGGCATAATCTGCGCGCTGTTGTCACCGTCACGATGTGCTCTGGCCAGGCGCAGCAGTTCAGCATGGATGCGGTTGCCCGAGCTTAGTGTGCTGAATTCAAACACTTTCTCATCAGCTTGGCGGAGCCGTAAAGCCAGTTCGATCATCAGTGAGCGCATCATCTGCGGATGCTTATCGAGAAAAGCATTGAACGCTTGCGCACTTAGTGAGGCGAGCAGACTCTCTTCAACAGTGACCACAAAACTGGAACGGGGTTGGCCGTCCAGAGCGGACAACTCACCGAAGACATCTCCACTGGTAAGTTCAGCAAAAGTGATTTCCTTGCCCGCACCGGAGAATGTTTTGGCACTGACCCGCCCATTGCAAACAAAGTAAACCTGATCGCAAGGTGTGTTTTGGATTAGCACTTCAGTCGCGCCGTCGCAGCGCGACCACGTGCACTGGTCGGCCAGGTGCGCAAGCTGTTCGTCGTTGAGCGAAGACAGTATCCGTACCTGGCGCAAGGCCGTAACACTGACGCTACCGCTGGGTTGGTCGGTCATGGCACGATCCCGGTGGTTTTGATGCGTCACACCTTAACTGATTTGGAGCGTCATGGCGAACCTCAAACGGCTTGGGAGAAAAGCCTCGGGTCAGCGCTATTACCAGCGTCAAGATAGAAAAGGTCCTGGCGCTCTCGCCGGATCTGGTTCTGGGTTTTTCAGATCTCCAGGCGGGCCCAGCTGCGCTGACTGATGGGCTGGCGCGCCTGCGCGCGATTATCGATGGCTGGCATGCGGCAAAAGGCTTAGCGCAATGATCGAACTGATTCCCTTACCCTGGCTGCCAATGGCCTATTGCGCGACTGCGGTTTCATTCCAGACCTCAAGGTCCATCGCTGCCGCAATCAATGCGCGGGTGTAGTCGCTTGCCGGCCGGTGGAACACGCTGTCAGCACTTCCTTGTTCAACGACCTTGCCCGCGCGCATGACGATGATGTCATCGGCCAGCGCACGTACCACTTTGAGGTCGTGGCTGATAAAAAGATATGCCAACCCGTGATCGGCCTGCAGGCGCGCCAGCAGATCAATCATTTGTGCCTGCACCGCCCGATCCAGGGCAGAGGTCGGCTCATCAAGCATGATCACGGCGGGTTTCATGATAATGGCGCGCGCCAGTGCGATCCGTTGACGCTGACCCCCTGAAAATTCGTGTGGGTAACGGTGCTGAGTGTCCGGATCAAGGCCGACCTCATGCAGGGCGCCGATCACCTGGGCTTCGCGGCTGTTCTCGTCGCCGATGTCATGCGCCACCAGGCCTTCGGCAATGATCTGATTGACCGTCAGCCGGGGGCTGAGACTGCCATAGGGGTCCTGGAATACGACCTGCAGTTCGCGTCGCAGCGCCTTGAGAGCTCGACTTGCCAGGTTATCGATGCGCTGGTTCTTAAAGATAACCTCGCCTCGGCTGCGTATCAGCCGCAGCAGCGCTAACGCCAGAGTGGTCTTACCCGAGCCGCTCTCGCCGACCACGCCGAGGGTGCGGCCGCGGTATAGCGACAGGCTGATGTCGTCTACTGCCCGGACATGATCGACCGTGCGGCGCAGTACGCCGCGTCGCACCGGAAACCAGACCCGTAACTGTTTTGCCTGCATAACCGTCTCGCCGGCCTTATCCCGGTGTTGTCGCTTGCCTTGCGGTTCGGCGCCGATCAGTTCACGGGTATAGGCATGTGCCGGCTCCTCGAAGATCTCCCGACGGGTACCGTGTTCGACGATGCAGCCACTTTGCATTACGTAAACCCGCTCGCAGACTTTCTTGACCACTCCCAGGTCATGGGTGATCAGCAATACCGCCATACCCAGGTTACGACGCAGGTCACTCAGCAGCGCCAGTATCTGTGCCTGGGTGGTAACGTCAACTGCGGTCGTGGGTTCGTCGGCAATCAGCAGATCGGGCTCGTTGGCCAGCGCCATAGCAATCATGACCCGTTGGCGCTGCCCGCCGGACAGCTGATGGGGCCAGGCTTTGAGTTGGCGTTTGGGGTCACGGATGCGGACCAGCTCCAGCAGTTCAAGGGCGCGTTGTCGGGCCCGATCAATACTCATCCCTTTGTGCAGTATCAGGGTTTCGCAGATCTGTTTTTCCACTATATGTAGCGGATTCAGTGAGAGCATGGGCTCCTGGAAGATCATGCCAATCCGATCACCACGGACGCGGTGCAGTGTCTGGGTATCTGCACCCAGTAGCTCGTCACCGCGAAAGCGAATACTGCCGCGCGGGTGGCTGGCGCGGGGGTAGGGCAGTAGCCCCAGCACGGACAGCGCCGTGACCGACTTACCCGAGCCGGACTCGCCCACGAGCGCAACACTCTCGCCACGACTCACCTCCAAAGAGACATCACGTACNGCGTCNATNACCCCGCTGGGCATGGAAAAGCGTACCGACAGNTGNTCGATCTTAAGCANCGGNGCGCTCGAGCGGGTGTTTTCTGCCATCATGAGTCCACCGTCTTGCGGGGATCAAAAGCATCGCGCACTGCTTCACCAACAAAGATCAGCAGGCTCAGCATGGCGCCGATCACAAAAAACCCGGTGAGCCCCAGCCATGGGGCCTGCAGGTTAGCCTTGCCCTGTGCCAGCAGTTCACCCAGTGAGGCCGAGCCGGGCGGCAGGCCGATGCCGAGAAAATCGAGCGAGGTGAGCACCGTAACGGAGCCGGCCAGGGTAAAGGGTATAAAAGTAATAGTGGCAACCATGGCGTTGGGCAGCACATGGCGGAACATAATGACCCGGCTGCTCACCCCCAGTGCCTGGGCCGCACGCACGTATTCGAAATTACGCGCCCGCAGAAACTCGGCCCGCACCACACCCACAAAGCCCATCCACGAGAACAGCAGCAGCAGGCCCAGCAGCCACCAGAAATTGGGTTCGACCACGCTCGCCAGAATGATCAACAAGTACAGTGTGGGCAGTCCCGACCAGACCTCGATAAAGCGCTGCGCCAGCAGGTCGGTCCAACCACCGAAGTAGCCCTGCATGGCACCAGCGGCAACGCCGATGATGGCACTGATTATGGTCAGTACGAAGCCAAACAGCACCGAGATACGAAACCCATAGATCGCGCGTGCCAGCACATCGCGGGCCTGATCATCGGTGCCGAGCCAGTGCTGAAGATCCGGCGGGGCAGGTGCCGGTACCGGCAGGTCCCAGGCGACCGTCTGATGGTGATAGCGGATGGGCGGCCACAACATCCAGCCCTTGGCATTGATCAGTTCGGCAAGGTAGGGATTACGGTAATCGGCTTCGGTCAGAAAGTCACCACCAAAGACGGTTTCCGGATAAGCTTTAAAAATCGGGGCGTAGATCTGGCCATCGTAGACCACGATAAAGGGCTTGTCGTTGGCGACGAACTCGGCAAAAAGCGAGACCGTGAACAGAACCAGGAAAATCCACAATGACCACCAACCGCGCCGGTTGGCGCGAAAGTTATGCAGCCGCCGCTGGGTCAATGGGCTGAAACGCTCTGCCTTCACTTAGCCCTCCCGGCTATCGAAATCAATTCGCGGATCAATCACGGTGTACATGAGGTCACCGACCAGGCTCATCAGCAGGCCCAACAAAGAGAAGAAGAACAGCGTGCCGAACATCACCGGGTAATCACGGGCGAACGCGGCCTCAAAACCCAGTAGGCCCAGACCGTCCAGCGAAAAAATAATCTCAATTAGCAACGAGCCGGTGAACAGGATGCTGATAAAGGCACTGGGAAAGCCGGCGATCACGATCAGCATGGCATTGCGGAACACGTGGCCATAGAGTACGGCCNTCGGNCAACCCCTTGGCCCGTGCNGTCAGTACGTACTGCTGGTTGATCTGGTCGAGGAAGGAGTTCTTGGTCANCATGGTGAGGGTGGCAAAACCGCCGATCGTCATCGCCACCACCGGCAGCGTGATATGCCAGAAGTAGTCCGTAATGCGTGCCGGCCAGGAGAGCACTTCCCAGTTCTCCGAAGTCAGCCCCGCGAGCGGAAACCAGTCGAGGTAGCTGCCCCCGGCAAAGAGCACCAGCAGAAACACGGCAAACAAAAAGCTCGGGGTCGCGGTGCCGATCACGATCACCAGACTGGTTGCAACGTCAAAACGGCTGCCATCGCGCACTGCCTTGGCAATACCCAGTGGAATTGAGATCAGGTAGACCAGCAGCGTGGTCCATATCCCCAATGAGATTGATACCGGCATCTTGTCCAGCACCAGGTCTACTACCGCACGATCCCGATAGAAACTCTCACCGAAATCGAATACCAGATAGCGCTTCATCATGGTGATGAAGCGGACATGCAGGGGCTGGTCAAAGCCAAAGCGCACTTCCAGTTCGCGGATAAAGTCAGGGTCCAGCCCCTGTGCGCCGCGGTACTTGCTGCTGAGTGACTGGCCGGCAGAGGCGCTTGACAGGGTCTCGCTGGCGCCCGTGCGTGTGACTCGCTCAGTGATATCCGAGCCGACACCGGTTAATTGAGAAATGATCTGTTCGACCGGCCCGCCAGGGGCCACCTGGATGATCGCAAAATTGATCACCATAATCGCAAAAAGCGTGGGAATCATCAGCAACAGACGACGGATGATGTAGGCTGTCATAGGCGATCTTGTGCCGGGACCAGGAAGTTGCGCGCGACTACGCCACAGGCCTACTGGCGCGCCTGGTGCAGCGCCTGCGCGCGGGCTTCATCAAACCACCAGCGGCTGGTCATAACCCCGGTGCGCACCGGCTCTGCCGGGCGGCCGAACTTGTCCCAGTACAGTACCCGGTCTGCACGGATATGCCAGTGTGGCACCACGTAGTGCCCCCACAGCAACACCCGGTCAAGTGCCCGGGTGCGCTGGTTGAGTTGCTGGCGTGATTCCGATTGCAGTATCAGTTCGATCAGTTGGTCCACCACTGGGTCTGCGATACCGGCGAGATTGCGACTGCCCTGGGTCTTCGCCGCCTGTTGGCTCCAATACTCTTGTTGTTCGTTGCCGGGTGTTTCGCTTTGGCCCCAGACCCATACGATCATGTCAAAGTCAAACTGGCGAAACCGGTTAATGTATTGGCTTTCATCCACCAGACGGACCTTTGTCTCGATCCCGAGGCGCTTGAGGTTGCGGATGTACGGCAGCACCACCCGCTCAAAGGCCGGGCTCACCAGTAGAATCTCAAAGCGAAAAGGCTCACCGCTTGTCCCGTTGACGAGCTTGAGGTCTTTGACGACCCAGCCGGCCTCATGCAGCAGCGCAGTTGCCCGGCGCAGGTTGGCACGCGACCAGCCGCTGCCATCTGTGACAGAAGGCAAATAGGCTTCGCCGAAGACCCCATCGGGCACCCGTCCGCGAAAGCGCTCCAGAATTGCCAGTTCTTCGCCACTGGCTACACCGCTTGAAGCCAGATCAGAGTTGGAGAAAAAACTGGCAGTACGGGTGTACTGGCCGTTGAACAGGTTGCGATTGGTCCACTCGAAATCAAACGCCAATCCCAACGCTTCGCGCACCCGGACATCAGCGAACCGGGCCCGCCGGGCATTCATCACAAAGGCTTGCATGCCGGTGGGCATGCGGCGCGCCACCAGTTCTTTTTTCAGCCANCCTTTTTCAACCGCCGGCACTTTGTAATCTTCGGCCCAGGCTTTGGCCTGGTTTTCGGCCCGAAAGTCGATGTCTCCGGCCTTGATGGCCAGGCGGATCGGGGTAGCGTCCCGGAAAAAACTGGTACGAATGAGATCAAAGTTATCCAGTCCACGGCGCACGGGAAGATCACGGCCCCAATAGTCGGTGACACGCTCCTGCACGGTGTAGCGTCCGGCCTCGAACTGTTTGATGCGGTAAGGCCCACTGCCGAGTGGTGGCTCCAAAGTGGTGGCACCAAAGTCGCGGTTGGCCCAGTAGTGTTTGGGCAGGATGGGCAACTGGCCGACAATCAGCGGCAACTCGCGGTTGCCTGATTCCTTAAAATTGAAACGAACACGGCGCGTGTCCAGCGCCTCGACGGTACTCACCGCGCTGTAGTAGAAACGGTATTGCGGTTTTCCCTGGCTGACCAGCGTTTCGAAGGACCAGACAACATCATCGGCGGTGATGGGTACGCCGTCGTGCCAACGGGCTTGTGGGCGCAGGTGAAAGATCACCCAGGCGCGGTCGGGCGGCCATTCGATGGCACTGGCAACCAGGCCATAGCCGGTAAAAGGCTCGTCAGCGCTCGTGATCAGCAGCGTTTCCACTGATCCGGTGCTGACAGCATTGCCTTTGGGAATGAACGGGTGGAAACTGTCATAGGTTCCCTGGGATGCAAGGCGCAAGGTGCCGCCCTTGGGTGCGTCGGGGTTGACGTAATCGAAATGGGTGAAGCCTTCCGGGTAGCGGGGGGTTTCGTTGTCAAACATGGCAATGGCATGACCACGCAGCACATCACCGACCGTCACCGTGACCGGACCCAGGACGAACAGCAGGCAGACAAACCATCGCATGATGAGATTATTATATCCGGGCACGGAGGCGATTCGGTTGCACCCACACACTCTCACACTCTTCATGACAGTAATTGTTCAGCGCTCTTGCATGCCACGCGTTTCCCGTCAATGAATACCCGTGTCTTTGGCTTCAGTCGCGCTGTACTGCGTTGGTACCGCGCCCATGGGCGCCATGGCTTGCCCTGGCAGCGCGATCGGGATCCTTATCGCATCTGGGTTTCTGAGATCATGTTGCAGCAGACCCAGGTGGCTACGGTCATTCCCTACTACGAGCGTTTTATCTTGCGCTTCCCCGATATTGCCCGCCTGGCGTGCGCCCCGATAGACGCGGTGCTCGATCACTGGACAGGGCTGGGATATTACGCACGCGCCCGCAACCTGCACCAGGCTGCCAAAGTGATACAGCATGATCATGGTGGGGTTTTCCCGGATACATTCGAGGCCGTGATCGCACTGCCGGGGATCGGTCGTTCTAGTGCAGGCGCCATTCTCAGTTTTGCTTACCACAGACGCCACCCCGTGCTCGATGGCAATGTACGTCGCGTCCTCGCGCGTTATTTTGCTATTCAGGGCGATCCGGGCCAGGTGACAACTCAGGAAGCGCTCTGGGATCAGCTGAACGCGGTATTGCCTAAAACCGGTGTCCGTGCAGCGGATTTCAACCAGGCCATGATGGATCTGGGTGCACTGCTTTGCACCCGTGCGCGTCCTCGCTGCGCGAAGTGTCCGTTGGCCGGGGGGTGCGAGGGCTATGCCTCGGGCGCGCCCGAACGTTTGCCGCTTCGCCGGCCCCGGCGCGCGCGCCCGGCACGACAACTCACCATGCTGATTCTGGTTGACCCGGCCGGCCGGGTGCTGCTTGAGCGCCGCCCCGCCAAAGGCATATGGGGCGGCCTGTGGAGTTTTCCTGAGTGCCCGATGGGTGTCGATCCAAAAGCCCGATGTCGCGAGGTATTTGGTGTCGCTTCCCG
>JGI26381J51731_1001367_pt1 | contig 11196 bp, 11 predicted proteins | sample SaaInlV_165m_DNA_3_FD_51731 | JGI IMG/M metagenome (IMG submission 51731) | reverse complement strand
AGTCCAATTAAAATATAATTTGAGCTTTCATCTGAATAGATAGAATCTATGAATTGAGCGGCTTCTTGTTTGGGATCGTACTTACTGTGAAGAGACTTTTTTGTCCCATCTGGGGAAATTCTTGATAAAGAGGCAATTCCTGATTTGGAGGTAGTTATATTATATTGATTATCGTTAGGCGCGTTTTTTATTAACGAACACAGTTCGGGTGATTTATGACTTAGTATTTTTAGGTTGTCTTTTAAAAAGTCTCGCATCTAATAAATTTTAGATCTTTCATAACATTTGGTTGCTTTTTATAAAGAACGCTTCTCAGTCTAATATCTCATCGGAAAAACATCTATTATTGTTTATTTATTGCTGAAAAATATAATAATTCCCAGTTAGCATATACACCTTGCTTGGTAAAACAGATGTCATCATAATCATTTATTAGTTGACGTAATATTTTCGGACTAGTCATTTGAGTGGGGGCTGACCCTATTTGCTGGAGATTTTTGAGTAGGCTTAAAGTACTAGGGAAAAAAGTTTTATGTGATTCTTTTGTGGATAAATTCACAGTAAAACCAGCCTCTTGGATCAATTTGCACCATTCGTTTTTTGATAGAAGTAAAGCGGGACTTTCTAGTGGAGTCACTTTCCTCAGTTCTGCAAGGGTGGATGGGCCAAAAGTGCTAAAAACCAAACTACCATTTTCCTTGATATAGGTCTTTAGCCTTCCTAATACAATCCGTGGATTTTTAAACCATTGAAATACCGCATTAGCAGCTATCATATCCACCATTTGAAATTTTAATATCTCAGCATTTCCAAGGATGATCTGAGAATAGGGTGGTAGGGAGATTTTTAGTCTCATGTGCTTAATCATTCCAGGTGAAATATCGTTAAGAAATATTTTTTTGGCTTGCTTGGCGAGTAGATACTTAGTAAACAAACCAGTGCCGCACCCAATTTCTAAAATTTGTTCAGGCGTATCGCTTGGAAGAAATGAAGCTAACTTTTCAGCCATTAATTTTTGTAGTTGAGCGTGATTATCATAAGTATGTGCATGCTTAGAAAAGTTCCGCCCAATTTTTTGGCTGATATTATTTTCATTTTTGTGTTTAATCATTGTATCTATAAACGGAATGAGAGCCTTAATTAATTGGCAGTATGGGGAGAGGAGATAGAGTCTATAAATATTGCAAAGCTATGCGTGAAACAGTCCTAGACTAGAAGACCTTCTTGAAAAATCATTGGTGCTTGTTATTTAGGATTGATTGAGTATCTTTGCTAACTTACTAAGCAGTAAGTCTGGTGCGTGTCCGGCCCCAGATACTATTTCGGTTTGTGGAATTAAATTTTTTAATTTCATGGCATCGAGAAAAACATCATTGTCTCCGACAATAACTTTAAAGTCGAATACCGAGTTTTTAGAAGCAATAACTGATTGAAGAAATTCTAACCCTTTTATTAGGATAGAACGGCTTGGTAAAGTTTTTAGAAGAATTCTAGGAAAAGGGATCTCGCAGTTGGCATAAAAATCTACCAATGGATTTTCGTTGTCGTTTCTTTTTAATAATTTTATAAGATAGTTTAGTTGCGTGGAAGTTGTTTTTCCGCCCATATCGTGTTCTTTTGTAAATGCAAGAATGGGGGCGAGAACCGCCTTAATAGATTTTTTTGGAAATAGCTCACGGTGCCGAAACATCCATAGACTACCCAAAGAATACCCTAAATATAGGTCGGCTGGTTTTTCATATAATTGTCTACGTGCCTCTTCCGTGTCAAATGGATTGGATGGATAGATTACATTTACCTCAGAATTTATAAAATATTTTTGTATCTGCTCAGAAAACCAATCCGTTGGAATTGCCCACCCTGAAACTGCAGTAATTCTCATTTTTTTGACCACTCCTTAACAATTGAAATTAATGGTTCCAATTTTTCTTTTGACAGCTCAGAGTTGAGTGATAAACGAATTCTTGAGCTACCTCGAGGAACAGTAGGGGGGCGAACTGCCCCCACTATAATATCTTTCTTTAAGAATAATGCTAGAAGTTTGAGGGTGTCATCGTTGTTCCCCACAATAATTGGAATTATAGGGGTATTATGGCCCGTTTGTACATCTATATATTCAACCAGCCTACTTCTAAGCCAGCGGGATAATAGTTTTAATGATTCTCTTTTTTCATGTGCATTTCTGACTATGTCAATCGATGCCAATGCTACCCCTGCCTGGTGAGGTGATAAAAATGTAGAGTATATATATTCACCAGCTTTATTTGTCAGATACTCAATTATTGGCAATAAGTTTGTCAAGACATAAGCACCCATCCCTGCGAGCGATTTACCAAAAGTCCCAATTATAATATCTACTTCATTGGAAGTTCCAGTTTCTTCTGCTAATCCAGCTCCAGAGTTGCCAAAGATCCCTGTTCCGTGAGCTTCGTCGAGTATGAGAACAAAGGGGTATTTTTTTTTAAGCTCGACTAGTCGTTTTAAATCTGGGTAATCCCCATCCATACTAAATATACTTTCAGTAATTACAAATATTGTGTCGTAATTGTTTGTGTTATCGGATAGTAACTCTTCAAGGTGGCACAAATCTAAATGATTGTAGCGTTTAAATCTTGTGTACCCTCGGTTTAAGGCTTGGGCAATAGAGTGGTGAATAAACTTGTCTACTAAAATAAGATCATGTTTGCCCGGTAGGTTTTTTACTAAGGCCTGATTTGCCATAAATCCAGAATTAAATAACATTCCAAAATTTTTATGTTTCCAGCCTAGTAACTTATTAATTAACATTTGATGACATGGAAGAAACCCAGATAAGAGAGGTGAGGCACCGCTCCCTGTGCCATATTTGCGAGCTACAGTATCAGCAGTTTCTAACACTTGTTTGTTATAGCGAAGTAAAAAGTAATCATTTGTGGCTAAATTAAGGAAGTTTTTATTTAAAGCAAGTGGTTCCCTAAATAGATTTTCTGTGTGAAGATCTTTTAGCTCGTTTTTTAAACGTTCTTCAAATGATTTTGGCAAAAGAAAATTTTATTTATTGGTTTTAAGAAAGGTTGTTCGATTATGATATAAATTAAATTTTAAGTCAAAATGAACACTTTTGGTTAGGGTCATCTAAATGCGGAAAATTAATGATTCAGGAAAAATATGGTTGCGAGGTTCTGTTAGGCCTGAATATGGAGTTAGGGTCGGTGATAACTACTTTGTTGTTGGAGAAGGCGATTCTCAATCAACTATTTATTCTATCTACGAAAATCATTTATTTGTAGCTCTTCATTACCCAGAAAAAAAAATAAGAATTTTTCGGCGATTCTCGTTGGATCTTATACCTAAATATAAGGGGACATTGTTTAATGGATTTAACGAGACCAAACATGCTGACATAAAGGCTATTTCCTATCAAGATGAGGGTGTAGAGGAGCATGTTGGCGGGGAGAAAGATTGTTTTCTTAATAAAAATAGAGAAGTTGACCCAATAAAAATAATTGAATTAGCTGGTTGGGGATAAGAATCAATTATTTTTTGTATCGAATTAACCGGACAGCTTGGTGTTCTCTTTCTTCGGTATCTATGAAATCTAAATCTCCGGTTCTTAAATCTATTCGTAGGTGTTGACCAGTATTGTTTTTTTCAATAGACCATAGGTAAGATGAACAGTTCGTCAAAAATGAGGGTGCAATATGAATGTCATTCCCCTCCCAATCCTTCTGGATTAAATCTTTATTATATAGACCAAGCAAATCTTCTTTATTTGGGAGAGTCCAATCGGATTGCCCTCCTGCATAAACCTGATTCATCAATTGAGCATAATTTAGGCCTTCTTGTAGGTTGACCCACTTCCCTAAATCGCCATAAGAATCTTTTGGAAGCCACTCGTTACCATTTTCTGTGTCTTCGATTACCCCTCGAGGAGTATCTTTAAATCGATCTTTATCCATGTGTGACTCTAATGTAATGTGATATTAGTGAATCGGGGAATGTATCATTTTTGAAATGATTCTTCAAAGGTTTTTAGAAGTAGCGTGTGTATGTGTGTAGTCATAGAATTTGGGTTTATATCTTTAAGATGCCGGTGATTTATATTAGATACAGGTAAAACTTCTATTCCTGAGTTAGTTAGAAAAATTTCATCTGCTTCGTACAGGTCTTTTTCAGTTATCGTAGTCTCCTTAAAGGAAATATTATTTGTTCTACAAATATCTAATATAGAATTACGCATTATTCCACCGAGTACAAATTCATTCAAGCTTGGTGTTTTTAGTTGATTATTCTTGATAAGAAATATATTAGAAATTGTTCCTTCGGTGACATTATTATTGTTATCTAATAAAATTGCTTCAAAAAACCCTTCTTTGATTGCCTTCTCTCTTAACAGTATGTTTGATAGGTAGTTGCATGATTTTATCTGATCAGAGATTCCTTGGGTTCTAATGGCACTTTTTTTATATAACTTTATGCCAATACCTTTTTTGTAGACATTTTTAGAAATAACCTTTGTTGGCCTAACTAAAATTACAACTGTAGGGGGCGCGTTGTAATCAATATTTAATCCTGGATCATGTTCCCCACGGGTGATTGTAAGTCTAGCTATTGAATTTGACAATTTATTTAACTGTATTGTTTCATTAATTGCCGTTTGGATTTCATTTTTTGTCATAGGTAGATCGATGAAAATCGAGCGGGCAGAACGAAATAAACGATCTAGGTGACACTCCACCCTAAATATCTTTCCTGAGTATGAGCGCATTGTTTCAAATAAACCATCCCCGTATGTAAATCCTCTGTCTAAAACTGATATAGTAGCTTTATCTATGGGCCAAAAAAGTCCGTTAATGTATACGATAGGGGTTCGCATCAGATTCGACATGTGGGATCAGATAAAACTTCAATCATTGCTGCGGCCTTGGACAATGTTTCTTCATATTCATTATCAGGATCTGAGTCAGCGACAATACCTGCTCCAACATTAAAAGAAGCTTCCCCATTTTTTATGAAAATTGTTCGAATCAAAATATTAAAATCCAATTGACGGCAAAAACCAATATACCCAAAAGAACCAGAATAGGGTCCTCTACTAGCAGGTTCTAGTTCATTGATGATTTCCATACAACGAATCTTTGGGCAACCAGTAATAGTCCCGCCAGGGAATAAGGACTTTATTAGTTCGTAGATAGTTACATTTGGGTTTAGTTTACCCTCAATATTAGAAACGATATGACTAACGTGAGAATACTGCTCAAGACACATTAACTCTGTCACATTGACTGACCCTGGTTGGCATACACGCCCCATGTCATTCCTCTCGAGATCAACAAGCATCAAATGCTCAGCACGCTCTTTTTCATTTAGCAATAACTCTTTGGTCAAGACAGCATCTTTTTTATCATCAGATCCTCTTGGACGAGTACCAGCTATAGGTCTAGTTTCTAACTTGTCATCTTTGACCTTTAAAAGGCGTTCTGGAGAGGAACTGATAATGGTGAAATTAGAAAATTTTAAAAAACCTGAAAAAGGTGCGGGATTGATATTGCGTAATTTAAGATAAAGATTTAATGGGTCACCATTAAAATCAGTGCTGAAACGTTGAGAAAGGTTCGCTTGATAGATATCACCATCACGAATATATGTTTTAGCTCTGCTAACTATTTTTTTATAATTATTTGGTGATAAATTTGACTTAAAATTAATTGAATTTGAGACTTCATAGTTCTTTTTTGCAGAAATTTTAGTTAAAGGTTTCGATAAGCTAAGTTCGATTTTTTTCCACATTCTATTTATTTCAAACGTGTATTGATCGTATTTTGATTTATCGGAACACGGTTCAGCCGCTATTATATATTTCAATTTATTTAAATTATGATCGTAGACAATTAGTCTGTCGACTTGCATGAAGTATGCGTCTGCCAATTCAAATTCATTAGATTTCCTTTTTGGGAGTATTTCGAATGAGTTGCCAGCTTCATAAGCTATATAACCGACCCAACCACCCCAGAAATGAGGGGAATATTTATAGTTTGGTACGTTAGTTTCAAAGTTCAGCGCATTCCAACCATCCTCGACAGTTCCAATGATTTCTTCAGAATCTTCATTTAATTTAATGGATGAATAATCACTTTCAATTCGGACATAATTATTATTTGGAATACCCATAAATGAATATTCCGATGTATTTTGGGTCCCATTTTTACTTTCATAAAGAAAGGCTTTATTGTTTTCATAGAATAAGTTTTTAAACAGTATGGCTATATCAAATGGAGGTACTATTTTTTCTCCATGAATTGGTATTCGCTTGTTATTCACGAAAGATTCATGAAATTGATTAAACCTAGGGTAGATTTTCATTTCATCGCGGGCAAATATTTATTTGAAAAAATAATATAGGAACTAGTAGGGGAGAGGTAGAAATTTTATTCGTATCTTAAAGCATCTATAGGATTAAGGTTTGCAGCTTTTCTTGCTGGATAAAAACCAAAAAAAATTCCTATCCCAACGGAGAATCCGAACGCAAGCATTATGGATTGAGTTGAAATAATAGTATCCCATCCTCCAATTTTGGAAACAGTTCGTGAAATTATTATTCCAAGTAAGATTCCTAAACCTCCTCCAATAAAGCTGATAAGAACCGATTCAATAAGAAATTGCTCCATTATTTCACTTTTTTTAGCGCCAACGGCAATCCGTATACCAATTTCTTTTGTTCTCTCGGTAATTGAAACTAACATGATATTCATAATACCAATACCACCAACTAAAAGGGAAATACCAGCAATTCCACCTAGCAAGTAAGTAAATGTCTTTGCAGCGTCCCCCCAACTATTAAGCCATTGAGATGAGTTTTGAACGTGAAAATCACTATCTTCGTCCGTATGAATACCATGCCTAATTCTAAGGAGTGAATCGATATCTTTCTTAATTACTTCTAAATCTTCCATTTGTCTTGCTTGTACATCAATAGATTGAATATGGTGGATACCAAATAGTCGTTTTTGCGCTGTTGTAACTGGAATAAATATTTGATCATCAGGATCAAACCAGCTAAGAGCTCCCTTTTGCTCAGTTGAACCAATTACAAGGTAGTTATTCCCATCAACTTTAATTTCTTTGCCTATTGCGTTTATATCACCAAATAAGTTTTTAACAACAGTTGAACCGATGACAGCAACTTTTCTGACTGACCGAACCTCTTCTTGATTAAAGTAACGCCCTCGCTCGATAGTAAAATTAGAGAGTTGTAGGTATTTTTCGCCAGTGCCTCTAACAGTTGTGTTTGTATTTTTACTTCCGTATTTTAGTTGCGCTGAGCGATATACTTGTGCTGCTACTCCAGAAATAAGTGGAATATTTATTTCTATTGCTTTGGCATCAGAAAACTTTAAAGTTTTCACCGTATCAGATGAAACGTGTCTATTTTTTTTTCTTCCAGGTTTAATCGTAATTATATTCGTCCCAAATTTTTCTATAGTGCTTAATGTTTGTTGTCGAGCACCTTCACCAATAGAGATCATAGAAATAACAGATGCAACACCTATAATCATTCCAAGGGCAGTAAGGAATGTACGCATTGTGTTTGCTATAAGGCTTCGCAACGCCATCTTAAAGAGATCCAATATAAGCATCAGGTGGCGAGCTCCATTGTTCTGATATCTCGATCTATATTTCCATCTACCATTTCAATTGTTCGTCTTGTTAAGGTAGCAACATCTCTCTCATGCGTTACGATAATTATTGTAGTCCCTTCATTATTAAGCCTAGAAAAAATACCCATGATATCCTTGCCAGTTTGCGTGTCAAGATTGCCTGTCGGTTCATCTGCCAAAACAATTGCTGGTTTGTTTACAATAGCCCTAGCAATAGCGACTCGTTGGCGTTCTCCACCAGAAAGCTCATTTGGTCTATGTTTAGCTCTCTCGGAAAGACCAACCTTCTTTAATGATTCTAGTGCGATTTCTCGAGAATTTTTGGTTCTTCCGTATATAAGGGGAAGTTCTACATTTTCCAAAGCAGAAGCACGTGGTAGCAAATTAAAATTCTGAAAAACAAATCCTATTCGTTTATTGCGAACTTCTGCCAATTGATTTGGTTTTAATGATTTGATATTAAAGTTCTCGAGGAGATATGTTCCAGAGGAGGGTAGATCGAGGCAACCTAGCAAATTTAATAAAGTAGATTTTCCACTTCCTGAAGGCCCTATAATTGCCACAAACTCTCCTTTATTAATGCGAAAGCTTATGTCAGTTATGGCATAAACAGGTACTTTCCCCAATAAATAGGTTTTGCTGAGGTTATTAATTTCAATCATCGCAGCTTATTTAGATCGAATCATCCAAAGTATNTTTTTTAGAGAGGACNNCTTGGTATTAGATTCTNTTGCTTCNTCAAGNAGTTTTTTCCAGTCTCCAATGATTACNTCCTGATCAGCGACAAGACCGGAAANGATTTCTTTATGTATAGGTGTTTGAATCCCAGTTTTAACCTCTATCTCTTCGGGTAATTCATTTTTTAGTATAATCGCGTAGCTTTTATTTTCAGACAATCTAATCGCTTGCCTTGAAACATATAATGTGTTTTTTACTTTATTTGTTATGATGTCAACATTTGAACTCATCATGGGCTTTAAAATATTTTTTCCCTGATCTTTTATTTCAATTTTTACTTTAAAGATTGTAATACTGTTTTCTACAACACCTTTAGGTGCGATGCTTAAAACCTTTCCTTTAAATATTTTTCCGTAATAAGCGTCTGCAGTTACATCAACTTTTTGCCCTTCGCGAATATCCCCAATGTCTGTTTCATCAACATCAGCGATAATAAATATCCTTGACATATCAGCAATTTCCGCCAAAGCAGTTCCGCCGCTAACGTTGGAAACTCCTGAGGATATAATTTGACCTTCTTCAACTAATTTTTGGATTATTACACCAGAGATGGGAGCGTAGATATCTGTCTCTTCCAAGCGTTCTTTTGATTCATCAAGAGCTATCTGACGGCGGATAACTTCTGCCGCAGCCAACTCAACCTCATGCTCTTTCATTGCAATATCATGGATAGCATCTTTAGCTGCTTGATGTTTAGCTTTGGCTTGGGTTAAATTTTCTTGGTTAACCTTAAAAGTGGTTACCGCTTTATCCAGGGTTTCTTGCGATATGTATTTTTTTTCGAAAAGCTCGTATTGCCTTTTTTTCTGGTATCTAGAGTCATCTAAATTTGCTATAGCCTCTTCAACTTCAGAGGAAGATAACTTTAGATCGGTTTTATAGCGATGTTGTTGTAAAAGGAGGGCAGTCTTCGACTTTTTAAGACTGGCTTCACCACTTGTTAGGTCTGCATTTGCTTTAGCAACATTCCTTGTTTCATCGTTTTTATTGAGATGAAGCAACGGTCGGCCTTTTTTGATAGAGGCACCTTCCTCTAGTGGAAAATTGAGAATTTTGCCACTTGCTTTCGATTTAACTTCTACTTTAAAGTTTGGTTCAACAATGCCTTTTGCTGAAACTTTTACTATTAAGTCTCCTTTAAAAACTTTAACCTTCTTATATTCAATTTTAGATAGAGATTCTGAATCATCGACTTTACCAGTGAGGTTGTATACAAAAATCAATAAAGGAATGGATAAAACTAACACGACTAAAGTTTTTTTCATGTGATTTCTTTAGTCGTAAGCGTTACGTCGTGATGCTTTAAAGTCGAGGCGATACTCTTGCGAAAAAGAACTCTTGATTGTTTGTAATCAATAATAGTTTTTATTTCATTGCTTTGTGCTTCTGCGAGATCTTCTTGGAACTTTAAAACGTTAAAGCTAGTCGACAATCCAACTTCAAACTTTTTTTCTTCAGCTTTTAATTTTTCTTCGGCAAGTTTTTTTGCAACAGTAGCGGCTTTGATTCTTTTGGAGTCAGTTTTTAATTGACGAGCAGATTCACGGACCTCTAGAATAATTTTTTTCTCAAGGTCTTTGATACCCAAAATTAATTGAGCTTTTTCCAAGCGGGAAGCGGATAACTTGCTCTTCGCAGATCTATTACCTAGGGGATAGCTAAATTTAACTCCAAACTCCCAATCGTAGTAGTTTGTCGAGAGTGCATCAGTTAAAGAATTACCATAACTACCCCCGTAAGCACTTGTTCCTTGGAATGTCCCTGAGGTTATAGTGGTAGCTTCTCCACTCAATCCATTAATACCCAGACTACCCACTAAGTCAACTGATGGATAAATTTGATTTTCTTGGTATTTAACCAAAATATTTTTGTTTTCCAGATCTTTTTTTTTTGCAAGATAGTCAGGTCGGTTTGATAGAGCCATTTTCACAATTTCATTAAAATCAAAATCCACAATTAGGACATTAGCTTGATTAGAAGGGTATATTGGACTAAGACCTTCGGGTGATGAAAAATCTATATTTAAAATATTTTTTAATTTATCTTGATTGTCATCTATTGAATCTTGTGCACTTAGCAGAAATTCTTCACGGGAAGCAACTTCAGATTCAGCTTGAAGAGTTTCGATTGGGGCCATTATTCCTACTAAAACCTGGGCTTTTACACGTCTTTGGAGGTCTTTGGCTCGTTCAAGTGATTTTTGTTTAACTTCTAAATCTCCGAGAGTAAAAACAAAATCCCAGTAAATATTTTCAACCTCACTAACAGTTTCAATTACTTTAGTTTTGAATTCATGGTCAGATATGTCTACTTCATTTTTTGCAATATGGATATTGCGTTTATTTAGATCAATACCAAAGTTCTTTAATAAGGGTTGTGTTAGGCTCAATTGAAATTCAGAACTATAACTTGGATTAAGTCCTGCTGTTGCACTATTCGTTTTATTTCTATTATTTGTGAAATCAAATTGATAGTTTGCTCCTGTAACTAATTTCTGAGATAAGGATAAATCCCAATTATCATTGTCATTTTCCATTCTATTGGGTGAACTAAAAGCACTCGCTAACTGTTGAGTCTTTCTTGCTGTAGATAATTCTAGGCCAAGCGTTGCATCAAACTCTGAAAGACTGTCTATAATAGTCTCTTTTTTAACCTTGGAATTAAATGATTCAACTGCTATGGATACGTTATTTGAAAGTGCCCGAATGATGGCATCTTTTAAAGATAGCACTATAGAGCCAGAGTGCTTTTTAAGAGAATCTATTGGAGTAAATACCCCACTTTTGAAATTGAACTATCTGATTTATTTTTATGTAAGGAT
>JGI26381J51731_1001365_pt1 | contig 11208 bp, 10 predicted proteins | sample SaaInlV_165m_DNA_3_FD_51731 | JGI IMG/M metagenome (IMG submission 51731) | reverse complement strand
TCCCCTTTCAAAACTATTATTTTTTTTCGGTTATTATCTAAAAAACCTTTAGACAGAAGACTTTCTCGCTTTCTAGCAATGTATGAAGCGTGTAAAAATCAANGATNAACATCTCAATANAATTTCACAAAAAAAGCTACCGACAACTAACATTCCCTGTCCCGCAAAAAAAATAGAAAGCCGCAAAAAAGGCTTTCAAAATACTTTTTTTCCATCCACCATGACAAAATCTGCTTTAACTCGCCCAGGCTCAAAAGGAACACTACACCAATCATTTAACTGTCCCCGTAACCGGAACCCTGTTAAATCTGCCGGTCTTCCTTTCTCTATCACACCGCAGTCCATACCGACTGTTTCTGCGCCTCCTCGAGTAGCCATGCGAAGAATCTCTTCTTTCGATACGTCAATTAACATCTCTTCCGCAGCGCGAATTTCATCAAGAAAATTCAAGGATTCGCTGCTCGCCAACGAGTCGGTTCCCAAACCAACCACCATTCCAAGATCAAGCAGGTCTCTGACTGGCATATACTTGTCACGCCTAAACCAGCGCGTGCTTTGTGGGCAAAAAACAGCCTTTACTTTTTTAGACTTTAAAAGGTCGATATCAGCATCTGCTAAGTTTAAATGTATTGCCGCTAGCGATTCAAGCACACCCATTGAATCCAAATACCGGGCGGGGCTTGAAGCTGGCGGGTTCCAATCATCGTCAAACATTGCTCGTTCTTTAAGAAAGTCTCTTATATCACCGCTACCGTCCTGAAGAAACTGTAGCTCTTCGGGAAACTCTGCCACATGACACGACAATGGACACTTGTATTTATCTGCCAAACGCTTCACTTCACGAAACAACTTGGGCGCAACCGAATAAGGGGCGTGCGGAGCCAATCCGAGTTTAGTCATTCCACTCCCGTTTACGTTTTGCTTAAGAGTTAACTCTAAATTTTCTACTATTGGCTCGATCAACGACGGAAGAAAACCTAACACCTCAAGCAACAAAGTCTGCCTGAAAGGAAGTCGAGAGTACTCCATAATAAATTTTGCTTGAGGAATATAATCAACAAGAGCAGTCACTCCCGAGCGCGCCATTACCTTCGCCTGTGCGTGCAAAGCATGAACTCGGTTTTCCCAACTTACCAGCTCATTTTTTTCAACCACTGACTTGACCCACGCCGTAAAACCACTTCGACGAGGAACTTGCCATTTGAGAGCCGAAAGACTGAGATGGCAATGAGCGTTGACAAACCCGGGAATAACAAGACAGTCTGACAAGTCAATCAATTCACCCTCTACAGGACTTCTGGTATCCGAAAAAACTTCTCGGATGCGTCCGCGCTCAACAATTAGTTGACCATTTTCCAAGGGTTTGGAATTTGTCATCGGAAGTAACGCGCGGAAACGAATTGTTATAGTGTTCATGGCTGGCCTCATCAAGTAAGCAAGTAGAAGTAGCGGCTAAATAGAATCAGTTATTTTTATAAAAATTTTGCACCAAGGTACAGCACGCTTCCCTCTACTTTATAGCCTATAAACAAAGATTTTTTTTACTTGACTATACATACAGTCGTTTTTTATTTACATCTACAGGAAGTCTTTGTATATTAATGCCTTAGGGGCAGACATCCCAAGTCCCCACACAACTGATTCACTGGCTGGTTTTCTTGCCCCACCTAAATACCAAGACAAGTTTTTTTGGCTCTTTGGATAACCAATTTAAAAAACTATGATTCTCCTTCCATGACTACCAACCTTTACCAGCAAAACATATACGGTCTTCTTGGCGTTAGCTATAACGCCACTCAAAAAGAAATTAATGAAGCTTACGATCGGATGATCAAACATTTTGATTCTTCAGCCGCAAACTTCTCTTATGAGATGCAACCTTCTCTTGAGGAACGCATCGCATTGGTCCAAGAAGCATACGACACTTTGTCCAACGACAAAAAACGTTCAGCCTACGACCAATCAATNAACACTCAAGCGACCAAGATAACTCCCAACTCAGTTCAGGCAGCTGGACACCAAATGAAGTTATCACTAGATAGAAACAAACAGCATAATCAAAAATCCACGCGACTGAATGTTTACCAAGACTATTACGGGTTTTCGGAAAAACCATTCGACCTGACTCCAGATCCAAAATATTTATACCTAAGCCCTAAGCATAAGGAAGTCTTAGCTCACCTTGTATATGGGCTACAAGAAAATAATGGGTTTCTTAAGATTATAGGGGAAGTAGGGACGGGGAAAACCATGATCTGCCGAAGTTTTCTGCGGGAACTCCGCACCGACTTTAGTATCGCCTACGTATTTAATCCGGCAATTAATGAGCTAGAACTTTTACANACTATAAACTCGGAACTAGGCCTACCNTATGAAATGGATAGCAAAAAAAAGCTCGTGGATACTCTCAATGTCTTCCTGTTAAGCGAGAGAAAAAAAGGGCACCGAGTAGTTGTGATAATCGACGAAGCACAGGCTTTACAGGTAAAAGTATTGGATCAATTACGTCTGCTGTCAAACCTAGAAACAGACACAGAAAAATTGATACAGATTGTATTGATCGGTCAACCGGAACTTGATCAGCTACTAAAAAAAAGCGGGCTACGTCAACTACGCCAACGCATCACCATAAGCTGGGAACTTTTACCACTTAACCGTGATGAAACCAGAGGGTATATCCAACACCGGATTAATGTAGCCTTAGGCAAAGGCAGGGTCCAATTTGCGCGTTCTGCAGTCGAGCTAATTTATAAGTATTCCCATGGTATCCCACGCATGATCAATGTCCTAGCTGACCGCTCCCTGCTTATTGCATACACAATGAATACCAAAAAAATCACCCCAAAAATTGTGCGCCCAGCCGTGAAAGACGTTGGAGGGCTCACTCCACTTCCAACTTGGATTGGTACTTTTGGAAAAAGTGTTCTCCCTTGGTTGCTGGCTCTGAGTATCCTTTTATTTGGTGCTAATTATTTGATACTTCCAGATTTCACCAAAGCAAATCGAGAAGAAAAAGATATTAATTTATTAATTAAAGAAAACCCTATCATCACTAATGGTCACATTTCACCAAAGACTCGGGGACCTATCATCGAGTTACCCCAGGCCGAGACTTCAGCGCTAAAAGAACGGGAACCCGGAACACAGAACAACAAGGCTAATGTTCAAAACGCATCATCGGCAATTGAACTGTTAAAAGCTCGTCGCATCCCCAGTACCAAACCACTCATTATTTCTCAACAGGATAAACTAGTAACCTACCTTGCAAGTTTGTCTCTCAATGAAAGCCGATTAGAAGCAACCAACTGGATTCTTAAAAAATGGAATATAGAGATCGCCTCTTATCAAAATAAAGGCGGGTCTCTCTTAAAGACTATTGCCGAGGAACAGAAACTTTTAGCATATGATTTAAACGCAAACTTTGACAAACTTGCTGTTTTTAATTATCCAGCAATTCTAGAAATTGCCCTTCCTAACACTCAAGGAACAAAATATCTTTCGCTAGTTTCTATAAATGGAGAGGACGGAATATTTGGTTCGGTGGATCGGATAGAGATGCCCCTTAAAGTAATTGACCTTATGTGGACACATAAAGCCATTATTCTATGGAAGGACTTTGAAAGTCTACCAGAACGTTTTGGAACAGGCTTTGAGGGTAAGCAGGCTATCTGGTTGCAAAAAAACCTGCGGTTGCTTGGATTCTTTAAAGGAAGGGAAGCACCTTCTTATGGCCCCAACACCCAATTATCAGTAGCCAAATTCCAGCGCAAACATCACATTAAAGACGATGGCCAATTTGGCACGGAAAGCAAAATTATGTTGTACGGCCTGTCAAGTATTTACCAAACGCCAAGGCTCCTTAATCCATGAGCACCATCCTAAAAACTCTGAGAAAACTTGAAGAGGATAAAAACACCCTTGACCAGAAACTCGACCTGAAGGGAATGCTCCTTAAAGAGGATATCACTTCCCAAAAATCAATAAAATCGGATCGGCGTAATTTTTTTCTACTGATGGCAATGGCTACTGGTTTATTGATTACAGGAATAGCTTTTTATCCCTGGGTACCAAACTATGAAACACCAAGTTCGCCCAAACATATTCTTAATAAAACACCAACACAACAAACAACCCTGTCCAAAGATTCATTCAGGCCTCACGCTTTTGAAGGGGTTCCTATGGAGGCAATTTCAAGCAACGAATTAGTCTCGAAGACAAAACCTAATAAAAGTCTATCATCTAAGCTACTTACTAAACTACTACCTGAAAAAACTATCCCCGTCNCAACCTCTAGCGACATCGAAGAAACTAAAAGGTTTACAAATTTTACGCAATCCACAGTTGCTTTGGCAAAAGAACAACCCGCTATACTACCCACTATTCAAAGTGGGTATATCCCAGGTATTAAAATCAAGGGAGTCATATTTTTTGATGAGGGCAGTTCATCCAACCACATTATCGCGACCACAGAAAATAATAGTAATTTGAAGCTACGGGCAGGCGAGACTGTTCAAGNCGCAATTTTGAAATCTATTCATCCCAACCATGTAATCTTTTTTCACCAAAATCAGTTGATCAAAGTGGGTATTGGTCGATAGTTAATTCTGCTACAACTGCTCATGATTTTTTAATCCTACTCTACGCACTTCCACAATCTGTATATTTAGAATTTTAAAGCTGGCAATTCGTTGAAACTAATTTGAACACCTGTAAAACCTTCTGTTAATAGAACATCAATCACCTGCTTAATTGCCGTTACATGTCTCCTGCGNGATTCAACCCCATCAAAGTGAGGATCTTCTTCCTCAATTGTTATTACTCCTGGACCAGCATAGTTACAATAAAATGCCCCCAACGGATGCCGATGCTTCGAATCTAATTCGGAGCATGCGTTAACAATGATCATAAATAAGCTTCCCTCAGGGTCAGGGTAAACCTCAAATAACCCACCATTTTTCACATTATTGCTACTGCAAAAATCAACTATACGGAACACATCTTCTGGGGATGCAGTCCGGTAAACACTATGCATAGTACAACTCCATAAGGGGTTAGTGCTTTTTTAACTTGCTAAAATCAACAAGGAATTGCGCCACACGCCTATGATTATAACTTTATAGAATATTTTTCGGGAAAGATATATTTTTACTAGCGCAATCGTATAATATTCCAAGCGACAGTAGTTGAGTTGACTTTTTTAAAAGTGTTTGATAAACAGGCAGTTATGAAATTTCAAGATGTTTTTATCTCATTGCAAAACTATTGGTCGTCACGTGGATGCGCTATTCACCAACCTTATGACATTGAAGTTGGAGCAGGGACATTTAATCCAACCACTTTTTTTCGTGTCCTTGGCCCTGAACCTTACAACGCAGCCTATGTGGAGTCTTCCCGCCGACCTACAGATGGAAGGTATGGGAAAAATCCCAACCGTCTGCAACATTATTATCAATATCAAGTAATCCTGAAACCCTCACCTGATGACGCTCAAAATCTCTACCTAGATAGTCTTGTTTCATTAGGGCTTGACCCTAACAAACACGATATTCGATTTGTAGAAGATGATTGGGAGTCCCCCACACTGGGTGCTTGGGGATTAGGTTGGGAGGTATGGTTAGACGGAATGGAAATCACCCAATTTACGTATTTCCAGCAAGTAGGGGGAATCGACCTTTCACCTGTCACCGTGGAATTAACTTACGGCTTAGAACGCATCGCCATGTATCTGCAAAATGTCGATAATGTATATGACCTTCAATGGAGCGACGATATAAAATATGGCGATGTTCACTTAGAAACAGAAAAACAGTTCTCCAGTTTTAATTTTGAGGCCGCCAACAAAGAGCGGTTTCTTAAATGGTTCGAAATGTACGAAGATGAAGCGTTTGAACTTTTAGAAAAAAACCTCGTTTTACCTGCGTATGACTTTACATTGAAATGTTCTCACGCATTCAACCAACTCGATGCTAGAGGTGCCATTAGCGTCACGGAACGCACAGGATACATAGGGCGCGTCAGAAAACTTGCTCGTCTCTGTGCCCAAGAATACGTCTGCCAACGCAAGAAAATGGATTATCCTTTACTAAAAAAATCTCCCGCCTAGCGTGCATTGTCCAAAAAGGTTTTCAATTTACAATATCCAGAAAAGTGGATTCTGCTTTTTTCTTGATAAATAAACTACTTCAACTATCATCAAGCCTTTATGCCTAGAATGTAGCTTGTCTAAACTCGGCCTTAATGAAGTTGTTATTTATTTTTTTCGATTAATAGATTTTCGTTAACTAATGCCAGAACTATTTCTAGAAATTGGTGCAGAAGAAATTCCGTCTCGTTTCATGAGTCTAGCCTTAGGCTACCTTGAACAAGAAATACCATCTTTTCTAAAAAAAAACAGGATTCGGGCCAGCAAACCTCGAGTTATGGGGTCGCCGCGACGCCTAGTAATTTCGTTTGATGAGGTTGGCAGTCAACAAGAGGATATTGTTGAGACTCACTTCGGCCCCAATGTCAAATTAGCTTATGACGAAAAAGGAAATCCGACCAAATCGGCTCTAGGGTTTGCCCGCGGAAAAGGCATAGATCCGTCTCAACTCACTCTTGAAAATACACCCAAGGGAGAGGTAGTGTGCGCCCGAATAGAAAAAGCAGGGCAACCCACCTCAACTATTCTAAATAATTTTTTTCCTATTCTCATAAGCAAGATACCCTTTCCGAAAAAAATGCGCTGGGGCAGTCGGGAAACCCCGTTCGTTAGACCCCTCCACTGGATTGTTGCACTTTTTGGATCAAAACCTCTAAGTTTCAGCTATGAAGGGATACCCTGTGCTGACGTTTCACGTGGACACAGATTCATGCGTTCTGATTTCTTTAAAGTAAATGGAATGGTCGATTACCTTAAATCATGCGAAAAACATTTTCTTATGATAGACCCCGAAGTTAGAAAAAAATCTATTGTTGACCAAATCAAGTCGCTTGCTAATGAAGTGGGAGGTGCCGTAAAACTAGACCCAGAGTTACTAGAAGAGGTCAATTATCTAGTCGAGTACCCTTTTGCGATCAGAGGAAATTTCGAAAAACATTTTCTTGAATTACCTCGCGAGTTACTTATTACCACAATGAAGTATCATCAAAAATATTTTCCATTAGAAAATAAGCATGGTGACTTGTTGCCATATTTTATTACTATTAGCAACGTCCAACCCGGACCAGGCGGAGAAATTTCGCGTGGGAATGAACGAGTTCTTCGAGCTAGGCTTCAAGATGCTCGGTTTTTTTTTGATGAAGACAGAAAAAAAAGATTAGAAGACTTTGTGGCGTTATTAAAAGACGTAACCTTTCAAAAATCTCTCGGAACTTCATATGAGAAAGTAAACCGTATTGTTGCTCTTACCGAGTTTTTAGCAACTGAAGTTTGCCCAAAAAAAATCAAACAAGCATCTCGTGCCGCATGGCTTTGCAAGGCAGACCTAGTCACTCAAATGGTTTATGAATTTCCGGAACTACAAGGGGTAATAGGTGGTTATTATGCTGAGCACTCGGGAGAAGATTCTGAAGTTTGTCTAGCCATTAAGGAGCATTACCGGCCCGCTTTTTCTGGAGACTCCCCTCCTTCTAACCCAGTAGGGTCCATTGTTTCTATCGCGGATAAGTTAGACACCATTCTTGGTTGTATAGGGGTGGGGCTTCTTCCGTCTGGTTCAGAAGATCCTTATGGATTAAGGCGACATTCCCTAGGTATTATTCGAATCATAACAAGCCAAAATTGGCAAGTTTCACTAGATGCGCTAATCCAGAAAGGCATAAACCTGCTTAAGGGTAAGACTAAACTAACTTCTGACGAAATTCACATGCATACCCAGGTTTTATTTTCGCAACGATACAAAACTATTTTAATCGGTGAGGAGTATCCTTACGATGCTATTGATGCGGTATTATCTGCGGATATAGACTCACTAGTGGACGTTAGGCAGAAGGTGGACGCGTTATCCGATTTAAAAAAACAACCTTACTTTGAACCTCTCGCTACAACTTTCCGCCGAGTAGTTAGCATATTAAATGATGAATCGGATGGTGATATCCAAACATCCCTACTAAGTGAACCGGCAGAAAAAAAACTTTACGATGAGTATAAGCGCGTTAAAGAACCTGTAGAAAACCATCTAAGCAAAAAACAATTCCCCCAGGCTCTGGAAAAAATTGTCCAGATCAAAGAAACTGTGGATGANTTTTTTGCACACATTATGGTCATGACCAAGGAAGACAAGCTTAGAAAAAATCGACTTCGTTTGTTAAAGCACATCTCTCTTCTATTTTCAAACATTGCTGACTTCTCTAAAATTGTGCTCAAATAAACTTTAAAAAATCGGTTGACTAAAGGCGCGACAGTTATCCATAATCTTTAAATTCCTATTTCAAACTATGACAACCGATTGAAACTTGCATTTGCTTGATTGTTTCTCTAGGATTTAATTCAAGCACCCCACTATTTTTTTAGGTTTTAAAATTTCTGTTTTCTAAAAGTTCATTAAAATAAATGATGTGGAAAAGTCGAATCAAGTATTCCCTTATTCCACGCAAAGCAATATTGGAGTTTACATATGAAAATCTCTATTACCGGGGTGACTGGCTTAGTCGGGTCCCATTTAGTTAAATTATTATCTGCTCCTAATGCAGACGGAAGTAAGAATGATATTAAAGCCCTTATTCGGGAAGATAGTATCGTCGACCATTTAAAAACTTATGAGGATGTGGATTATGTTATTGGAGGTCTTGAAGACAAAGAATCTCTCCAACAATTGGTAGAGGGGTCAGAAGTATTGATTCACCTAGCTCACTTTCCTGGTCCTGCTAAGACCGAAGATGAATATGTCACAGCCAATGTAAACGGTTCGTACGACCTTCTTCAAGCGGCAAAAAACGCAAAAGTGAAACAAGTTATTTTTATGAGTGCCTGCGCAGTTTTTGGAACGATTCAACCTTCGATTGACGAATCCAACCCACTCGATGAGTCCCACCCGGTTCAACCCAGCTCACTTTATGGGGCAATTAAATCATCAATTGAATCCTTTTGTTTCTTTTACGCACGAAACCGTGCCTTTGATATCACCATTCTCCGCCCCGTGACGATTTATGGCGTACGACCAGACCTTCCTAAGTCTGAATGGTTTGAAACTGTAGACTTCTTATCTACTAACTATAACGTGGATGTCAAAGGTAGCACTAAATATGTCTCTATCGACGCTGTGTGTCAGGCAATCACAAAAGTTTTGGGTAATAGTGACGCCGCGGGGAAAATTTATCATTTAATTGATGGTCATATTCATAATCTTGAATTAGGTAGGATGATTTCTGAAGTAGTCGATTCATTTGGAGAAGTTGAAGGTGTTATGGGTGAAGAGGGTAAACCTATGTCAAATCAGGCAGCCCTAGATCTAGGAGTTGAATTTAAAGGTCTAGAAGGTATTAAGGAATATGTTAAACGTATTCATGAATTACAAAAAACATTCGGCGGGGAACGCAATGTTGAAAACTGGTAATTTCTTAAAAACCCTAAATGTTATCTTCTAAAGTTTTTTCAGAACTCCTTTCTAAAAAAGGATTTAATTTTTACGCAGGTGTTCCTTGCTCCCTTCTTTCTGGATTGATTCGCATTATTGATGATGACCCAGAGACACCTTATTTCCCGGCAGTGAGAGAGGATGCTGCTGTAGGACTTTGTGCCGGTGCCTACCTTGCTGGGAAGCTTCCCGTTTTGCTGATGCAAAATTCTGGTTTGGGATACTGTCTCAATGCTTTTACTTCTTTGAACCTAATTTATAAGATCCCAGTACTTGTAATCATGAGTTGGCGGGGTGAAGACGGGAGCGACGCACCGGAGCATATTATAATGGGAGAAATCAATCAGAAGCTGTTGAAAACTTCCAACATGGAGTATTCTGTGCTGTCTTCTGAAAATTATGAGGAATCCCTAAATACTGCTTGTCAAAAAATTGAGGATGGCCTTCCATATACTTTACTNGCTGGGAAAGGATATTTTAATGAAGGGCACTGAGGCTTTTAAAGAAATTATTCCTCTCCTGACAGGTGAACCAGTAATCCACGCTAACGGTTACATTTGTCGCGAATCTTTTAATATTAAAGACCGAGAGAAAAACTTCTATATGATCGGGTCTATGGGGCTAGCTTCCTCAATCGGACTTGGGGTCGCCATAAATCGTCCAGATCAAAAAACGATCATTATTGATGGAGACGGAAACGTACTTATGTCTATGGGAACATTGGCAATGATTGCAGCTGCTGCCCCAAAAAATCTTCTTCATATTGTTATTGACAATGAGGCCTACGAATCGACAGGAAATCAGAGGTCTCTATCAAACTCGGTATCTTTAGAAAAAGTTGCCCAAAGCGCCGGATACCTTCAGACAAAAAAAGTCACAAACAAAAATCAGATAAGGGAGGCGTTTCAAGAACTAATGGAAAAAGATGGACCATCTTTTCTTTTAATCAAAGTTGAACCTTCTTTTGATAAATCGACAGGGCGAGTACACCACACTCCAGAAGAAATCACCGCACGCTTCATGAAAAGTCTTAGCCCACCCAAAAACTAAAGATCAACGATACTTTTTACCAAAAAGCCAAGATAGCCTCAATTCTTATAGACTAATCGTGTAGGTATTATTTCTTGAGTAGGTAGCGTTTGCTAACAAACCACACCGCTTGGATGGAATAATGGGGAATCTACCAAAAAAACCAATACAGTTTTTTGGTTAAACATCTACATCTATACCTTCGTTGCCTCAAGAAGCATCGATCAAATTATCCAAGTTTTCTTGAATAGCTTGCTTCAAGCGAAGTTCTTCTTCCTTAGGAATTTGGCGCACTACCTTTTGGGTCTTACCATCTACAATCTTAACAATTATTTGATTACTATCCGTCACATCGATTTTTCGCAATTCGGATCCAGTTGAGCCAGCATTGTTACTTTGGGTTTGCTGGCTAACTGCTGCTTGTCCACGCTGTGACAATGAGACTGTATCGCTTTGTTGGCCTGTTGTTGACCCGCCAGAAGACACCTTGCTTCCCTCCGAAGAAAGCTTCTGACCTACCTGAACTGAACTTTTTTCTACCGGCCCTATTGCTTGAGAGTCCATAACACCAACCTATTTTAAAGTCATTAAAATCAATAACACATCAGCCTAAACTAGCCTT
>JGI26381J51731_1001344_pt1 | contig 11336 bp, 13 predicted proteins | sample SaaInlV_165m_DNA_3_FD_51731 | JGI IMG/M metagenome (IMG submission 51731) | reverse complement strand
TTCTTGAATAGTTACAGCGTTTGGTTCTGACAATGCTTTTTGTATCATGTCATAAAATGTACCAAACCAATTATTTATTTTTACATCTATCTTTACCTGTAACCATAAAGAAAGAAGAATTGTTATAGATCCTAACCAAGACCATAATTGCCATTTCTTTTCAGTAAAAAATTTAAACATAGTTTATTTTAAAAAATTATCTGCGTATGACTTTATAACAGTCTTTCTTTTTTTAGGTTCAATTAGTTCAAAATCAATTTTCTTTTTTTTTGCATAGTTAATAGCAAGTTCTTTTGAGGAAAATTCTAATTTTAATTCAGTTAATGTGTCTGATGAACTTTCCCACCCCATTAAAGGATTTTTGGTAGGATTTTTTGTTTTAAATTCTAAAACCCATTTATTAATTTTTCCAGTCCCAGACTGCATTGGGCTTTTATTTGGTATATATATTATAGCTTTACTCATAATGATGGTCGGAGTGGCAGGATTCGAACCTGCGACCCTCTGGTCCCAAACCAGATGCGCTACCAGGCTGCGCTACACTCCGATCCGAGTACTATTACAGCACATTTTAATTATTTAAAAGGATAAAGATATGCAAATTGAAGGTAATTTTAATAGAATCTGATATATAAAAATTATGATTATTGAGTGCTTAAATTGTAATAAAAAATTCAATGTTGATGCTGAGCTTATACCTGAACAGGGTAGATTAATACAATGTGGTTCTTGTGATCACAGTTGGCACTACAAAATTGAAAATATTAACCCACAATCACTAACTACTGATAATGACAATAAACAAAAAATTACAACATTTGAAGATACTCAGAAAGATATAAATAACAAGAATATAATTGATGACGAAGTATCAGTAATAACAAAACAAAAAACAAATACAGAATTATCCAATATTAAAAAAAATATTAAAATTGATAATAAGAAGGTTGAAAAAAAAAGTGTAGTTAATTTTTTTTCTTATTTGTTAGTTTTTATAATTTCTTTTGTAGCTTTGATAATCTTAATAGATACTCTAAAATCTCCCTTAATTAACTTTTTTCCAGGACTAGAGGTTATTTTATTTAACCTTTTTGAAACATTGAAAGATGTAAAACTATTTATTATTGATTTAACTTAATTTTTTTTATGATTAATTATTTGTCTAAACCTTTTAAATGGTTTTTTAAACTAGAAGCAGCAAGTGGTTTAGTTTTGTTAATAGCAGCAATAATTGCTCTTATTGTAAGTAATAGTGAATTAAGTGATTTTTATTTTAACTCTTTAGAGAGTTATTTATTTATTGGAATAAATGAATTTGGATTAAAACTTTCAGTACACCATTGGATTAATGATGCTTTAATGGCAATTTTCTTCTTTTTTGTTACTTTAGAAATCAAAAGGGAATTTATTCAAGGCGAACTTTCAAATATCAAACAAGCTCTTTTACCAATTATTGCTGCTGTTGGAGGAATGTTAGTGCCTGCACTTTTTTATGTTTTTATTAATTGGGGCAATGCTGAAACAATAAATGGATGGGCAATACCATCAGCAACAGACATAGCTTTCTCATTAGGAATTTTATCATTATTAGGTTCAAGAGTTCCAATGTCATTAAAAGTTTTTTTAACTGCATTAGCTATCATTGACGATTTAGGAGCCATTTTAATTATTGCTTTTTTTTATTCTGGAGAATTAAGCGTTCCATATCTAAGTCTTATTTTGTTAAGCTATATACTTCTTTTAATTTTAAATAAATTTTCAGTAAAAATATTCACACCTTATTTGTTTATTGGATTACTTATGTGGTTTTTTACATACAAATCAGGTATTCACGCTACTATAGCTGGCGTTTTATTAGCTTCAGTAATCCCACATAGAATAAAAGATAAAGATTTTTCTTTACTTGTCAAAATAGAGCATGCAATTTCGCCTTATGTAGCTTTCATGATAATGCCACTCTTTGCATTTGCAAATGCCGGAGTGAATTTAGATGGTTTATCACTGTCTAGTTTAATGGCCCCTGTCCCACTTGGTATTTTATGTGGACTCTTTTTTGGTAAACAAATCGGTGTATTGTTATTTTCCTACATATCAATTAAATTTAAATTTGCCGAAGCTCCAAATAATTCGAATTGGTTAAGTTTGTATGGTGTTTCAATATTAACAGGCATAGGTTTTACGATGAGTTTATTTGTTGGAAACTTAGCCTTTGTAGAAAATACGCAATACATTGATGGTGTTAAGATTGGAGTTTTGACGGGATCATTACTTTCAACTATTTTTGGTTATATTTTGTTGTTGGTTTCAGCTAAAAAATAGATGATAAAGCATAAAATATTAATCTATACTATAATTTTCATGTTCTCATTCTTAACTAAAAGTATTTCAGAAAACACCAAAACATTATTTGACTTTAAGATTAACTCTATAAATGGAGATGAGTTAAACTTTTCAGATTTTCAGGGACAAACATTGCTATTGGTAAATGTTGCAAGTAATTGTGGTTTTACAAAACAGTACGATGATCTTCAAAAATTATATGATGATTTTAAAAATAGAGGATTTACTGTTATTGGCATACCATCTAATCAATTTGGAGCTCAAGAACCTGGAACAAGCACTGAAATTAAAGATTTCTGTGAAACTAATTTTAACATTACATTCCCGATGACAAGCAAATATGATGTAAAAGGTAATAATGCTCATCCTATATATTTATGGGCAAAAGAAACTTATGGAAGCTCAACAGTACCTAAGTGGAATTTTCATAAAATTTTGATTAACAAGGATGGTAAAGTTGAAGATACATATGCATCTTTTACCAACCCAATGTCTAAAAAAATTATTAAAAAATTAGAACAAATTTTATAAACTAACTGTTAAACCGTCATAGGCAGGAATAACATTTTTAGGTAATAATTTCTTAATTTTATCATAATCAATATCTGTGTGGAGATTTGTTAGTATTGCTTTCTTTGGTAGAAAAATATCTATCATTTCTAAAGATTTTTTTAAGTTAAAATGAGACGGATGATTTTTGTACCACAAACAATCGATAATCAAATATTTTAGGTTTTTAAAATACCTAAAGTCCTTTTTATAAATTTCACTAACATCACTAATATATGCTATTTTTTTATCTATAATATAACATATAGAATTCACATTACCGTGCCTAACAGTAATTGGAGTGATTTTCATGTTTCTTTTTGAGGTTTTTATAAAAAGTTTTTTTTTGATNCTGTTTAATTTTAATGTAGCTGGATATTCTTTGCTATATCTATTAAAACAATATGAGAAACTTTTCTTTAGATACTTTGAGGTTATTGAATCTGCAAAAATATTTATTGGTGTCTTATTTTTTATATAAAATGATCTTAAGTCATTAATACCATGAGTTTGATCTCCATGCATATGTGAGTAAAAAACTTTATCAATTGATTTAACTTTGTGATTTAACATTTGTTGACGTAAATCGGGCGATGTATCAATCAATATATTTTCTTTGTCTGTTTTGATTAATGCAGAACATCTCGTTCTGTANTTTTTTCTATTTTTTGGGTTACAATTCCCAAAAAAACCATCAGGACGGGGTACACCCATTGAACTTCCACATCCTAAGATTATAAATTTCATCAGANCTAATTAAAAAAAAGTTTATTGAAATTATCTGTTGTAAATTTAACAAGTTCAGTTTTTGATACATTNCTAATTTCTGCTAATTTTTTTGCTGTATAATCGATAAATGCTGGCTCATTCTTTTTACCTCTATTTGGAACNGGAGCTAAAAAAGGACTATCAGTTTCTATCAAAATTTTATCAAAAGGTAAAAATTTAAAAGTTTCTTGTAAATCTGTGGAGTTTTTAAAAGTTATTATCCCACTAGCTGAAAAAAAAGAATTCAATGTTAAAAGTTTTTCAGCAAATTTTTTTGATCCAGTAAAACAATGCATCAAAATTTTTAAATTTTTATTTTTATAACTATTTAAAATATCAAAAGTTTCAACCTCAGCATTTCTAGAGTGAATAATAAGAGGAACATTAGTTTTAATTGAGGCTTCTATATGTTGCTTAAAACTAAAAATCTGTTTATCTTTATCACTATTATTGTAAAAAAAATCTAAACCTGTTTCTCCAATACCAATAATTCTTGAGTTTTTATTCAAATTTTCAACTATAAAATCTGATGTTATTTGATCATATNCGCTTTCATGAGGGTGTATACCTATAGTTCCATAAATCATTTCATCAATTTTAATAATCTTTTTAATTATCTCAAAACTCTTAAGAGTTGTGGAAATTGTTAATAATTTTTCAATACCAATATCTTTTGATCGTTTAATTATATTAGATAAATNGCTAAATAATGGTTCGTGATCTAAATGACAGTGTGAATCAATCATTTATTTTCTCTATCTTTTTAAAAAGTATATCAATTTTATTAATCTTATTGCCTTTAAACAAAAATTCGTTTTGTTGGATTGTAGATATATCTATATCTTTTTCTTTTAAATCAAAAATTTTTAGAGCTTTTAAAGAAGATTCTGGAATAATTGGGTATAGTAAAAAACTAATTTTTCTAACAATTTCAAGAGTTGTATAAACTATGGAATTCAATCTTAAAATGTCGTCTTTCTTTTTCCATGGCTCCTGATCATTAAAATATTTATTTGCTTCAAATAATGAATTAATAATAAAATCAATGTAAAAATTTATGTCCTGATTGTCTATCTTAGATCTTATAGTATCTAGATTATTTTTATATTTATCTAAAATTTCTAAATCATCTTTTTGAAATTCAATTTTTTTTGGTATTGAGCTGTCACAATTCTTAATAGCAAATGCAGTAACTCGTTGGCATAAATTACCAAAATTATTCGCTAAATCGCTATTTATACAATCTTCCAATCTTTCTTGTGAAATATTACCATCATTACCAAAAGATACTTCTTTAATTAAATAGTATCTCAATGGATCTAGCCCATATTCATTTATTATTTCAATTGGATCCAATATATTTCCTTTAGATTTAGACATTTTTTCATTATCTGAAAGAATCCAACCATGNCCATAAACTTTTAAAGGTAATTTTATTTTAGCTGCAAGTAAAAATGCTGGCCAATAGACAGCATGAAATCTAAGAATATCTTTTCCTATTAAATGAATTGATGCGGGCCAAAACTTTTTAAATAGATTGTCCTCTAAATTTGGGTAATTTAATGCACTAATATAATTAGTAAGTGCATCTAACCAAACATATATCACATGATCTTTATTATTGGGGACTTGTATACCCCAAGAAAAACTCTTTCTACTTACTGATAAATCTTTTAATCCACTCTTAACAAAACTAATAACTTCATTTTTTCTAGATTCTGGAGATATGAAGTCAGGGTGAGCTTCATAATAATCAAGTAAAGGTTTTTCCCATTTGGATAATCGAAAAAAATAAGACTCTTCTTCAATCCATTCAACAGATGATTTTGATGAAATAGAAATTTTTTTTCCTTCAATATCCACAATTTCATCTTCTGAATAAAAAGCTTCATCAGATACTGAATACCAACCAGAATATTTTGATAAATAAATATCATCATTTTTTTCAAGTTCGTTCCAAAGATATTGAACACTCAATTTATGTCTTTCTTCAGTTGTTCTTATAAAATCTGTATTAGTTAGATTAAGTGTTTTAGAAAGATCGCGAAAAGTTTTGCTAATTTGATTACAAAATTCTAAAGGTTCAATATTTTGCTTTTCAGCTGATCGTTGAATTTTTAATCCATGTTCATCAGTACCTGTTAAGAAATGAACTTCATAACCATCAATTTTTTTAAATCTTGCAAAAAAATCAGCAATTATAGATGAGTATGCGTGACCCATATGAGGTTTGGCTGAAGGATAATAAATGGGTGTAGTTATATAAAATTTTTTACTCATTTAATATTTTTTCTTTAAATTCCATAAATAAAGTTTCTTCATCTAAATTAAATATTTTTGTAGTATTAATCTTTTTTAAAAAATAATTATACATATTTATCAACTCAATATTTTTAATAGATACATTATTTCTAAAATAAAGCTCTATTAATGAATAGATTAAATCTTTAATGGATACATCTTTCTTAAATTTTTTATCTAATATTATTTTAGAGATTAATTCTTTTAGTTTTAAATTTTTTGAATCAATATTATTTATGTTAGCAAAATTAATTATTCTAAGTAATTGTCCTGGAGTACTATAGTTTGTTATAAATTCTTCATTTAAAAAATTATTTAAATTCTCATTTAATATCTTATTAGTAATATCTATAGACTGTTTATATGTTAGTGAAATCTTAAAATTTAAACATCTAGATTTTAATGTAGGTAAAATTTTTTTATTATTATTTATTAGTATAAAATTAATATTATCATTAGGTTCTTCTAGTATTTTTAATAAAGCATTGACTGAATTTATATTTAAAAGTTCAATATTATCTATTAATACAAACCTAGGTTTTGTATTAAAGGATGATTTATTTAAAGTTAAAATTAAATTTCGAATTTGACCTATGTCGATATTTTTTTTCTCTTCATAAACATCAACTAAAATAAAGTTTGGATTAGATTTGTTTTGAATCAATTTAAATGATTTATTTTCTAAATTTATTTTAAGATTTTTTAAATCATAAGTTCCGTTCTCTTCATAAGATAAAATACAATTAATCAAATGATAAGCTAAAGTAGATTTACCAATTCCTTTTTCACCTGAAAAAAGAATCTTGTTGGGCAACTGATTTTTTTTATGTAATTTTAACAAACTGTTTAGATGAACATCATGTCCGTATAACTTAGTTTGATTGGCTGGATCTATGTTCATTTAATTAATCGATCAATTATACTTAAAATTAAATGTTCATTTTCTTTAATATCTAAATTAGAATTAATTAATTGGTATTTCTTTTTATTAATATTGGATAATTTTATAAAACCTTTTTGAACTTTACTATAAAAACTTATATCAAATTTATCATATCGATTTAAAGATTTTCTTTTTTTTAACCTAGAATATAAATTTATTTTATTAACCACATTGAGAAATGTAAAATCTACTTTAATATGTTTAAGTAAAAATTTATTTAAAGTTTTAATCAAGTTGATATCAACACCCATACCAAAATGCTGATAAGCAATAGTTGAGTCTATAAATCTATCTATAAGTATAACCTTTTTTTTATATGAATTCTTTATGGTGTTTATGTTTTCACTTCTTGCAGCTAAATACAATAATAGATCAGTATTTTTATTAAAATCAGATTTCTTGTTAAGAATAAGTCTTCTTATTTTTTCAGAATTTAAATTACCACCAGGTTCTCTAATTTTTATGTAACTAATTTTTTTTTTATCTAAATATTTAGATACAACTGATATGTGATGACTTTTACCACTGCCCTCTATTCCTTCAAATACAATAATTGGTTTTTTAGACATCACCCCAAATAAGGTAATTAAGAGATTTTACTAGCTTTGAAAAAAAGTTTACTTTTTTTATTTCTTCAGATGCTAACAAGTCATATTCACCAACCAATTCATCATCATAAACTACTTTTAAGGTAGCAATTTTTTCATTTTTGCTAACTGGTGCTTCAATAGGACCATCATATTTAACAGAAACTTTTAATAATTTTTTTTTTGCTTTTTTAATTGTTTTGTAAATATCTTGATTACTATAAGCTATAACAAAATCCTTTTTTCCTAGCCAAACATCAATCTTGTAAAGAGGTATGTTAGCTTTTGCAATATTTACTAAATCATAATTAGTTAAACCATAGGTAAGTAATTTAGAGCTTTCTCTTGATCTTGCATTTTTAGACTCAAATCCACTACCAACTGCTATTAGTCTTCTGCCATTTCTGTTAACAGAAGAAGCAAGAGAATATTTTTCAACAGCAAGGTATCCAGTTTTTATTCCATCAGCTCCAAGATTTTTATACAGTAGAGGGTTTCTATTACCTTGTGATATGGGATCTCCACCAGTCCTATCCCATGTAAACTCTTTTTCTGAGAACCATTTATAAAACTCTGGGTGTTCTTTAATTAAATATTTAGACATTTTTAAAATATCTCTTACGGTGGAATGATTTTCAGAGTNATTAATGCCTGAAGAATTTGCAAAATTTGTATTTTCCATATCTAATTCTTTTGCTTTTGCGGTCATTAGTATAGCAAACTCTTCTTCGGTGCCTGCAATACCTTCAGCTAGTGCAACGCAAGCATCATTTCCTGAAGCAATTATTATACCTTTAAGTAAGTTTTCAACTGATACCTCGTCTCCTANCATTATAAACATTGAAGAATAACCTGATGTTGAAAGTCTCCATGCTTTTTCAGATATAATAAATTTTTCATCTAGTTTAATGTCGCCAGATTTAATTAAATCAAAAGCAATTATAGAAGTCATAATTTTTGTCATTGAGGCTGGATAAATTGATTTATCAGCATCTTTTTCATAAAGAATTTCACCTGAATGGTAATCTTGAAGTATTGCAGTTCGTNCTTTAACATCAAAATCTGCAACAACAAACTGTGTATAGCAAAAATTAATAACGATAAATATTAATATTTTTTTAATCATTTTTTATAATTTCTAAATTTTCAAAATTTAATAATTTTATTTTGTTAAATGAGTCTTCAAGTTTTTTTATATCATTAAAAGGTCCTAATAATACCCTATATTTTGTTTTTGATAATTTCTTAATAAAAGGATCATTTAAACTAGTTTCATTTTTTATCCTATCNGNCATATTTTTTGCAGAGTCTTTATAATAAAAATCAGCAACTTTTATTGAATAAAGAAATTTGCTAACTTTAATTATTTTTTCTTTTTTGATTGTAGAGTCTAAATTATCAATTTTAATGCCATCTACTGGAGCTTTCTCTGCTACATTTTTTTCTTCATCAAAAGTTTTTGCTTTTTTTGCAATAAAAGTTGAGTTTTGAGAAATTAAAACTAAATCAATATAAGGTTCTTTTGTATTAAGAGATAATTCTTCTACAATTCTATCTGTAATAACAGAATTATAAAAATCTGAAAACACAACTTTATTAGAGACAACTTTTGCTATAATCGTTTTTTCATTAATAGGATTAGTAATTTTTACAAAAGAATTTTTTTTCAAATTTTTATGAAAAATAAGTAATCCCCTGGTATTAATTTTTTTTGAAATTTTCTTTTTCTTTATTAAGCTCTCATCGTAAACTAATGCAAAACCAGAATTTTTATATTTTAACAATGATGGTTGATTTATTGATTTTTCATTTAAACCATATTCATTACATCCAGCTAGTAAAAGTACTAAAATTATTATGATTATATTTTTATAATTCATTTGCTAAATTTATCTTTTAATGTGCAAACAGCTAATGAGAATCTTAATGACCTATTCCATTTTAATATTATTTCATAATTTTCAAAAACAATATANGCTGGACTTAAATTTTCTGCATCGGGTATAATATCTTTATCTGGTGTTATTATNGCTACTGCTAAATTATCAAATCTTTTATCTAATAAATTGTTGTTAGCAATATATTTTCTAAAATATTTTAATTTTTTTTTGTCATGAAGTTTTTTTGCTGAGAAATTTAAATATTTTTTGGGGATGTTGTTTGTTAATTTTATTTTATAAAAACATGGTTGTTGTTTTTTCCAGCCAATTTTACTCAAATAATTAGCTGCTGATGCATATGCATCATTATTATTTTTAAGATCTATATAATTATTATTGTCATAATCTATTGCATAATTTTTCATTGTAGATGGCATAAATTGGAAAAATCCAAAAGCCCCTGCCCAAGAACCATAAAGTGTTTTGTAATCAATCTGTTTGTTTTCAATTAATTTTAGCAAGATTAATAATTCGTTTGAAAAAAATTCAGATCGCCTTTCGTCAAAACTTAGAGTAGCTAATGAAGACAAAATATCCATTTTACCGACATAAGTGCCAAAGTTAGTTTCAATTCCCATTAAAGATAATAATAATTCTTTTTCAATATTATAATTCTTTTCTATAGTGTTTATTAGATTCAAATTCTTTTTGTAAAAATTAATTCCTTTTAAAACTTTTTTAGTAGAAGTTCTTTTTGAAATATAAGTTTTCGTATCTTCGTAAAACTCAGGTTGATATCTGTCATACTTAATAACGTTTGGTAGAAATTTTATATTTGCAAGAACAGTGTCAAAAGTTTCTTCAGAGATATCATTTTGTAAAGCAACTTTTTTAAAACCTTTTTTCCATTCTTGGAATTTAATGTCGTTATTAGGATATGCAGTAGTAATACTAAAAATTATGATTATTAAAATATATTTAATTAGACTCATATAAATCCTTTAAATATATAATTACAGCAATCCAGATAAAAATAAAGCTAACTAATTTTGTAACTGAAAAAGGTTCGTTATAATAAAAATAACCTAGTAAAAACTGTAATGTCGGTGTTATATAAAAAATCATTCCGGTAGCCCCTAAACCACATAACTCAACCCCACGTACATATAAAAATAAAGGTATTACAGTCATAGGTCCTGCTAGAAAAATAAACAGCATCATTGGTGGATCTGATAATTGAAAATCATTATGGCCATTAATTGTTATTAGATAAAAAGCAGTTAACGCAAAAGGTAATATATAAAGACTTTCAATTAATAGTCCTACGTCAGTGTCAACATTAATTTTTTTTCTTAATAGATTGTAAAAACCCCAACTAAAAGCAACTATTAACCCAACCCAAGGTAAAGATTTAAAACTTACAAATATTAAATACAGAATTGAAACAACAACTAGAATTATTGAAAAAATTCTTTTTTTATTAAGTGTTTCTTTAAAAAAAATATAACCAAGTAAAACACTTAATATTGGCATCATAAAATAACCAAAACTAGCGTCAATTATCCTATTTGTTGCAATTGCATATATCCATACAGCCCAATTTATAAAAATTAATAAACTAGAAAAAAATAAGTAAAACAAATTTTTTTTGCTTCTAACTATTTTAAAAAAAATACTCCATTTTGAAAAAAGAAAAGTTGTTATAATTAGTGTAAACGTAGTCCATAAACATCTGTGAACTACTAGTTCGATATGACCTATAAACGTAATATATTTAAAATACAAAACACCAAAAAAACCCCACCAAAAAGAACCGAAACCAGCTAACAATAACCCTTTATTAAATTCTTTATTCATATTAGATAAAATTTTAAATATTAATAGGTTTTATTAGAACATTTTATGGTTGAATTAAATAATTATAATAATAAAACCTTTTTCACGGAGAGATGGCAGAGTGGTTGAATG
>JGI26381J51731_1001334_pt1 | contig 11437 bp, 9 predicted proteins | sample SaaInlV_165m_DNA_3_FD_51731 | JGI IMG/M metagenome (IMG submission 51731) | reverse complement strand
TCTAGTGTTTTGGTGGGTTGGGCTGTTGGCTTTCCACCGAGTGAATTTTGATTCATAACTTAAGCTTAAATTTATTTGAAAGATGACATTATACTGCCTTGAACAAATTCTTTTTCAACAAAATCCAAAGATTGATAACAATTGAAACTTAAAGAGATTAAATTAGCTGGCTTTAAAACATTTGTTGATCCAACAACAATAAAAGTTGACGCACAATTAGCAGGCATTGTAGGACCAAATGGTTGTGGTAAATCAAACGTAACCGAATCTGTAAAATGGGTTTTAGGATCTTCCTCAGCTAAAGAGTTGCGAGGAGGAACGATGGAAGATGTCATCTTTTACGGTAGTGATACTCGCCAACCTGTTTCTAGAGCAAGCGCTGAGCTTTTCTTTGATAATTCAGAGGGAATGGCTCCACAAGCATGGGCTAGTTATGCTGAAATATCTGTAAAGAGAGTCATTGAAAAGGAAAAGGGGTCAAGTTATTACATTAATAATACTCAAGTGAGAAGAAAGGATGTAGCTGACTTATTTCTTGGTACTGGCTTAGGCGCTAAAGGTTATGCAATCATTGGACAAAATACAGTCTCACAAATTATCGAAGCAAAACCAGAAGAGCTAAAAAACTTTCTAGAGGAAGCTGCTGGTGTCAGTCAATATAAAGAGAGAAGGAAAGAAACAGAATATAGGCTACGTGATACAAAAGAAAACCTATCCCGCGTTGAAGACTTATTAAGGGAAATTAATCAACAAATCACCAAGCTTGAATCACAAGCAGAAACCGCAAGCAAATATAATAAGCACCAAGAAAATTTAAAATTTCAAGAAGCGCAGGTCTGGGCATTAAAGAAGAGGGATGCGAATGAGTCTTGGGATCAAATAAAAACGCTTATTACTAACCAACAGACTGAATTAGATCAATTTACAACAGCATTAAGAGATATCGAAGTGAACGTTGAGAATGCAAGGCAAGAGCACGCTGACACATCTAACGAAATTAATTCTGCACAGGCTAAATTTTATGAGGTAAATGCCCTTGTATCTGATGCAGAAAATGCTCTAAATAATATTAAAAATAATTTAGAGAGATTGAAGGTTACATTGGTTGAGAGTGAGGAAAAATTAAAATCTCACACCACCTCAATAAAAGAAATTGAAAAAGCGATAGAAGAAAATCAAAATTTAATACAAATCGAAAATGAAAAGCTATCAAAACACCAACAAAATGCCGGTGCAGATAAAGCCAGGCTCGTGAAGGTAGAAGCTGAATTTAGGGCGGCTGTTGAGAAGTTAGAATTTCAACAAAGCGAAAATCAAAAAATATACGAGTTAATCAATTTAGAATCAACTCGAATTGATTATATTAATAAAGGCATTGAGGATTTAGAGGTAAGAAAAAAACAACTTCATGACGAATCCTTGGTAATAAAAGAGAAGGGTGGGAGTCATGACAGCACCTCTCCAGATCACATAGGAGATATAGATAATCAAATAACGCTCGCGGATAATGAGTTAGCAGAGAAAAAAGAATTACTAAGTAAATTAGAAAAAGAAACAGACAGCCTCAACTTGAGAAAAGATGAGCATCTTAAAAATTTTCAGCAAACTGAAATACAAATCTCGACCCTGTCAAGCTTTGTAGAGAGTGAAATGAATGATGAGCATACCAGTGAATTTCTTAATGAAGCAGGTATTGATAAAGAAAGGAATATATTTAAAAGAGTTGATATCGAAAAAGATTGGCAAAAAGCTGTTGGCTTTCTTCTTTCAGAGTATGCCAGCGCCTATGAAAGCAAAAGAATATCCCCTGAAGCACTTAAAGAGATCCCAACAAGCATAGCTGTTGTATATGAGGGAAGTTCAAACAAGACAATTACACATAACGCAAAACTCACACCACTGCTTTCAAAAATATCATCTAAAATACCCAATATAAATAATGTATTAGCAGAATGGCTTTGTCATGCCTATATTACAAATGAACAAGGTCTAGAAGCTAATCTTAAAGATCTTAACTTTGGTGAAATATTGGTTGATCAATCTGGAAATATTCATGGTAAAAACTTTCAAGTATTTCGATCTGAAAATAAAACAAAATCTAATAAATTCACTAATCTTAAGCTGCTTGAAGACCTAAAGAAAGATTTACCCGGATACAAGAAAGAGCTTGATAGAGCTATTAATAAAACAGATGAACATATAGAAAATTTAGCGACAATAAAAAAACAAGTGGAGCTTTTATCTGAGAAAAAATTTAATCTTATTGAAGAGAAAAATTCAATAAATTTAGAGGTAAATAAACAGCAACAAATTGAAATTCATAGGCAAGAAAGAATCGTCAATATAGGCATCGAGCTTGAAGAGGCTGATAAAAAAATAAGTAGTTTTATGGAGGAACTTAGTCAGAAACAAAAAAGTCTTGATGAACATAGTAAAGATAAATTAAATTTACAAAAAAAATTAGAGGAATTATTGAATGACAAAAAAACCTCTGAGGTAAAATTTGAATCAGAAAGAGAAAAGGTATTCGCACGTGATAAAACAGAGCAAGAGCTTTTATTTAATTTAAAAATTCATCAGAACAAACATGAAGATTTTGTTGAAAAATTAACTCACAATACAAACGAAAAGCTTCGCTTAGAAAAATTAATAAATGATTCACATAGTCAATTAAATGAAAAAAACTCTGAAAATCAAGAATCAATTCTTAAAGAAAGCCTTCAAGAAAAAGAACAGGCAGAAAAAAAGCTTATTAAAGCAAGAGAAGATCTTTTGACGAAAGAAACTAATTTGAAAAATTTAGAAAGCAAAAGACTGGAAAAGCAACACTCACTGAACCCACTTACTGAAAAGGTCCAAGAATCTAAAATTTTAGAAAGAGAATCACAGATACTATTCCAGCAATGCTGCCAAGAAATTGAAAAAACCTCCTTCGATGAAAGTGCTTTACTTGATTCAATCGATGCTGACACAAATATCGAATCGATAATAGAAAAATGTGATTCACTCCGCCTTAAAATGGAACGTCTTGGTCCCGTTAATCAAGCTGCTATTGATGAGTTAAATTCCATCAAAGAAAGAAAAAATTATCTACAAAAACAATCTGATGATTTAACTGAAGCGATGACGACACTTGAGAACGCAATTAAAAAAATCGATAGTGAAACAAGGGAAAAATTAGATACAACCTACAAAGAGGTTAACAAAAATTTCAGTGAGTTTTTTAAAAGATTGTTTATGGGAGGAAGGGCGGAGCTTCAATTGATGGGAGATGAAATTTTAGACACAGGTCTTCAAGTATCAGCGCAACCCCCTGGTAAAAAAAATACAACGATCAATCTTTTATCAGGTGGGGAAAAAGCATTAACAGCAATATCACTTATATTTGCATTGTTTAAATTAAACCCCTCTCCGTTTTGCGTTATGGATGAAGTAGATGCACCATTGGACGATACGAATACTAGTAATTTCTGCTCCTTAGTGAAGGAAATGGCAGAGAAGACACAGTTTTTAATCGTTACACACAACCGAATTACCATGGAGATTGCAGAACAATTAGTCGGTGTTACTCAGCAAGAACTTGGGGTTTCAAGGATTGTCGAAGTTGATATGAGGGATATTGATGATATGGAGCTAGCTTACTAAATATGAATGATGTTCAACTTGCACTATTAATCACGGGTGTAGTCATTATTTTTGTGCTAATCATCTATAACTGGAGTGAACTAAAAAGATTATCAAAAAAACAAGCTAGCCTCTCGAAGCCCAATAACTCTTTAGGCGAAGAAAACGATCCACTTTTTCATAACTTTAATGATACAGAGGTGACCGCTGAGCCTTTTATACCCTCAGAGAAGGAGATCAATGAAACTTTAACTGGCTCGGAAAAGATAATTAATTCAAATTTGCCCGATGGCATTGACAGAGACATTGAAACTGTAATTTCGATTACATGTAAAAAGATTCAAGAGACGAGTAGTGGGTTACTTTTAGAAAAAATTAAATCGATGCCAGGTGTCAGAGTTTATATCAGAAAAGATAATGATCTGTGGGCAACAGAATCAGCAATTTATGGCACTATTCATTACAACCAGGTTCTCTTAGTTTTGCTGCTCGCAAGTAGGAAATATACTTTAGATACCAAAGGCATTCAGGATTTTAAGCAACTTGCGAATGATATTTCATCAAATATTGATGGACCAATATTTTGGTTATCTAATCAGGATATTGAAAAAGAATCTTTTCATTTAAATAAATTTAAAAAAGAAGTCGATCACTCATTGATTCTTCAGGTTTATCCAAAATCTGACCCAACATTTCATGCTGGACCTTTGATAGACTTTTTTAAACAGCCTATCTTTAAAATTAACAATAAGTCTTATCACGAATTAATAAATCCAGATTCAGGCCTAAAGATTTGTACATTGACTTCATTATCTGGAAAGCCATTAAATATTAGTCATGAAACATTCCTTCAAGGAATAATTTTCAAAATGGATATCCCAAATACCATAAAAATTACAACTGCATTCAACGAACTGATCCTTACAATTAAACAGTTCAACACTAAGCTTAATGGGGTGCTTGTCGATGTCAGTAGAAAACCCTTGAATGATGACCAAATAAGCCAAATATATGTGCATTTAAAAAAATTAGAAAAAATAATGCAAGAAAAGAAAATTCCATCAGGCTCTGATATAGCTCAAAAAATGTTTAATTAGGCCATGAAAAAAAATAGTGCATTTAAAGAAACTGTTTTAGCTCTAAAAAAAGAGATTCAAGAGCATAATTTTTATTATTATGTAAAAGATGATCCGACAATCCCTGATAGCGCTTATGACGATCTCATGAAGAAATTAGAGGGGTTAGAAAAGCAATACCCCGAATTAATCACCGAAGACTCACCAACGCAAAGAGTCGGCATACTTTCAAATACGGCATTTAATCAAGTAAGGCATATAAAACCTATGCTTTCTCTAAGCAATGTGTTCCATGAAGAAGAGTTAGCAGCCTTTGATAAAAGAATTAAAACTGATTTAGGAATGGAAAGTATTAATTATGCAGTAGAGCCAAAATTTGATGGACTTGCGATTGCATTAATTTATGAGGAAGGTTTTTTCTCTCTCGGTGCGACACGAGGTGATGGCTTCACAGGCGAAGATGTGACTCACAACCTTAAAACTATCAAGTCTATTCCCCTTAAAATAGACGCTAAAAACCTGCCATCAAGAATCGAAATACGAGGCGAGGTTGTGATGTTCAAAGAGGATTTTCTCGCCCTTAACAAAAAGCAGGAAGAGCTAGGTCAAAAGGTATTCGCTAACCCAAGAAATGCCGCGGCAGGTAGTTTGAGGCAACTAGATCCAAGTATTACAGCAACACGACCGCTTAGGTTTTATGCATATAGTATAGATTTTGAGGGTATTGAAAATACCCTTACATCACATTCTGACTCAATAAAGTTGCTAAATGAACTCAAAATACCCACCACAGATCTTGTAAAAAACGTGACTAATGTTGTTGGATTATTAGATTATTACCATGAAATTGTCGATAAAAGACAAGGATTACCCTTTGATATTGATGGTGTTGTATATAAAGTTGATTCCTTAAATTATCAAGATGAGCTTGGTTTTGTATCTAGGGCACCCAGATGGGCTGTTGCGCATAAATTTCCGGCTGAAGAGGCTGAATCACAGATTTTAGGTATTGATGTTCAGGTCGGTAGGACGGGTGCAATTACCCCAGTGGCGAGACTTAAACCCACTTTCGTATCTGGCGTTACGGTTACAAATGCCTCCCTTCACAACGAGGCAGAGCTCCTTAGGAAAGATGTTCATATCAATGATTTTGTTTTAATTAGAAGAGCAGGGGATGTAGTGCCTGAGGTTGTAAATGTTATTAAGTCTAAGCGACCAAAAAATATTGAAGCATTTTTAATGCCTACCCAATGCCCTGAATGTGGTTCAAAACTAAAAAAAGAGGAGGGAGAGGCCATCCTTAGATGCTGTGAAGGTATTCAATGCCCTGCACAAAGAAAACAGTCCATCATACATTTCGCTTCAAGAAAAGCGATGGATATTGACGGCCTAGGTGAAAAGATTATTGATCAACTGCTTGAAAACAAAGTGATTAGCGATTTTACAGACCTCTATACTCTTGATATAGGTTCTCTTGAGGGGTTGGAGCGGTTTGGTGAAAAGTCCGCTAAAAACCTTATTGAATCAATTCATAAATCAAAAGAAACAACATTAGGACGTTTGATATACGCGCTAGGGATTCGAGGGGTAGGTGAGGCAACAGCAAAAGATCTAGCCAAAGAATTCGGAACTATATCAAATATAAAAGCACAAACTAAAGAGGCCTTAGAGGGTGTTGATGATATAGGCCCTACTGTTTCAAGCTTTATTCATTCTTACTTTAATGACTCAAAGAATCTTGATTTAATTGAAAGGATCATAAATAATGGCGTGTCCTTTAAAGAGGAGCTAAGAAAAGAAGTTAAATTTGTATCTGAAATTAGTGATAAGGTTTTTGTTTTAACAGGGACATTACCTACACTGAAGAGAGAAGAAGCGAAACAAATAATCGAGCAATATGGTGGGAAAGTCACTTCAACTGTTTCAAAAAAGACAGATTATTTATTAGCTGGAAACGACGCGGGTAGTAAGCTTGAAAAAGCGCAAGCACTTGGAATAGTAATTTTATCGGAAAATGACCTTATTAAATGGACTGAGGAGTAATAATGATTAAACAATTAACATTAATTTTATCTTTTATATTATTGTATTCAAATAATATTTTTGCTTATAATGTGAATAATGAATGTGAAAAAAAATTAAACAAAGGTAAGTATGAGGAAGCTTTAAAAGCAGCGAATTCAGTCAAGAATAAGTACGATTCTAATTTTTGTAAGGGTAAGGCTAATTTTCGTCTTAGAAACAATGATCAGGCAATTAAAGACTTTGAAATAGCCGAAAAAGAAGCATCTATTCAAGCTGATCAAATGCAGGCAATTCTTTTCAAGGGCATTACACAAAGGGATTCTGGAGATTTTAAAGGGTCTAGTAAGACTTTTACCTATGGATTTCAGACAGCTGAATTAGGTAATAGTAAATACCTTCAATATGAGCATCGTTTTTTGTATCAATTAGCTATTAACATGCTTCGAACTAAAGAATTTTTAGATGCTCAAGATTACTACACAAGAGCTTTAGTATTAGCCTCAAATGATAATGAGAGAGCTGTTTGTTATGAGGGCTTAGCGCAAACATACTTCTACAGAAATAAAGCCTCAAAAGCTGTTGAGTATGGCTTAAGAGCAACATTAATGTTTCAAAAGACAGGTATGCTAGGTGAGTATGCTGATAGCAGCATTGAGCTTTCAAGATATTACTATCTAGATAAAAACCAAACTAAAGCAATCGACACACTTAAAAAGCTTGAAAAATTTTGTATTGATAATGGAGGAGAATACTATCTTGCTAAAACGCTAATTGCTCAAGTTGAGCTATATACAAAAATTGGAGATGAAAAAGCTGCTGCCGAGAGCAAAAAAAATGCAGAAATAGTGATGCAAAGATTAGGTATTGAAGACTTTGATTAAATTATTTTTTTTTGAGATGTATTGATTTTATTGCTTTGTAGGAGGCTATCTCTCAAATTCTAAAGCACCATCATCAATTTTACTAAATTTAAAAATAAGATATTCTACAAAATAATTCTGATAGAACTTATAAGTCCTGTTTGGAAACTTATCCATAGCCCTTAATACGTAATTAGCTTGTATTGATGGCGTAGTCCTTTCTCCCAAATACCTGGCGGAACAAGAGCTTAATTCTTTATTCTTCATATACTTAATTGTTTTACAAATACGTTGACTAACTATTTCACATCTCGCAGTCCAACTAAAATTTATGTATCCTGCGTGTGCAAAAAGATTTGGTAACCCACTAAACATCATTCCTCTATACCAACTAGTATCGTGAATATTAATTTTTTTATCATTAACAAAAATATCAATGCCACCCAATAATTGTGCGTTACCGCCTGTGGCCATTACAGTTAAATCACTATTGATAACTTTTCCATCCTGCAACTTAACTCCGCTTGTTTCCCAATTACTTACACCTTGGCGCTCTATTGTTACCTTGCTTGATTCAACAGCCCTAAAATAATCCTGATCTAAACTAGAAGCGGGGCGCTGATCCCAAAAATCATATGATGGAGTGGTTTTCTCGTTATAGTAAGGATCTGCTGCGATAATTTTTTTTCTAAGTGACTTTTTAAAAAATCTACTAGATATATAATCCTTTAAAACTTGAAATGTTTTGTAACCACGTGATGATTTTTCTTTACTATCAATATCAATAATCCATGCCGGGCTTCGCTGAACTAGTGTTACTTTTTTAGCATCTTTTATAATTGAGGGAGCCATAGTAATAGCGGTACAGCCACTTCCAATGATAGTTACATTTTTACCTTTAAAGTCAGTATCTCCCCAAGCTTGCGTGTGTACAATTTTGCCTTTGTACTTACTTTCCCCTTTAAACTTAGGCCAGTGAGGGTTTTTGCGATCACGTGATCCAGTACAGCAAATAACATACTGACTCGTATAATTTTTTTTATCGGTTGTTGTTGTCCATGTATTATTCTTCCAAGATAGTGCCGATACCTGCGTATTAAATATTATATTTTTTTTGATTTTAAATTTGTTTGCTGTTCCATTTATATAGCCCCTGATCTCCGCTCCATTTCCTATTATAGGGCCCTCCCATGGGTTGAAGCTAAATCCATAAGTGTACATATCGTTGTCCGGCACGTACTCCAGGGAACTTCATTTGATCCCAAGTACCTCCTGGAGAGCTCCTTGAATCGAGTATCTTATAGTTGATACCTGGAAAATTTTTCTGTAAATAGTAAGCAGTTGTAATGCCCGCTATACCTGCACCGATAATTATTACGTCTATTTTATCTGCCATAATAAAAATCCAATTTAACTTTTAACTTTCCTTCTTGAGACAAAAATACCAAAAACAATTAGCACAAGAGCTAATAGATTTTGCCAAAGAACAGGTTCACCGAGAACAATAGCTCCTAGAGTGAAGGCGTAGACTGGGATAACGTAATTCATATTTGAAATAAAAGTTGCTCCAGCATTATTGATTAAGTTAAAGAAAATTAAAGCCCCTAGTCCGGTTGGTAATACACCAAGCGCCAACATATTTAGTGATGTTTTTAATGGGATATCATTTAAATTTAGATGGACCATATCGGGCCATATCACAAAAGCTAAAAAACAGGCAAGAATAGAGGAGGCTGTCGCAGCGACAATCGGATCGTATTTTGGAAATTTCTCAACCACGACACCGTGACTCGCATAGGAAGCTGCCGCACCTAAAATTAACAGAATACCAAATACCGTATTCTTGCCATCCCCAATTGACGGGGCTAAAATAAATAGCACACCAGAGATACCAAGTATGAATCCTAGAATTTTGTAACGATTCAGCGCATTATTTGGCAGGAATATATGTGCTAATACCATAGTTACCAAAGGGACAAATGCCATTAGTAGGCCTGTCATACCAGATGTGATATGCATTTGACCACGAGAAATTAGCAAGAAGGGGACAATATTACCAATGATGGCATATATAAAGAAATGAACCCATGGCGTTAATGTTTTAGGGAAGCTTTTTCGGCAAAAAATACAGGCTATCAACAACACAATTGATCCTATCGCCAATCTGTATCCAACGGTTTGTTCAGGTGAAAAATGCCCACCTACCAAACACTCATGCATCATCGCAAAGGATGATCCCCATATAATAATAATTAGAAACAGATATTGGTAATTTCTTAGTGTACTTTGCATGTTTTCCTTTGCAGTCTTAATTAACTAACTAGTAATTGACGAATAAATATTAAAAAGTTCATAAGAATATTTATACCAATTAGGAATACTAGGATGACTAGTAATTTATTTGTTGTTTTTGTTTGGTTCATGTCGAGGCCAAACATAAGTATATCCTTAGAAGAGTAGACCTATATTTAACCACACTTTACATACTGATATGTATCTAAATAATTCATTTAACATAATATACATTATACGAAGTAATAAATACTTATTAGTGTTCTGCTTTATCTAAATCATCACTGATATCGTCGTCTAAGCTTGCAGTAAGATAATCAATGCTGTGAGGAAGATCTAATGTAAGTTGTTCTATAGGTTGTATTTTAATTTCAACGTTTTTTGATAAGAACTCAAGCAAATGACCTCCTCTTTGTTTATCATCTGATATGAAGTGAAGGTGATAATCTGGTACCGTCACTGAATGCATAAAATCTGGGGTCCAAAACCCAACCAAAGTTCCTTCCTCTTCTTTAAAAAAAAACTCCTTCTGGTCACCTGCAACTTCGACTAAAGGTCTATACGCCTCCTGCTTAGGAACAGATCGCGCTTTAATTGACTTGAAATAACCAGTTACCTGAATTGCATAGATTAAATTTTTCGACAAAATTAAAGAATCAATTTTCTTTTTTAAAGAATCAAAGGTAAGTTCTTCGTTAATAAATGTAGATGTTTTAGGTCTGAAATGAGTTACACAAGCATAGGGTGTTTCAAGGCTAGTATCCGCTACATTTGTTTTACCATTGGAGTGAAGGTCATAAAAAACACCATCTAAAAGCACCATCTCACCATCTAGATCATTAAAGGTACCTAAACCAAAGTCTCCATGCTCAAGTACTTCTTTAAGTGTTTTATCTTCACGCAAGATACCTTTAACAAGAGCATTCACAGGCGATGAAACGTAAAGGGAGTTTGTTTTTTTCATTTTATATACACCATTTAAAATATAATTAATTTCATATGAAGAAAGTACCTAAAACCATTTTTGGGTAAAAACAAGCACCCCTCTTCTGAAATAAGAAACTATAAATAGAAAAAGCAAGCTGCCTAAAAAATCTCCTGTAAACATCAGTATGGAGTCTATCTGATATTTTTCAAAAGCTATGCCCTCACTTAAAAAGGAATAAGTGTTGTGCATGAAAGAATTTATGATCGAATAAACTAAAGCAATTATTAAAATCTTTTGGATATTAAGATTTTCTAATTGCTCACCTAATGGCATGAAATTATTAATAAGCCACATTGTAAAAATAGGAGACCCGGCTGATATTAAAGCATACACAACGGCGCTATTATCAAAGTAGATTTTTAAGGCATCATCAGTTAGAAATACAAGTGCCGTTATTAGTGATCCAAAAAATAATCCCCAAAAAATTCTTTTTCCAAATAAACAAGCTATCGCAATTTTATATCCTGCCGGAAGGAAAATAATGAAGATATAGGAATGATCGTATAGAAGGCTATTAAATGCTCCGTTGAACACAAAAAGTAGTATCCAAATAACAATTATAATTAATTGTA
>JGI26381J51731_1001295_pt1 | contig 11654 bp, 10 predicted proteins | sample SaaInlV_165m_DNA_3_FD_51731 | JGI IMG/M metagenome (IMG submission 51731) | reverse complement strand
AAGCAGATAGGTCTATTTGATTAGGGTATCGACCTCTTGCTGGGTAAGTCGTGCGCCGAAGCATGAAACCAGTTTCGAAGCGAATTTGTTCGCTAGCTCATTGGCTTCACTAAACCCGAGGCCTTGACAGAGGCAATGCAGAAATGTGCCGGCAAAAATATCACCAGCACCCGTTGTATCGACAGCCTTCGTTGGGACACCGGCCGCCCTGGTAAGATCCTGGCCATCAAATGCTACCGAGCCGTTTTTGCTGCAGGTGATGACGAACGTTTTACATATTTTTTTCAACGCTGCGGCACAGTCTTCGACTGATCCTGCACCAGTTAATAATCGGGCTTCTTCGTGATTGCAAAATAGTAGGTCAACACCGTTACTTAACAGTTGATCGTAGTTTGTCCTGAAGTTTTCGATCATCGCCGGGTCCGAAAGGGTGAGGGAAATCAGGACACCTGAGTTGCGAGCTATCTCTTGTGCCTCAAGTGCCGCCTGGAATCCTGTCGGGGAACTGACCAGGTAACCTTCGATGTACAGGTACGATGAGTTCTGAAGCGCATCCCGGTTCAGTTCATGGGGAGACAGGAAGTTCGTAATACCGAGGCAGGTGGTCATTGTTCGTTCTGCGTCCGGGGTGATAATGGAGATGCACTGACCGGTGGCGCCCTGTTCACGGTCATCGCTAAGATTGGTGTCAACGCCTGCATCGCTGAGATCCTTGACGAAAAAATCCCCAGCGGGATCGGCAGCGACTTTGCAGCTATAGAAAGCTGCGCTGCCAAGTTGGGAAACGATGGCCATGGTGTTTGCGGCCGACCCGCCGCCAGCCTGTTTGACGGCAAGAGACTTATAATCATGTTCGAGAAGCCGAATTAATTTTTTCCTGTCGTCTTCTTCTATCAGGGTCATGATGCCTTTGGTGAGTTTGGCATGATCAAGAAAGGCGTCGTCCGCTTTATACTCTGTGTCGACCAGAGCATTTCCAATTCCATAGATATCGTACTGTTTCATGTATCTAGTTCCGTGAATGCAATTTGCGCTGCGTCCAGTGTGTCTTTGATTTCTTTGTCTCCGTGCGCTGCTGAAACAAATCCGGACTCAAATGGGGATGGCGCGAGGTTAATACCCTGGCGCAACATCGCGTGAAAAAAGAGATTAAACATTTTGCTGTCAGCGTTCATAACCTGGGAGAAACCTGTCACAGGCGTCGCGTCAGTAAAGAAAAAACCGAACATACTGCCGACCCGATTGGTCGTAAAAGGGATGCCAGCTTTATCGGCGAGCAACTGAAGACCGTCGACGAGTTTGCCGGATTGCTGCTCCAGAAGCTCATAAAATCCAGGTTCGTCAATAAGCTCAAGTGTCGTTAAACCTGCCTGCATCGCGATCGGGTTGCCGGACAGGGTTCCCGCCTGATAAACCCCGCCAAGAGGCGCGACGACTTCCATTACTTCGCGCTTGCCCCCGAATGCGCCTACGGGCATACCCCCGCCGATGATCTTTCCGAGCGTAGTGAGATCTGGGTCAACGTCGTAAACAGATTGCGCGCCACCCTTTGCAACCCGGAAGCCCGTCATGACTTCATCATCAAAAATAAGTAGTGAGCCGTGACTGTCACATGTGTCTCGAAGACCCTGGAGGAAGCCGGATACCGGCGGTACACACCCCATGTTTCCGGCGATAGGCTCGACAATTATGGCGGCGATTTCGTTTCCTTTTTCCTGGAAGACCTTTTTGATCTGTTCAAGGTTATTAAATTCGAGCGTGAGAGTGTGACGTGCAAAACTTTCCGGAACGCCGAGTGAGTCTGGCTCGCCCAGAGTCAGCGCGCCTGATCCGGCTTTGACCAGTAAGCCGTCTGAATGACCGTGGTAGCCGCCTTCGAATTTGATGATGGTGTCCCTGCCGGTATATCCGCGGGCAACCCTGATGGCTGACATGGTTGCCTCGGTGCCCGAATTCACCATTCGAACCAGGTCCATGGATGGGACGAGGGAGGTGAGCTTCCTGGCGACCTCGGTTTCTATTTCAGTGGGCGCGCCAAAGCTGAGCCCATGGCCCATTGCTTGCTGAACTGATTTGACGACCTGGGGGTGGGCATGGCCAACGATCATCGGCCCCCAGGAGCCTATGTAATCAATATATTTTTTGCCATCTTCGTCAGTAAGGTATGCGCCGCTGCCACTTTTGAAAAAGATTGGTTGCCCGCCCACCCGAGCAAAAGCCCGAACGGGAGAATTGACCCCGCCGGGAATGTATTTTTTGGCGTCCTCAAAGAAACGCTGCGATCTTGTCATGACTTGCTCCAGGGTGCTGCCGCGGGCATTCAAGCATTACTTGTGAGTTGATTCAAATGAAATCCCGAAGCCACCTTACGATTGATAGAAGTTTTCTATGTCTTCTCGGGTCAAGATGCCGACTGGAGAATCCAGCAGTGGCGCGCTGATGCGGTTGACAAAGAGTGCCTGCACGCCGGATTGATTCAATGAATTCAGCGCTTCACTTAGCGTTGCCTGTAGGAAAATGCCTGTGACATCTTTTCGAGTCGCGGGAATGGCTGTCAGGTCAATCTGTTCCTCGGATTCGGAGGAAAGATACTGGGCGAGGTCTTCAGTCCTTAAGATAAAAGCCGGTCTTTCTTCTCCATTGACCAGCAGCCAGTAAGGTTTCTGTACAACCAGCAAGCGGGCAGCTTCCAGTTCAATCACAGGCGCTACCCGTTTGAAGCTTCTGGTCATAATGCTCGCAACCGATGCTCTGTTTAGCGTCATCGTTAGTGGGTTTTGTCGGAACTCAAGTCCGAGTATCTCCATTTGAAGGACGAAAAGTGAACGAACCCCGAAGACCTGGCTGGCAGTCATGTTTGCGATAATGATGACAAGCATGGCAGGCAGGATAATGCCTGGACTATTAGTGAGTTCGAGAACTGCCATCAATGCCGCGAGCGGCGCTTGAAGCACCGCTCCCATCATGGCGCCCATACCGAGCATTACATACAGTGCATCCTCAGACAGGCCGGCATCAATGAATCGGGCAAAAAAAGCGAACATACCGCCCGCCATGGCACCAATAAACAGTGTTGGACCAATAAATCCCACGGGCACTCCAAGGGCAATAATTGCAGAGGAAAGCACAAGCTTCAGAGTGAACGCAGTCAGCAGTAATGCCAGTGAGAGTTCCCCTATAAGCGCCAGGTTGACCGTGTCGTAACCGATACCCAGAACCTCGGGAAGGATCAGTGCAGCGCTNCCGGTAAGTAACCCGGCGATCATAATACGTAGCCACATGGCATCCGGTGATATCCTGTAGAACAGGAGCATGCATCGAACATAAGCGGCGGCAATGACACCGATAAATGCCCCTTCCATTACCAGGATAGGGATATCTATGAAGGAAGACATCGCTACCGTTGGTACATCAAATGCGGTCTGCGATCCGAATACAATTTGCGTCATTACCGCGGCGACGACCGAAGCCAGGATTACCGGTATGAAGCCAGCGATCGTGTATTCCATGACGATGACCTCCATTGAAAATATGACCCCGGCTACTGGTGTATTAAAAGAGGCAGAAATTGCGGCAGCGGCCCCACACCCGACTAGCACTCTCACACTGTTGTTTGGCAGCTGAAGGTATTGTCCAATCAGGCTGCTGCCGGCTGCACCCAGATGAATGGCGGGACCTTCCCGGCCGCCAGACTGTCCCGAAGCCAGAGCGACAACGCCGGTGATGAATTGGGCTACCGCATTCCTGAGTGGCATGTGGCCCTGGTGCCTGGCAAGTCGTTCAATGACGTGAACGACCCCGACACGCCGATTTGTTTTGGTTAGCACGCTAAAAATAAGCACCAGGAGTATTGCTCCGGCAATCGGTAGCGAAAAGGCTGCTACTGGATCCAGGGTTTCAAAGCTTTCCGGGCCGTCTTCAAGCAATTGGTCCAGCGGCCACTCAATAGCGAGGCGAAAGGCGATAATAACCAGACCTGTCAGAAACCCTGAAGCGATGCCCAGAATGGCGAATTGAGGTGCTGAATCGATGGAGGCGAGCCGTCGACGGAACGTCCTGATGGAAAGTTTGAACAGTTTCATAACCAGTCTACAAATCGGCGTTTCATAAAAGTGAGCAAAAACAGATGGTTGAAGTACAGCATACGTGAACTGAAAAGTATTGATGAAACACAATCAGGGCTGAACTTTAACGAATTGTGCTAAGCTACACGGTCCATTTTGTCACTTACCTCGGGGCAGCTATGGCAGCAGTAAAAGGCAGCAAGCAATATCAGATGGTCGTAGTACCCTACCGGCCTTTATATAAGGCTATGATCTTTTTAGCTTTTTTATTCGCGATGGCCGTATTTGGCTGGTTGACCTACGAATTTGGGAATAATCAGGGTCTCGAACTGAAAGTCGAAGTGGTCCGGGAAAAGGACATGATCAGCAAGGAGTTGGGAGAGGCCAGGGCCCTGATCAGCGAAATGAGGCAGGAAATTGCGGATCTCACGGTGGGAGGTGAGATTGATAACCAAGCCAATGAAGAAGTTCGGCAGACAATTGAAAACCAGCAGAATCTGCTGGCAGCGCAGAATGAAGAAATCAGCTTTTACAAAGGCGTCATGCTGCCGAATGTCGCGAACAAGGGGCTTCGGATTGAGCGGATGGATGTAATCTCAAACGTGCCAGGCAGGGTGAGGTACTCGCTGTTGCTTACCCAGGTAGTGGATAAGCATGATTATGTGCAAGGTGGGGTACGGATATCCCTGCTTGGTCAAAATGATGGTCAGGAAGAGACTATTCAGGTCAGTGAATCGGGTCAGGTCAGTGAATCGGGCCGTGATAAATCTGGGGCGATTAAATTTCGGTTTCGCTATTTCCAGAACATCATTGGTGAACTGCAGTTGCCCGAAGGGTTTGTACCCCGAGAGGTTATGGTTGTGGCGCAGTCATCAGGATCAAATGCTCAGCGATTGGAGAAAACATTCGACTGGCCGTTATAAAGGAGGGTAGGCATGTTTAAGAAAGAAGGACGAAGTGAATCAGGGACAACTCTGGTTGCAGCCAACTGTGAGCTGGTAGGTGACGTGCATTTTAGTGACGAACTGTTGGTGAACGGGATTGTAAAGGGGAATATCTATGCCCAATCCGGATCTAAAGCCGTTGTTAGGATCAGTGAGAAGGGTCGTGTCCAGGGTGAAATTCGAGTTCCCAGAATAATTGTAAATGGCGAAGTGTTCGGTGACATTTGGTCGGACAAGCACATTGAACTTGCAGCAAAAGCCGCAGTAAAAGGTAATGTCTACTACCATTTGATTGAAATGGTACAAGGCGCGAGAATTGATGGGCAATTAGTTCATCTGCAGGATGGTAAGCAGGAAGTGGCAGAGTCGAAACCTGCGAAGGCTGCAGAGAAAGCCGATGAAGACGCCGCGGCACTTGTAACAGCGGTTAAGAACCAGACTGCCTAGCTCTTGTAGACTAGTATCGGAGTAAACTTATCTTGAAACTTAACAACAAAGGCGCAATCTAAAAGATTATGGAAGCAACAACATTTGACCCAATCGCAATGACCTTTTCAGATGCCGCCGCCGGTAAGGTAAAGGCGCTCATAGAAGAAGAGGAAAACGAGCATCTTAAGCTGCGAGTATTCGTCACGGGTGGAGGCTGTTCCGGTTTCGAGTATGGTTTTACTTTCGATGAAGATGTCGAAGAAGATGATACCCAGGTCAGTAAAGCGGGTGTGGCGCTACTGATTGACCCTTTGAGCTACCAGTATCTGGTTGGCTCAGTCATTGACTACCAGGAAGATTTACAGGGTTCACGGTTTGTCGTGACAAACCCGAATGCCGCGACAACCTGTGGTTGTGGGAATTCTTTTGCTATCTAGCCGCCACTTGAGCGATCACCTGGGGGTAGCGACGCGTACCCCTTGCCTGAAATAGATTCGAGTCGAGCCAGTACTGGCGACACACTATCCCTGAACCTTTCCAGCTCGTCCCTGGCGATGGGCAATGCTTTTGGCAATGATACGGTCTTGGGGTTGCGATGCACGCCGGTGACCAGGAACTCGTAGTGCAGGTGTGGCGCAGTCGCCCACCCGGTAGCACCGACGTAGCCAATTGTCTGCCCTTGTTTGACCGACTTGCCAGGCTTGATGCCCTTGCCAAACGCTGACAGGTGGAGGTATTTAGTGGTGTATTGCTCTCCGTGCTGAATAACGATGTACTTACCCGATGCGCTATTTTGTCTTCGAGTAGTGACTTTACCATCACCGGAAGCCAACACAGGTGTACCTCGTTTTGCAGCGTAATCAATTCCGCGGTGAGGCATGACCTTCTTGTGAATTGGATGCAAGCGGCGTAGGTTGAATGAGGAGCTCACATAGGAAAAATGCACCGGGTCTCTTAGAAAAGCCTTACGCATACTGAGACCTTCAGGGGTGTAGTAGTCGGAGTGACCCTCTATATCGATGTACTTTACTGCTTCGTGACGTTTACCCATATTGGTAAAAACAGCGGCGATGATACTGCCTTCCTTGACGAGTTCGCCGTCAACATAGATCTCTTCGAACATGAGGCTAAACGAATCCCCGGCCCTAAGGTCCAGTGCAAAACTGATGTCCCACTGATAGATGTGGCTCAGCTGCATGATGATATTGTCGGAGAGCCCTGCGGCCTTTCCGGCATGATAGAGGGAAGGGTTTTCTTTCGTGATTTTCGCTGATTCAAAGGCGACAATCGTTTCTGGCGTCGCAGACTGCCAGCTGGCAACGAAGCTCTGGTCTTGCCTGTGAATCAACAGCGTATCGAGAGCATTCTTTTTGTATTGGATGGCAAGAAGCTCACCGCTGGATGTGATCTTGAAACCAAGTTTCTGTCCGGGGAGTATTTTCCTGAGTGACGAAACTGGTTTTCCCAGATTGACAATATTTTGTAGGTCTGCGGCAGGCAGCTTGTTGCGCTTAAAAATACGCGCGAGGTTATCGCCTGGTTGGATGGTCATGTTGATCCAGCGACTGTTGCTGGCCTCCATCTGCTCCTGTTTTACCGGCAGTTCGTTTACGCTGACAACATTCGCGGTTCCAGCTACTTCCAGTTGCAGGGAAACCGGTGCCTCAGAGGGCGATTCGCTCTGGTGGGCAGGCAATGCAGTAATCACGATCGCCAGGAATGCGGTGGCTAACAGGGCGGCTTTCACATGTGATTTAGGATAACTATGCATAAAAGCCGAAATGTAGAGTATTTTTCTACAGTTAAGTCTGAGAAGCTAACGCTAACCATATAAAATATATAGAAATAATGGAAGCTTTCGCTGTTGGATGAGGGCGATATCAGTCGAAAACGAGCCAAATGGTCGCGTCGCCGAATGAGGTTTGCTTGAATTTGCTGTGATATACGGTATGTTGCGCGCGTATTAAGGGCTGGCACCGATACTCAGGTGGCCGTACAGATGGAGTATGTTAGAACCAGTGGTTATTAAATGAACATTATTGAACAGTTGCAGGCGTTAGGGCTTGTCGCGCAACTCAGTGCGAACGAGGAGCTTGTAAACCACCTGGGTTCATCCATAAGAACGGTTTATTGCGGATTTGACCCAACCGCTGACAGCTTGCACATTGGAAACCTGGTTCCTCTGCTGGCGCTCAGAAGATTTCAGTTGGCGGGGCATCGGCCTTTGCTGCTCGTTGGTGGTGCGACGGGAATGATAGGTGATCCCGGTGGTCGGGATAGCGAAAGAGAATTACAGTCTGCTGAAGTGGTCGAACGCCAATTGGCTCGAATTCGGTCGCAGGCGAGCCAGTTTCTTGATTTTGAGTGTGGAGAAACCTCGGCGGTGGTCGTCAATAACGCGGACTGGACGAGGAATCTGTCGGTCATCGATTACCTGCGTGATATTGGCAAGCATTTCTCTGTGAACGCGATGATACAGAAGGAATCCGTCCGGCGGCGAATTGAGGATGTATCGCAGGGCATAAGCTACACAGAATTCAGTTACATGATTCTTCAGTCTTATGATTTCGTTGTGCTGAATCGTGACTATGACTGCACTATCCAGATGGGCGGCAGCGATCAGTGGGGTAACATGACGGCGGGTATCGATCTTGTTCGCAGGATGGAAAGCAAGCAGGCCTACGCCATAACATATCCGTTAGTAACGAAGTCAGACGGTACAAAGTTTGGAAAGAGCTCTGGTGGCGCCATCTGGCTGAATCCGGAAATGACGTCACCGTTTAGTTTTTATCAGTTCTGGATTAATACAGCGGATTCAGATGTGATGAACTATCTCAGGATCTTCACTTTTCTTGCCGGTAATGAAATAGGTGTATTGGCAGCATCGCATGAATCCGATCCGGGCCGGAGGGCGGCGCAGGTTGCGCTTGCGCAGGCAATGACGCGGCATGTGCATGGCGAATCGGGATTGGAGGCCGCAGAGAGGATTACAGGCGCGCTCTTTAGCAACAGTCTTGGCGAGCTTTCCGAAGATGATCTTGGGCAACTCGCTCAGGATGGGATGCCATCATCAACTGTGTCAGACGGCGCCTCTTTGATCGATGTATTAGTGTCGTCTGGCCTTGCTTTGACGCCGAAAGGAGAGGTTACCGCCGGTCAGGCCAGAAAGCTGATTCAGGGAAACAGCGTCTCAGTCAATGGAGAGAAGCAGGTTGATGTTGATTTGACGCTAACTACCGAAGGGGCGCTATTCGGTCGCTTTTTCGTCATTCAAAAAGGCAAAAAGAATCACCATCTTCTGGTCCTTGGCCGCTAGCGGCTTTCTACGAGCAAAAAAAAGGGATGCATTCGCATCCCTTTTTTTTGTTGGTGGAGCCAGGCGGGATCGAACCGCCGACCTCCTGCGTGCAAGGCAGGCGCTCTCCCAGCTGAGCTATGGCCCCAAGGTCACTTGGCTGGTTTCATTAAACTCGCACAAGATCTGGGTTCTTACCTGGTGGGTCTGGGAAGATTTGAACTTCCGACCTCACCCTTATCAGGGGTGCGCTCTAACCAACTGAGCTACAGACCCGGGTAAGTTTCCAACCTGATGCTTTGCATCCGGTTGAGGGCGCGTATTATACGCAGAGCGTTACTTTTTACAAACGACCTTAATGATTAAAAGCACACATCCTGAATTTGAGAAATTGATCGCTGGTAACCCGGTGAATTCAACGCTTGAGTTGCTGGATTTTCTCGATGGTATTGGTGTTCCTTATACCAGGCAGGGTCCAGTTTTAACGCTAAATCCTGGGATGGAGCTTCTGGACGAAGCCGCCATTCGCACTGAATTACAGCGTTTGGTTTCGGAGTTGCAGATGTCGACATTGGATCTGGAGATCCACCGGGTAACGCAATCAACAAATGATGTGGTGATGCAAAGGCTCGTTGAAGGCCAAAGTACCGCGATTTTATGTGCCGCAGAGATGCAGACCGCGGGCAAAGGCAGGCGTGGCAGGCGATGGATCTCTCCGTTCGGCAGGAATGTTTACCTCACATACGGTCGATTTATCGGCCGCCAGTTGTCGGAGCTGGGTGGACTATCGCTGGTTGTCGGCATGGTGGTGGTGGACGTTCTTCGGGCCATGGGTTTGGAGCGGGTTGGGCTAAAATGGCCAAATGACATTCTGTTAGGCGGTGGAAAACTTGGAGGAATACTCGTGGAACTCCGGGCTTCTGATGCTGGTGGTATCGGGTTAGTTGCAGGCGTGGGCCTAAATCTTGCGCTCAACGTGGAGGAATCCTTGAGCATTGATCAGCCCTGGAGTGCTATCAGCTCTCAGCTGGAGATGCCGCGCAACATTTTGCTTGGGGCGCTTGGCGGGAGGATAGTGAATGCAATCCAGGCTTTCGAGGATGTAGGGTTTGATTCCTTTGCGGAGAAGTGGAGCGACTATAATCTCTATGCGGGACAGCAGGTCAACGTTATTCGTGGCAGCGAGACAATATCTGGAATCGATAGCGGCGTTGATCAGGAGGGTAATCTGTTGTTACGAACCGGAGCGGGCCTGGAAGTACACAATTCGGGAGAAGTCAGTGTGAGGCCGGTCACCAGAACATGAAGTGGATTTTTTATTCCTTGCTGCTCGCTAACCTGACTTATATGGCAGTGAACCTATGTGGCCAAGGGACAGCCCGGGTCGGCGCGACCGGCAATGCTGGCGATAGTGTTGTTAAAAACGCGAGTCCCTGGGGTTCTGGCTTTGAGCAAAAAGGCACCAGGACTCTGTTTCTATTGGAAGACAACCAGCGTGGCAATAAATCGACCTTGGTGGCGGTAATGGAACAGCCCACGCTGGTGGCTGCGGCGGATGAACTTAAGTCCTGTATGGGTTTGGGACCTTTCGGAAACGTCATCTCTGCACAGGACGTCGCTGAACGGCTAAAGGCTATTGGCTACACCGTTGAGATGACCGCTGTTGATAAGCCCACCGGAGAATCTGATTACAGGGTTGTGATGCCTCCCCTGAGTNCCCTGCAAGGAGCATTTCGAAGGCATCGTGAGTTTAAATCGCGAGATATCGATAGCTTCGTCATTACCAAGGGCGGGGATGCGCAGGGAATATCATTGGGAGTCTTCTCCTCCAATGGCGTAGCTGAGGATTATCGACAGGCACTTATCGGTCTGGGCTACGACGTATTGGTGAAAGTCATACCGAGAGTCAACCGGGGCTACTGGGTTCAGATTAGCCAGGAAATATTCCCTGAAGCATTGCTTTCAGAAATCGCTGCTGAATTTATTGAGGTTGAAGTGACAGAAACTGGCTGTATGAATGAGTAGCAGTCTCACATTTAATGCCATTGTAATTGATAGCGGCGTCACAATCGCATACAATCCGCTTCGCTCCTGAGGCTGGCTTGATCGGCCATTGATAAAATCTGCCTTAACTTACTGTTTTTAAAAGTTTTGCGCCGCTATAGCTCAGTTGGTAGAGCAACTGATTTGTAATCAGTAGGTCCCGAGTTCGACTCTTGGTGGCGGCACCAGATTTTGTAGCAGTGTTACTGCCCAAGGTTTAGCGAAATATATTTTCAAAAGGCACCCGGTGGTGCTTTTTTTGTCGATTAAACCGGCAAAACAACAATAAGAGATATCAGCTCAGGAATATTATGAGTAGTTTGACGAAAAACGACTATTAATCAGACTTTTCGGAAAATTAGATTTGACAAGCACTAGACTCGAAGGCAGAATCTAGCGCCTCTTTTTGGAGGGGTTCCCGAGCGGCCAAAGGGATCAGACTGTAAATCTGACGCGTAAGCTTCGGTGGTTCGAATCCACCCCCCTCCACCAAGGTGGGATGGATCCAGGAACGTTATTAACAGCAGGATTGGCGGGTATTGTTTAATGGTAGAACCTCAGCCTTCCAAGCTGATGATGCGAGTTCGATCCTCGCTACCCGCTCCATAGCGAAGGAGAAATATTTACACGCTCATATAGCTCAGTCGGTAGAGCACTTCCTTGGTAAGGAAGAGGTCACCGGTTCAAATCCGGTTATGAGCTCCACTAATAATCGGCGAATACTGGGTTTTCATATCAATTCAGGTGTCATAGTAAGGAGAGGGCTGGAATGTCCAAAGAAAAATTTGAGCGGACAAAGCCGCACGTAAATGTAGGAACCATTGGTCACGTTGACCATGGTAAGACGACGCTGACAGCGGCGATTACCAAGGTCTGTGC
>JGI26381J51731_1001285_pt1 | contig 11690 bp, 13 predicted proteins | sample SaaInlV_165m_DNA_3_FD_51731 | JGI IMG/M metagenome (IMG submission 51731) | reverse complement strand
TAACAAGATCACTGATGATATCTTTAAAAATATCCATTTTTTTGTAGCTAAATTCATATTAAATTTTTACCTATTAAATAAATCAAAATAGTTAATACAAATGATCCAAAGATAACCATAAGACCAGTAATACGAGTTGTTTGTAATTCAAAACCATAACCCATATCCATGGCCAGGTGTCTAATTTCACTTAACATTTGGAAGCTAAAAGACCAAACCAAACCTATTGCAATAAATTTTCCAACTATAGAGTTTAGGAATTGATTTATTAAACTATAATTTGCATCACCTAAGACTAAAAAAGAAACCCAAATACAAATTAAAGTAATTGCGGCAATATTAATAATTCCTGTTATTCGATGAGAAATAGATACTAGTGATGAAATATGCCATCTATAAATTTGTATATGTGGGGATAAAGGATTTTTATTTTCCATAAAAATTATTTTTAATTAATATTTCTGCAATCTCAACTGCATTTAAAGCTGCACCTCTTAAAAGATTATCTGATACAATCCACATATTTAAACCATTCGTTACAGTTTTGTCTTCTCTTATACGAGAAATAAAAGTTTCATCTTTCCCCTCAGCTTCAATAGGTGTTGAATAACCTCTGTCAGCTCTCTCATCAATTACTTTACATCCTTCAAAATTATCTAAAGCATCTCTAACTTTTTCTAATGAAAAAGGATTTTCAAATTCTATATTAACTGACTCGGAGTGAGAAACTAACACAGGTAATCTTACACAAGTAGCCGTTAAATCAATTTTATTATCTAAAATTTTTTTTGTTTCATTTGTCATCTTAAGTTCTTCTTTTGTATAACCATCATCTGCAAACACATCTATGTGAGGGATTGCATTAAACGCAATTTGTTTTGTAAAGTTTTTAGACTCAACTTTATTGTTCTGTAAAACTTGTTTTGTTTGTTCTATCAATTCATCCATAGGAGCCTTGCCTCCTCCTGAAACTGATTGATATGTTGAAACAACTATTCTTTTAATTTTAAATAAATCATGCAACGGCTTTAATGCTATAACAAGTTGAGCTGTCGAACAATTTGGATTTGCAATAATATTTTTCTTTATATTGTATAAATGGTCTGAATTTACCTGAGGCACTATTAATGGAACATCTGGGTCCATTCTATAAAAACTTGAATTGTCAATTACCAAAGAATGCTTTGCAGCAACTCCAGCAAAATTTTCTGAAATTTTTCCTCCTGCTGCAAAAAAGGTAATTTTTACTTTTGAAAAATCAAAAGTTTCTAAATCGATTACTTCGTGCTCTTTTCCATTGAAATTGATTTTAGATCCTGCGCTTCTAGATGATGCTAACAAATATAAATTATCTATAGCTAGCTCTTTTTTTTCTAGAACTTCTAATATTTTTCTGCCTACATTACCAGTGGCTCCAACGATAGCTATATTCATGATTTTGTTGAAGTTTATACTAAATGAAAGGTAAATCGCAAACGTTTCCGCTACAAATATTGCCGTTTATCTCAGCTTTCACGCTTTGAGACACTTCCCAATAAGGCTTTTTTATCATTGCTATGCCAATTACTTTTTCAAAATGTGGTGAATAACATGCTGATCTTAATTCTCCAATAATGTTATTATTTTCATCTTTTAAGTCTAATGATCCTGATAAACTAACTTCTTTAGCTTCAAATTTAATTCCCATAAGTTTTTTTTTAATTCCATTCAGCTTAACTTTTTTAAGATTTTCTTTTCCTAAAAAATTTATTTCACTATCTAATGAAACGTATTGATCAAAACCACATTCGAAAGGATTATCATTATTGTCAAAATCATTACCATACGAAAGCAATCCACTTTCAATTCTTTCAATTAAATTTGGGCAACCTGGTTTAACATTAAATTCTTTTCCTGTCTCAAACAGGTGGTCATATAATCTCTGTCCCGATTGTGTATCTTGAACATACACCTCGTATCCCCCTTGTTTAGACCATCCGGATCTAGCAATTAAATGCTTTACTCCTTCAAAATCAAAATAACTAAAACCAAAAAATTTTAGTTCTTTAATTATTTTTCCAAATACTTTCTCCATTAAATCAAAAGATTTAGGACCTTGAACAGCAATAATATCAACAACTGGTTCAAAAATTTTGACATCAAATTTATATCCAGATGCTAAACCTTTTGCAAAAAAAATCACATCTGAGTCAGCAATTGATATCCACCATTTATCTTCTGCTAACTTTAAGACTACAGGATCATTAACTAAATTGCCTGAACCATCAATAATTGGACAATAATAACATCTGCCAATTTTTGATTTTGATAAATCTCTACACGTCATTAATTGGACAAGTTTTGCAGAATCTTTTCCTTGAATTTCAACTTGTCGTTCAGCTGCTACATCCCAAACTTGAACATCTTTTTTTAAATGCTCATAAGAATCTGCGATAGATCCAAACGCAGCAGGTAAAAGCATATGATTATAAACTGTATAAGCCGTTANACCCTGTTTTTCTATTCTNGAAGTATAAGGGGTACTTCTAAGTCTTCTAGATTTTGCTATTGAATAATTTTTCATTTTTGTAAAAATTCTAAAACTTTTTCTCGCATTTCAAAAGCTTTTTCAATCATAATCATGTGACCACACCCATCAATTATATGAGTAGTTGAGTTATCAACCATATTTGCAAATTTTTTTCCAATCTCAATGTTAACCATTTTGTCTAATGAACCAAAGACAAACATCGTAGGACAATCAATTGTTTTGACAGCATTAGAACCATTTACATAATTATTGCAGGCAACAAGATCTACTCCTAATATTTCACTAATATCTCTTGGAGATTGGATTATTCTTTTTATAGGGTTTCCACCTATAAATTTTTTTGAGCCTTCATAACACCACTTCATCATTAGTTTAACAGCATCTGTATCCCCATTTTCCGCTAAGTCTATTAAGTCTTTATTTACAGGCATTTTATAAGATCCACCCATAAAAACTAATTTTTTCAATCTACTTCTGTATTTATTTGAGTATTCAAGCATCTCTAAACATCCTTGGGAATGACCAACCAAAATAACTTTCTCTAATTTTAATTTAACAAATACTTTTTCTAACCAGTCGGCAATCTCTTCAATTGTGTGAAGGCAAGGACCCTCTGAATTGCCATGTCCTGGAAGATCAATTGACAACACATTGTAGTTTTTACTTGAAAAAAATTGCTCAACTAAAGACCAAACAATATGTGTAAGGCCACTACCATGAAGAAAAATAATGGTTTCTTTTTTATGATCTAATTCTTGTCCAGCATCTGATGCATGGACATTTTTATTTTCTAATTCAAATATCAAATAATTTCCTAAAACTGTTTTCTTAATTCAAATTTCTGAATTTTTCCTGTTGATGTTTTTGGTAATTCACAGAAAATAACTTTTTTAGGCACTTTAAAACCTGCTAGTGTTTCTTTACAAAAGTCTATTAATTCTTTTTCTGTAGCAGGTTTATCTTGAACCATTTCTATAAATGCACAAGGAACTTCTCCCCATTTTTCGTCGGGCTTTGCAACTACCGCAGCAATGGATACAGACGGATGTTTTGCAAGTGTATTTTCAATTTCAATAGATGAAATATTTTCACCTCCAGAAATAATAATATCTTTAGATCTATCCTGTATCTTTACATATCCATCTGGGTGCATTACTGCTAAATCACCAGTATGGAACCAGCCACCAGCCATTGCTTTATCAGTTGCAGTTTTATCCTTGAAGTACCCTTTCATTACAATATTTCCTCTGATCATAATTTCACCAATGGTTTTTCCATCTTGTGGAACTTCTTTCATTGTTTCAGGATCCATGACGGTAACTCCTTCGGTATTTGGATATCTAACACCTTGTCTTGCTTTAATTTCGTTCTGTTTATCTTCATCAAAACTATTCCACTCATCATTCCAAGAACATTGTGTGACGTGACCATAAGTTTCAGTTAAACCATAAACATGCATTACTTCAAAACCAAGATCTTTCATTTTCTTAAAAATTATACTAGGTGGAGGAGCTCCTGCTGTTAACACATAAACCTTGTTTTTAAGTTTTTTTCGATCAGCTTCTGGTGCTCCTGTAATCATGTTTAATATAATTGGGGCACCACCAAAATGAGTTACATTATACTTGTCTATTAGTTCAAAAATTTTTTTAACATCTATGTTCCTTAGACAAACAGTTCTTCCATTCAACATTGGGATAGTCCAAGGATAACACCAACCATTACAGTGAAACATTGGAACAATTGTTAGAAAATTTANCCTATTTGGCATATTCCAGGCAACTGAACTTCCAGTGGACATTAAATATGCACCTCTATGATGATAAACAACGCCCTTTGGATTTCCAGTTGTTCCTGAAGTGTAGCTTAAGGATATAGCTTGCCATTCATCTTCTGGCATTTGCCAATCATAATTTTCGTCACCAGTGTTTAAAAAATCCTCATATTCTAAATCACCAATTTTATCTAACTTCGACTGATCAGCATGTTTATCATTTATATCAATGACGATAATTTTTTTATTAATCTTTTTTAAAGCTTTTTTCACTTCTACATGAAGCTGTCTATCTACAACTAATACTTTGGCTTCGCTGTGATCTAAAATATAAGCAATAGTGTTTGCATCCAATCTGATATTGATAGTGTTTAACACCCCACCAGTCATTGGAACTGAATAATGTGCCTCAAAAATTTCAGGAGTATTAAACGCTAAAAATGAAACTGTGTCTCCTTTACTAATTCCAATTTTTGATAATGCACTCGCAAATTTTACAGCTCTTTTATAAACTTCAATCCATGTATATTTTCTATCCTCATAAACTATTGCTTCATAATTAGGGTAAACATCTTTAGCTCGTTCTAAAAATGATAATGGAGTAAGAGGAATATGGTTGGCTTTATTTTTATCTAAATTTTTATCGTAACTACTCATGATTAATTAAATTTAAAATTCATTATATTTGAACTTCCAGATATTGCAGATTTATAATGGAATTCAGCTCTTGGTAAAACTTTATCAAAATAAAATTTGGCTGTGTTTATTTTATCTTCATAAAATTCTTTGTTAGTTTCATAATCAGTAAAACTTACTTCTAATACCTTAATCCATGAATATGCTATTGACACATAGCCAAGCGTTTTTAAATAATCATTTGCAGCTGCACTAACGTCATCTTTTTCAATTTTAGTTTTATCATCAATCCAACCTGTAAATTTATGCAAAATATCTAAGTAATAATTTAATTCCTTAGTATATGACTTAACTTTTTCATTTTTACTATCACACTCACCTTTAACCATATCTAAAAATTTTTTAATGATATTTCCATTTTTGTTTGAAAGTTTTCTAAATACTAAATCAGCCGCTTGAACTGAATTTGTTCCTTCATAAATTGGTGTGATTCTATTATCTCTATATAGTTGTTCAATTCCTTGGTCTTTTGTGTATCCATATCCCCCATGAATTTGCATAGCATCATTGGTTATTTCCATTGCTAAATCAGTAAATAATGATTTTACCACTGGGGTCATCAGTGAAACGTAATCGGAAGCTTCTTGTTTAATTTTATCATCTGGATGATAAAGACTAACCTCTGTTTGTTGTGAGAGCCAAAAACATAGGGCTCTTTCTCCCTCAATTATAGATTTCATATTTAATAATGATTTTCTGATATCTGCATGTTCAATTATAAAATCTGCTCCATTTGTTGATTTTGTATTATTAGTTTTGCCTTGTTTTCTCTCTTTGGCGTAAGCCAAGGAATTTTGGTATGCAATTTCTGAAATACCTAAGCCTTGAATACCAACAACAATTCTTTCTAAATTCATCATCGTAAACATAGCATTTAGTCCTTTGTCTTTTGATCCAATCATATAACCTGTTGCATCATCAAAATTTAAAACACATGTGGCTGATCCTTTGATACCCATTTTGCTTTCGATTGATCCTGTCGATATTCCATTTCTTTGTCCTACAGTCCCATCTTCATTTACAATAAATTTTGGAACTAAAAATAAACTTATACCTTTCGTCCCTGTTGGAGAATCTGTTGATCTTGCTAAAACCAAATGAATTATATTTTCAGTTAAATCATGATCACCTGATGTAATAAATATTTTTTGACCACTAATTTTATAAGTGCCATCAGATTGTTGAGCGGCTTTTGTTTTTAATAAACCCAAATCTGTTCCACAAACTGGTTCTGTTAAACACATCGTGCCACTCCATTTTCCTTCAACTATTTTTGGCAAATATTTTTCTTTAATTTCTTCGGGCGCATGATGATTAATACAGTTGTAAGCTCCAATACTTAGTTCGCTATATAATTTAAAAGATAGGCTTGCTGACGAAAGCATTTCATCAAAGAACGCGCTAACGGTTTTGGGCATGCCTTGTCCACCATATTTTGGATCACATGATAATGATGTCCAGCCATCTTCAATATATTTTTTGTAAGCTTCTTTATAACCAGGAGGCGTTCTAACCACTCCATTTTCTAAAATAGCAGGATTTTCATCTCCTATCTTTGCAAGAGGTAAAATTAAATTTTGATTAATTTTTGCGGCTTCTTCTAAAATATCTTTAACTAGATCTGAACTGACTTCATTATATTTTTCCAGTTCATTATAGTTTTTATTGTCTCTTAATTTTTCAAAGAGAAACAACATGTCTTCAACAGGTGCAGTATAACTTGGCATTCGGAAACTTTAGAATAATTCTAGAATTATTGCAATTTTGAAATTATCGCATCACCCATTTCAGAAGTTGATGTCTCTTTCATACCTTCTGATAGAATATCTTTTGTTCTTAGACCGTCATTTAGAACTTCTTGAACTGCTTTTTCTAAAGCATCTGCTTCATTATCAAGATCTAATGAATATCTAAGGGCCATTGCAAANCTTAATATTGATGCAATCGGATTGGCTATTCCTTTACCCGCAATATCTGGTGCTGATCCATGAATGGGTTCATACATAGCTCTCATTTCACCATCTTTATTTTTTGCTCCTAATGATGCAGATGGTAGAAGTCCTAAAGACCCTGTAAGCATTGAGGCTTGATCTGATAGCATATCACCAAATAGATTGTCCGTTACTATCACNTCAAACTGTTTTGGGTTTCTCAAAAGCTGCATTGCGCAATTATCAGCAAGCATATGACTTAATTCTACATCTTTGTACTCTTTATCGTGAAGTTCTTGAACCTCTTCTTTCCAAAGCTGTCCNGCTTCCATTACATTTGATTTTTCACAGGAAGTCACTTTGTTTGATCTTTTTTTAGCTAAATCAAAAGCAACTCTTGCTACTCTGGTAATTTCACTAGTTGTATATGTGTGGGTATTAATTCCTTTTCTTTCGCCATTATCAATTGGTTTAATACCTCTTGGTTCACCAAAATATATTCCACCTGTCAATTCTCTTACGATCATGATGTCCAGCCTGATACAATTTCTGGCTTTAATGTTGATGCATCAACTAATTGTTCAAAACAAATAGCAGGTCTTAAATTAGCGAATAATTTTAATTCTTTTCGAAGTTTTAATAATGCTCTTTCTGGTTTTTTTGAAAATTCTAAATTATCCCACTTAGGACCTCCAACAGCTCCAAGCATAACCACTTCACTTTCTAAAGCTTTGTAAAATACTTCATCAGTTATAGGTGTCCCATGTTTATCATAAGAACAACCTCCAGCAAGATCCTCGTCTATTTCAAAATCTAATGATTTATTATCATTGAACCAATTAATAATTTTTTTTACTTCACCAATAACTTCAGGACCAATCCCATCACCTGGTAATAAAAGTATTTTTCTTTTTTTCACTTTAATCATTAAAAATCCATGGCTTTTTGTTTTTTAAATCTGTTTCAAAGTTTTTAATTTTGCCTGATTTTTTAAGAGATAGAGCAATATCGTCTAATCCCTCAAGCAAACACTTTTTCTTAAATGGATCTACATCAAACTTAATTTCATTATTTCCATAAACTATTTTTTCATCATTTAAATCAACTGAAATTTCTTCTTTTCTATTCGCATATTCTGATAGCTCTTTAATTTTTTCCTCTTCTAGGATGATAGGTAAAATTCCATTTTTAAAACAATTACTATAAAAAATATCTGCGTAACTAGAACTAATTACACACGTTATTCCAAAGTCTAATAGTGCCCAAGGTGCATGCTCTCTAGAAGAGCCACATCCAAAATTTTTACCAGCAATTAAAATTTTTGAACCTTTAAAAGGACTTTGGTTTAAAACGAATTCATTAATTTCTTTACCCTGATCATCATATCGCATTTCAAAAAATAAATTTTTTCCAAGTCCCGTTCTTTTTATTGTTTTTAAAAATTGCTTTGGAATGATCATGTCTGTATCAATATTTACTATAGGCAAATATGCAGGTATGCTTTTTAATGTATTAAATTTTTGCATTAGTTTTGATACTTCCTCACATCATCTAGACTTCCAGATATTGCGGCTGCGGCTGCCATACCAGGACTAACTAAATGAGTTCTGCCACCTCTTCCTTGTCGTCCTTCAAAATTTCTATTCGACGTAGAAGCACATCTTTCCTCAGGTTTTAATTTATCAGCATTCATTGCTAAACACATTGAACAACCTGGTTCTCTCCATTCAAAACCAGAATTTACAAATATTTTATCCAAACCTTCTTGTTCAGCTTGTTCTTTTACTAAACCAGAACCTGGAACAACCATTGCATTCACATGTGATGATATTTTTTTATCTTTTAAAATTTTAGCTGCTTCTCTTAAGTCTTCTATTCTGCCATTTGTACAACTTCCAATAAATACTTTATCTATTTTAATGTCTTTAGCTGCCATATCTGGTTTTAGACCCATATATTTCAAAGCTCTTTCAATAGAGTTCTTTTTATCCTCATCCTTTTCTCTTTGGGGGCTAGGAACTTTACCATCTATAGTAATTACATCTTGAGGAGAAGTCCCCAAGTAATCATTGGTAAAATTTCATCTGCATTTAAATTCAGCTCTTGATCAAAACTTGCATCTGCATCAGTTTTAAGAGTGTTCCAATAGTTTAAAGCTTTTTCCCAATTATCTCCTTTTGGAGACATGGGTTTTCCTTTTAAGTAATTAAATATTTTTTCATCCGGCGCTATTAAGCCTGCTCTTGCCCCACCTTCAATTGTCATATTGCAAATAGTCATTCTCTGTTCAACACTTAAAGATCTAATTAAATCACCAGCATACTCTATGACTGAACCCGTTCCACCAGCTGTTCCAATTTTTCCAATAATTTGAAGAATTACGTCTTTTGATGTTACACCTAGTGGTAATTGACCGTTAACATTTATTCTAAAATTTTTCGCTTTTTTTTGAACTAATGTTTGTGTTGCTAAAACATGTTCAACCTCAGATGTCCCAATACCAAATGCCAAGGAACCAAAGGCACCGTGGGTTGCAGTATGACTATCACCACAAACTATCACTGTTCCAGGTTGTGTAAAACCTTGTTCAGGTCCAATTATATGAACTATCCCTTGTCGTTTATCATCCATCCCAAAAAGTTGAACTCCAAATTCTTTACAATTAGCTTCCAATGTATCAACTTGTATTTTTGACTCTAAATCAGCTATTCCTTTTGTTCTATCTGTCGTAGGTACATTGTGATCAGCTACAGCCAGAGTTAAATTAGGGTGTCTAACTTTTCTATTAGAATTTCTTAAACCTTCAAATGCTTGTGGGCTAGTAACTTCATGAACTAAATGTCTATCAACAAAAAGTAATGCGGTACCATCCTCTTGTTGATCAACTAAGTGATCGTTCCAAATTTTATCGTAAAGAGTAGTGGACATTGAAAAAAAAATTATTTTTTTTCTGAAGGGCTTTCTGATTTTTGTTCTTCTTTAGCAGCTTCAGTCGCTGGAGCTTCTTCTTTAGGAGCCTCTGCTACAGGTGCTAAATTTTCTTCTGTTACAGTTTCTGGCTTCACATCAACATCGATTCCAATTTTTTTTCTTATCTTTTCTGCAATTCTTGCTGATTTACCTGTTCTGTCTCTTAGATAATATAATTTAGCTCTTCTACTTTTCCTGATCTTATTACTTTTATTGAATCTATTAGCGTTCCATATAATGGGAATGTTCTTTCAACACCTTCTCCAAAAGAAATTTTTCTAACTGTAAAAGATGAATTTAAATCTCTACTTTTTTTAGCAATACAAACACCTTCAAAATATTGAATTCTCTCTTTTTTACCTTCTGTAATTCTTACACCAACTTTTACAACGTCTCCTGGATAAAAATCTGGAATTTTTTTCTCAGATAGTATTTTTTTAACGTTATGTTGGTTTATTTCTTCGATTGTTTTCATATCAATATTTATCAAATTAATTTTTCTTATATTTTTGCCATAAATCTGGTCTTCGGACGCGTGTTATAGCCTCAGATTGAGATAAACGCCAGTCTTTAATTTTACTGTGATCACCAGATAATAAGACCTCCGGAACAGCCTTTTCCTCCCAAATTTGAGGTTTTGTGTACTGTGGATACTCTAATAACCCATTTTCAAAACTTTCATCTGCTTTAGAATTTTCATTACCTAAAACACCAGGCAAAAGTCTTAATATGCTATCAATCATAACAAATGCTGCTGTTTCGCCTCCTGATAAAATATAATCTCCAATGCTTATTTCCTCTATATTTCTAGTAGATAACACTCTTTCATCAACTCCTTCAAAATGCCCACAGATAAATGATACAGATTTCTCATTTGACAATTTTTGAGCACAATTTTGATCAAATTTTTTACCTCTAGGTGATAAGTAAATTATTCTCTCACCTTCAATTTTATTTTGATCTAAAGATTTTGCTAGGACATCTGCTTTTAAAAGCATTCCAGAGCCTCCGCCATACGGAGTGTCATCAACTGTTTTATGTTTATCTTCAGCCGCATCTCTAATGTTTATAATATTTAAATCCCATAATTTTTTAGACAAAGCTTTTCCATATAGGCCTTTTGATAAAGGCCCAGGAAAAACTTCTGGATAAAGTGTAAACACTTGAGCTTGCCACATAAATAATCTTTAAAATTATTTTTGTTCCTCTTTAGGAGCCTCTGCTGCTGGAGCTTCTTCTTTAGGAGCCTCTGCTGCTGGAGCTGCTTCTGCTGCTGGAGCTTCTTCTTTAGGAGCCTCTGCCGCTGGAGCTGCTTCTGCTGCTGGAGCTTCTTCTTTAGGAGCCTCTGCCGCTGGAGCTGCTGTCTTCGGTGCAGCTGCTGGAGCTTCTTCACCTTCTTTTTTTCTTTCTTTTTTTGGAACTGCTTTTTTAGGGTTATTACCATTTGCAGGCATTGGCATTAATTCATTTTCACCTAAAATTCTTGCAACTCTAGTTGTTGGTTGAGCACCTTGACCTANCCAATATTTAATTCTTTCAGCTTCAAGAGCAACTCTTTCTTTTTTTTCTTTAGGCAAAAGAGGGTTAAAAAATCCCACTTTCTCAATAAATCTTCCATCTCTTGCAAATCGACTGTCTGCTACAACAACTTTGTAAACAGGTCTTTTCTTTGTTCCCCCTCTTGATAGTCTTAGTTTTAACATTTGTTCTCCTTTTTATTATTTTAATTGATTAAATAGCTCTGGCGGTATTCCTTTATCAGACATACCTTTCAGATTTCCTTTTGACA
>JGI26381J51731_1001255_pt1 | contig 11829 bp, 10 predicted proteins | sample SaaInlV_165m_DNA_3_FD_51731 | JGI IMG/M metagenome (IMG submission 51731) | reverse complement strand
GACCTTCAACATATATCAGGGTATTGGCAGTCCCTAAGTCAATGGCCAAATCATTCGAAAAAAATTTCCAGAACAAACCACTCTCCTTAACTTAATTTAGATTCCTACAAAAAAATGCAATTTCTTCATTAATAAGTATTTTTTATAACAAGGGGTATTAATAAAAGCAAGGCAAATAAAAATAATGATTTACACTTGTCAATAAGTTTGGTCATTCCACTTCAAAACAAATTTAAAGTTATCATAGAATCAACCTTAAAAATCAAAACGGTTGCGAATAAAGGCAAGGTTCTATAATATGCCATTGCCACCCTCTAGAATTAAATTAAATTTTTCTCGGAGAACGCTTGATGCTTAATGTGATTAGAGAACACGCTGACTCATGGCTTATTAAGTCAATTCTATGGCTTATTGTTTTCGCCTTTATAGGAACAATTTTCTATTCATGGGGAATGGGTGGTTCGTCTGGCTCCTCAGGGGGAGTAGTGGCAACTGTCGATGGATCTAAAATTAGTCAGGCTGAATACGAACGCACATTTAATAATCTCATAAATTTTTACAGGGAACAGTTTCAGGGTCAGTTTTCAGAAGAGCTCATCCAAAAACTGGACCTAAAAACACAGGCCTTAGACGTTTTAATTCAAAAAAAAATTCTTTTGATTAAGGCTAAGGAGCTAGACATTCAAATCAGTGACACAGAAGTTGTTAACCAAATAAATAGCCTTGCTGCTTTTCAAAAAGATAAAGTCTTTAACAATATTGCCTACCAAAATTATCTCAAATTCAAACGCTTGACTCCTCTCGAGTTTGAAGAGAGTCAACGTGAAGCACTTCTTCTTGAAAAANTCAGNAATCTAATCAAATCCAATGTCAAGGTTTCACCTAATGAACTAAATAAAGCATACATGCTTGCGAATGAAAAAGTTAAAATAGACTACATAGTAATTCCAACTAATCACTTCAAATCAGAAGAAAAAGTTAGCCAAGAAGAAATAAAATCTTTCTACGAAAAAAATAAAGGGCGTTTTGAGATCCCGGAAAAAATTAAGATCCAATACGTAAAAACTACCCCAACGGATTATGAGAGCCTGATAGACATCCACAATGAAGATATAGAAGATTACTACAACACTAAAATAGCAGACTTCAGGGTTCGAAAAATGTATAAAGCTGCTCATATACTAATACGACCTGAAACGGATGCCAACAACTCACAAGAATCTACAAAAAAAGCAGAAGAACTTGCAAAAGGTGAAGCAGATGAAATTTTGAAAAAGATTCGAAATGGAGCTAGCTTTAGCGAATTGGCAAAAAAATATTCTGATGATACTGTTTCCGGAAAAAATGGAGGAAGCCTTGGGGAATTTCCAGAAGGAATGATGGTTACTGAGTTTGAAAATGCATTAAAAAAGCTTAACCCAAAAGAAACAAGCGAACCTATAAAAACGTCTTTCGGTTTCCACATAATTCAACTTAACGAAGTGACCCCAGAAAGAATCAAACCGATAGAAGAAGTGAAAGAGGAAATAACAAAGAAAATCAAAGTGAATAAAACCCGCCAGAAAATGAGACGCGTTGTTAAACATNTTCATCGCTCGGCCAAGGAAGACCAGGACTTGATGCGTGCCGCCCAGGAGAACAGCCTATCTATCCAAACCACCCCATTTATTTCTAGAGAGAATCATGTTGTTCCAGAGATTGGAAGTAATCCCGAGTTTTTTAACCAGGCATTCTTACTGGGAGACAATAAAGTTGGGGAACCCGTAGTCACATTGGAATCCGCTTTTGTAATAAAAGTATTGAACCGAGAAAAACCATATATTCCAGAACTTAATAAAGTTGAACAATTAGCCCGATCAAAAACTCAAGAAGAAAAAGACCACAATTTTTCAACAATAAAATCCGAGTCACTTGCTAAAGAAATTTCCAATGGGACAGTTGACCTTGAGTCAGCCGCCAAGAATCTTGGACTTGGACTGAAGCACACTCCATTCTTTAACCGAGCCGACTCTATTCCAGGAATCGGTAACCTTCAAAAAGTAAAATCCAAAGCGTTTGAACTGGATAAGGGGAAGTCTGGATGGGTTCTTGTAAGGGATAACTATTACCTGATTCGCCTTCAGGACCGGCAAAAAGCTAGTGCTCCAGACATAGAAGATTCAAAAGAATTAAGAACAAGACTCAAACTAGAAAAAGGAGATGCTGCTTTTCAGGAGTGGATNAAAAACCTCAAAGAAAGATCTGAAATCCTGATAGACAAATCCCAACTTTAATTTTCACGCCAGAATTTTCGAGTAACGTCGATGGATTTTTAATACTTTATCCACGAGACTTTCTATATCTTCCGCAATCACTCGAATCATCTCTTCTTTTCGCATACCACCTTTGTCAAAAATAATATCTGGAACAAACCCACATTTCCGAATGGAAGAAGCTGTCCCCCATTCCAAAGATGATCCCTCAATTGTTTTGATTTTTTTTGGCTCCATAGAACGATCAAAAGAAGCCAGAGTGAATTTTAAAGTTTTACACACCTTAATTAAATCAGAATTATATTTAATATTCATTACTGCTCGTTTAGAAGGATCAAATTGCATAACAGTCAAAACAATATCAGCAACGTGACGAGAGCCCCCAAAACGNGGCGGCGAGGGTATTAAAATATTCTTTCCGCACTTAACAATGCGNGCAGGAAAACCAATGACATCATCTATTGTGCGTGCATTCTCTAACCCAAAACCAATATTGGATTGAACCTCTGGAATCAGTCCACCAACACAGTAATCCTTTAATACTTCAACAGCTCGAAAAACACGTTGAGACATATCATAACGCTCGGAATCTTGATAGAGGCCGGTTAAAGGTTCGACTTGGGGTACACCTTTTCCGGATTTAATAGCCCCCATAATTGCAAGGCCAATAAATTCCTTTGCTTCTTGCACTGCTGCAACAATATCCTTACCCTTTGCTAAACTTGCCGTGATTGCTGATGCTAAAGCGCAACCTGTCCCGTGAACATCACCCCCAGTAACACGATCTGCATTCAGAAAAAGAGAGCGCTTCCCGTCAAAGAAAAAATCCTGAGGCTCGCCTTTTAAATGTCCACCCTTAATAAGAATGTTTTTGGCGCCCATTTTNATCAAAACTCTGGCTGCCCGAATTCTGTCAGATGGTTGTCTAATNTTCACTCCTGANAAAATTTCAGNTTCCTTTAAATTAGGTGTTAACAAGAAAGTAANAGGCAAAAGTTCTTCCTTCATCACCTGAATTCCCAACTCCGACAACAATGATTTNCCTGACGATGAATATATGACAGGGTCTACAATAATTTTTTTAATTCGATGACGGCGCAATACACGAACCACTGTTTCGACTATTGATTCGTTTCCCAACATGCCAGTTTTAACAGCACCGGGCTTTCCATCTCTAAAAATAGCTCTTAGTTGTTGCTCAACTACTTCGGGTGAAATATTATGAAGACCCTCAACACCTAGTGTACTTTGTATGGTTATGGAAGTTGCAACCGATTTTCCACTGACCCCAAATGCAGAAAATGTTTTCAAATCTGCTTGGAGTCCCGCACCCCCACTTGGATCAAATCCAGCCACTGTTAAAGCGGTGCTAGTTGCAGTTTTCATGAAATTAAAATGGTGAAGGAAAAATTAAGAATCAGCACTCTAGCAGACCAACGAAAGAGATGGCAACAGTTTAATTGAACTAGAAATTATAACTAGAGTGAGTGAATAAGTATACGAGATGAATTACCCGACAGTCACAGACTTCGCCAACGATCGCGGTTTGTCGACATTACGTTTGAGAGAAATAGCCGTAAAATAAGCTAACAATTGACCAATCACAAGCTGGACGAAAGGCGCAACAATAGGTTTTACATTTGGGAGGATAATTTCTTCGCTAAACAAGTCCCTATTCTTGCTACCCTCATCAAAGTGGACGCCCAGAACAAACCCGGACCTAGCACGAATTTCTTCGACACTGTGAATTGTTGATTCATATAATTTTTTGTCAGAACGCGGAGGAATGAATACAATGGAATTCACATCCTGATCAATCATTGCCAGAGTCCCATGCTTTAAAAATCCACCAGGCATTCCCTCCGCATGTACATATGCAACCTCTTTCATCTTAAGAGCCGACTCTAGCGCAACCGGATAATAAATTCCTCGACCAAGATAAAGCCAGTTTTTTACCTTAGAGTAATTGTTGGCTATACGATGGATGAACCCTGACCGCTCATTCAATATATTCTGTATAACTTCTGGCAACTCACGAAGAGCAGTTATAGACGAATCGTATTCTCTTCTTTTTATTTTCTTTCTCTTGAGGCTCAATTTCAAAGCTAAAATCGTTAAGATAATCATCTGCGCAAATGCCGCCTTGGTACTGATAACACAAATTTCGGGACCGGATCCCTGAAGAATAACCTTGTCAACCAATCTAGAAATAGAAGACCCCATAACATTAACAACAGCTGCTGTCATAGCACCCTTAGACTTAGCAAACTTTAGAGCGCTAATAGTATCGAAGGTTTCCCCTGACTGGGAAAGGGTAAGTACGAGACTTTTGCTGTCAACTTTAGCCAGCAATGCAAATTCATCAGAACTGACCGCCGGGATAAAGCTGTCCGTAAGGGAGGAAAATAAGTACTCTGAAAACTTTGCCACATAAAATGTAGACCCCACCCCAACGAAATATGCCTTATCACTTACATCAATCATGTCAACCACCTCATTCATTAAATTGGAATCCAATTCCAAAGCAGTATTAATGGTCTGTGGTTGCTCATAGATTTCTTTGAGCATATAGTGAGGGTAGCCTGACTTTTTTGCCGTTTCGCTATCCCACTCAATTTTTGTAATAGGTTTAACGATTTCCTCTTGAGTTGAAAANTTTTTCACGACATAAGAATCTCTCGACAAAATGGCATATTCGTCATCTTCCATAATAATAGCGTTTTTCGTATAATCGATGAACGCGTTAAAATCTGATCCAACAAATTTTAATTCATCCCCAATCCCAAGCATCAGTGGTGANTCTCTTCTAGCNCAAAAGATTTGATCTGGGTGGTGGGTAGAGATCATAGCTATGGCAAAAGTTCCCTCTAGAATACTTAATGTCTTAACTAATGCTTTCTCAACACTCTTGTGTTTTTTATAATACTTTTCCAACAAATGGGGAATCACTTCCGTATCCGTTTCAGAACGAAACACATGCCCTTCGCCTATCAAACCATCCCGAAGAAAACGATAATTTGAGATAATCCCATTATGAACTAAAGCAAATGTCCCGTCACAAGATGTAAAAGGATGGGTGTTGTCACGAGTTACCGTGCCATGCGTGGCCCAGCGAGTATGAGCAATTCCTATTTTTCCTTTTGTGGCAAGAATATTTCCTTTGCGAAAAAAATCTTCTACTCCCCCAGTATTCTTCTGTACCATAAGATTGCTTTTGTTTATCAATGCAACTCCACAGGAATCATACCCTCGATACTCCAAATTTCGAATCCCCTGAAACAAAACTTCGGAAATATTTTTCAACCCGACAACACCATTAATTCCACACATAGCTAACCTTATAATTATTTTTTATGTACTACCGAATAGCAGGCGGGGAAAATTTCCCCAGGGAAAACTACGGTTCCGGGTTGAATAGTATTCCCCGCACCTATAACCACACCATCACCAACAAATGCTCCTAATTTTTTCATATTCGTGGATAAGTTAGTTTTTCCATTTTTCACCTGTATTTTTTCCCAGTTTGTATTTCTATTCACAGTCATACAACCAGCACCTATATCAACATTTTCACCAATGACACTATCACCTATAAATGACAACCTTCCAATTCCTGATTTATCGAATACCACGCAGTTTTTAAGCTCCACGCCATAACCAACGGAACAGTTACTACCAATCGAGGTATAACTTCGAATCAAGGAATTATTTCCAATGTAACTTCCTTTGCCTATCGAACAAGGACCTTCCAATACAGCCCCAGCTTTAATAACAACATTTTCTTCAATATTGACCACACCCTGCATTGTTACATTGGTCTCCATAACAGCTGATTTGGCTATAGAAGATTTGCCCCATGAATCAAGAACAATTTTATTCGCTTGTAAAATCTCCCAAGGATAAACAATATCGAGCCACTCGTTTTCCCACATGGAGGCCATCAAGTCCCCCTCTTTAACCATCGTTTGTAAGGATTTTTCCATCGAAGCCTTATTTGTTTTCAGTAAAGCAAAGAAAGATTCCGGCAAAACAAAAACACCCGCCAGCACATAGTTGCCCAAATCGCTTCCCTTTGGCTTTTCTATAATCTTGGTTATTTTCATTTGGGCATTCAAAAAAACATTTCCAAAACTCTCATTTGAAGGTGGCAAACAAATCGAAGCTACGGGGCACTTAAAAGAATGGAATGATTGCTGGGCTTTACTATAAATATTTTCGTCGGTTAAAGTATCTCCATAAATTAGAAGAAAATATTCACCCGGAGAAATTTTTTCTTTCACCTGAAGTATCGCATCACCAATACCATTATTTTTTTCTTGCTCCAAGCATTGGATATTCATTCCAGAATCTAATTTCTCTGCAACAAGTTCTTGTATTCTTTCCTTATGATGCCCTACTACTATATAAACATCATTGATTCCTGCATTTTTCAACTGGCACAAACTATTATCCAATAGCGTTTTGCCAGCAACCGAAATCATTGGTATGGGTCGGGTGTTTGAAAAAGGATTTAGATTAGAACCTTTGCCGGCGGCTAGGATGATAGCTTTCATTAAGACTTCGCCCTTGATGAAGTTTACTTAAAGTGTAAGGTATAATTTTTAAGAGGACTTAGTTTCGCCCATCAATATTTTTTCTGCTAGAGACAAGTCTTCTTGAGTATTAATTCCCAGAAGTTGCGTGTTATCTCTTATTTGTAGGGATTCAACTAAAAAACCATTATTCACTATGTACTCTATAGTATCGGTTAGATAATATTCTTTTTGAATATTATTATTATCAATCTCATCTAATGCCTTTAAAAACAAATGCTTATCAAAACAGTAAACTCCCGAGTTGAATTCGTCAACTTTTTTTTCGTCTTCTGAAGCATCTTTACACTCGACGATTTTAGATACTGATCCTTGCTCGTCTCGGATTACCAAACCAAAGTCTTTTTTCTCTGAGGATTTTAGGGTTAAAACCGTGCAAGCAGATTTTTTTTCACGGTGCCTAGTAACAAGATCTACTAACGTTTGTGATTTAATAAGCGGCATATCACCACAAACCACCAAAACATCCCCTGAAAAATCGTGTAAAGCTAATTTTGCTTGCTGCGCAGCATGCCCCGTTCCAAGTTGCTCTTTCTGCTCAACGAATATCAACCCACGATTAGAAAACGATTCTTTAACTACTGCGGATTGGAATCCTACCACTAGGACAGAAAAATCTGGATTGAGGGGAACTAATGATTCCAATACATAATACAATAGAGGCTGGTTTTTTATTGGATGAAGAACCTTAGCTATGGAGGACTTCATCCGCGTGCCTTTTCCTGCTGCAAGTACAATAACTGCAAGGCCTTTTGAATTCATATTAATCAGAAAAGTTTTTTCACTTTTAAAGTAATTTTTGGATACTAGCAATCTCACGACTTACAGATCAAGTTACCTATTTGCACACACCAATAAGCATTTGAATTATAGGTTGATTCATAAAATTTGCTAGATTAATATGTTCTATAGACGAAAAACAAATCAACACTCCTTAATATCCCCTTAAATTCTTTGTAAACGAATGAAAGTTGCTTTTACAACATTAGGATGTCGTACCAATCAGCATGACACTGCAGAGATGCAAGTTATTCTTAAAAAAGAAGGGTATGCAATAGTTGACTCATCCGAAACTGCAGATATATACGTTATCAACACATGCACTGTAACTGCACGAAGTGACTATAGTTCACGGCTAGCTGTAAAAAAATCTTTAGCTATTAATGAAAATGCTACTGTCATATTTACCGGTTGTTATGCTCAACTCAACCCCGAAGACTCGTCAAAGATGAAAGGACTTGATATTGTCCTTGGAAATGCAGACAAACTAAAAATCGCAGAAGTACTTAAGGCAAAACTAAAAAACGATTCACTGCAAAAAGAATCCAGCCTTGCCGAGGTCTACATGTCGGATATTCATGCCGATCGAGAATTTCAAACTCTTCCTGTCACCCAGTTTCAAGGAAGGACAAAGGCGTTCATCAAAGTACAAACTGGGTGCGATGAAAGTTGTTCCTTCTGTACCGTTGTTCGAGCACGCGGATCATCTGCCAGTGATACAAGAGAAAATATACTTGATAATGTTCGACATGCTATTGATGGAGGTTATAAGGAAATCACACTCACTGGAATCAATCTTGGTACTTGGGGAATGGATTTTCATTTAAAAGAGACTTTTTCTTCATTAGTTGAAGATATAGCCAACCTCAATGGCAACTTCCGGGTAAGGCTAAGCTCAATAAACCCCATGGAAATTGATGACCACCTCATTGAGCTTATCTCGCAACATGAAAAAATCTGTCCACACCTCCATATTCCTCTACAAAGTGGCGACACTGAAGTACTTTCAAAAATGAAGCGTAACTATAATGCCAAACAATATGAGCATATAGTGCGCCGCGCCTCTGAAAAAATTTCACCTCTTGGACTCGGCGCAGATGTAATTGTTGGGTTTCCAGGGGAAAGCGAAGTAAGTTTTGAGCATACTCGTAAGCTAATAGAAGAACTACCTTTTTCATATTTACATGTTTTTTCTTATTCACCGCGGTCCGGGACTGAAGCACACAATTTTAAGAATAATATTAAAAATATCACCAAAAAAGAACGTAATCTCATTCTTAATGATTTGGTAAAAGAAAAAGCTCGGCAGTTTTATAAAAGTTTTATTGGGAAAAAAGTTACAGTGCTCGTTGAAGAGCGTAAGCAAGCAGATGGCGTATTAAAAGGTTATTCTGAACACTATATCCCCGTTAGCATAGATGCTGAAGGTTTTTTGCAAAACCAACTAGTATCTGTCTTAATCACAGAAATACGAAAAAATAAACTTATTGGATGCCTCGAATCATAACTCCACTTTATTTTCATAATAACCGTTTTTGATGGCATAAATTTATGAGTGATATCAAAATAATTTGCCAGAACAAACGAGCCAGACACGAATATTTNATAGAAGATTCTTTAGAGTGCGGGTTAATGTTGCGAGGACCGGAAGTCAAATCACTACGAGACGGTAAAGCAAATCTGACTGACAGCTATGCCAGTGTTGAGAGAAGTGAGGTCTGGCTTAACAATTTTCACATCAACCCATATAGCCCGGCTCAACAATTCAACTTAAACCCCACCCGAAAAAGAAAACTATTATTAAATCGAAGGGAAATAAACAAGCTCATTGGTAGGGCACAGGAAAAAGGTTACACTCTGGTTCCTCTTAAGGTCTACTTTAGAAATGGGATCGCCAAAGTAGAACTGTCTATAGCTAAAGCAAAAAAGCTACACGATAAACGCGCCAGCATTAAAAAACGGGAGGCCGTAAGAGAGATCGATAAAGCTATGAAAAGAGGCCGAGGTTAATCCTTGTCTAGATCATTCCATTTCTTACGCATATATTCGTCTTTGATCCAAAAATATAAAAAAAGAATTACCCAACCAANANTGATAGCAATAACACTTTCCANNAAGTTGCCATCCAATGCTCCTATCATGACCCAAAAAATGGAACCGACTAACCAAAATATAATAAAAATGGTGCGTAAACCTTTATTCCTTCCTTCCATACTATTCTCTAAGACAATTAATTTTTCTTTTAGCTCTTAAACTAACCTAAAAAAGACTTCTTCAAGCTATGCACATTTTATAGTAACGCTTAACCTAAATTTTCTTTCTTGTATTGAGTAGTAACAACCAAAACAACCCCACTAACCGCAACAATCCCCCCCAAGTAACCGTACCACCTAATATTTTCAGCTGGAAGTGCTTCAACCCCAAGAGTGGTTAACATCCACATTCCACTCAAAGTAATCAGGGGGTTGAGTGTTATAAGTATGCTTATAATACTCAAGGGAATGCACTCTACAGCCTCAGCCAAAGCGCCGTACGCCAGCAAGGTATTTAATCCCAAGAATAATGAGAAGCAGCCACCCGGTAATTTCTCCCTCAAAAAATTCACCCCATTCTACCAGTGGAACCAATGCTACCATCGCAACAAAATATATAAGAAGATTGAGTGTTTGGGCGGAATATTTGACGCTCAACTTTTTTTGACAAATCATGTAAAAGACCCACACAACTGCCGCAAATACAATCCATCCATTTGCAATGGAATAGTTCAAATTGTCTGCTGCATTCCTTACTCTATCTAAATAGAAAAGGTAAAATCCACTCATTGCTATAATTATACCCACCAACTGCCTTAGCCTAATTGTTTCACGAAAAAGAACCACCCCGGCAATAACCAAAAAAACAGGCGCTAGTTGAATGATAATAGCTGCGTTAGAGGGACCACTAAAATGAATCCCTTGAGTCATACCAAAATAATTCGCTGCCAATGCTAATCCTCCTAATACTCCTATTAAAGGTGGATTAAACAAAATCTCACAGCCTGAACGAAATAAAAAAAGAAACCAAAATAGAATTAAAAATGAAAAGGCAAAACGGAACCAAACGATAGTTCCAGCAGAGTAGTAATCGAGAGCCAACTTAAGAAATATCGGTAACACCCCCCATAGAGAGAGTGTGACTGAAACCATTAAGATACCTCTCAAGTACGAATCAGAATGAAAGGTAGATTTATTCAATTGAGGTTGGAAAATCGCTCAAGAATGGAAAGCCCTAAAGTTTGGCTTTTTTCAGGATGAAATTGGAATGCATAAATATTTTTATGCTGGATTCCAGAAACGAACTCAATTCCATAATGGGTGACTGTGGCAACCATTTCTGGGTCTTCAGGAACCACGTAGTAGGAATGTACAAAATAAAAATACGGGGAGTCTCCTACTCCTGCGAACAAAGGTGCGTTCTTTTTTACTTTAACCTGATTCCAACCCATGTGAGGGATTTTAATTTGGGGACCTTTTCTCGTGTCTGAACTCCCATCAATGAATTTCACCACTTTTCCCGGAAGAATACCCAACCCGGGCACAGGTCCATATTCTTCACTTTCTTCAAAAAGGACTTGCAGACCAAGACAAATACCAAGAAATGGTTTTCCGCTATCAATAAACTTACGGATGGGATCAATAAGACTTAATTTGTTCAAATTAGCCATGCAGTCTTTGAAAGCACCTACGCCTGGCAACACAACGGAATCGGCACTAAGAATCAAGTCAGGATCGTGAGTCACAATCACCTTAGCCCCAACAAACTCTAGGGCTTTTTGTACAGAGCGAAGGTTCCCCATGCCGTAATCAATTACGGCGATCATCTATAACTTTCCTTTGGTGGATGGAACTTGATCAGTTCGGCTATCTAAAGAACAAGCTATATCAAGTGCGCGAGCAAATGATTTAAACAGAGCCTCAACAACATGGTGGAGGTTTTCCCAGTAAGGACAATTTATATGGAGGGTGATGCCGGCATTGGTAGCAAAAGCCTGAAAAAATTCAGGTACCAATTCTACATCAAACTCACCAATTTTAGATTTTGGAAGTGTCGCATTAAAGACAAAGTACCCACGCCCGCTAATATCGATAACTGTTTGAGCAAGTGCTTCATTAAGCGGTGCTTGAGTATCCGCAAAACGACGGATGCCTTTTTTATCACCCAGAGCC